>OHAQ01003575.1_pt1 | contig 10460 bp, 9 predicted proteins | sample 1577111 | NCBI WGS metagenome assembly OHAQ01 (sample SAMEA3541549, study PRJEB24748) | human gut metagenome | biome: human gut; feature: human-associated habitat; material: faeces | place: China | collected 2012 | reverse complement strand
TGCACGAGTTTCTGCAACTGCGCGGCCGCCGCATCGTCGAACTGGGCGCGCACGCCGAGCTCGCCCAGGACTGGAAGTCGATGCTGCCGCCCGCCATGCTCGAGGGCACCCGCGAGGCCGCCGAACGCCTTGCGCTCGCGCGTGAGCGCGGAGAACGCGTGACCGTCGTCGCCGACTACGACTGCGACGGCGCCACCGCCTGCGCCGTGGCGATCCGAGGACTCGGCATGATGGGCGTGAAGGCCGACTACTTCGTGCCGCACCGCGTCCATCACGGCTACGGCCTCTCCTGCGCCGTGGTCGACCTGCTCGCCGCACGCACGCCGCGCCCCGACGTGCTCCTCACCGTCGACAACGGTGTCTCCTCCGCCGAAGCCGTGCGCCATGCCGCGGAGCTCGGCATCGACGTCATCGTCACCGACCACCATCTGCCCGGCGCCGAGCTTCCGCCCGCCGTCTGCATCGTAAATCCGAACCTCGCGGACTCGGCCTTCCCCTCGAAGGCCCTTGCGGGCGTGGGCGTCATGTACTACGTGCTCCTCGCCCTCAGGGCGCTGCTTCGCGAGCGAGGCGTCTACACGCAGCAGACCCAGCCCAGGCTCGACGCCCTCGTCGACCTCGTCGCACTCGGCACCGTCGCCGACGTCGTGAAACTCGACAAGAACAACCGCATCCTCGTCGCCCAGGGCCTCAACCGCATCAGGCTCGGCCGCACGCACGCAGGCATCAGCGCGCTCTTCGCCGTCGCGGGCAAGAAGCCCGAGGCCGCGGGCGTGCGCGACTTCGGCTTTGCGCTCGGGCCCCGCATCAACGCGGCGGGTCGTCTCGACACGATGGAAAACGGCATCGAGTGCCTCCTTGCCGATGATCCCGTCGTCGCGCTCGACTATGCACGCAGCCTCAACGACTTCAACGCCGCCCGTCAGGAGCTCGAGACGGAGATGCAGCAGGCGGCCGAGACCGCGCTCTCGTGCTGCAACGTCGACAGCCTTGCGACGCTCACGCTCTACGACGGCCGCTTCAACGAGGGCGTCGTGGGCCTCGTCGCCTCCCGCCTCAAGGAAAAGGTCAACCGTCCGACGATCGTCTTCGCGCCCACGGACGACGGCGCACTGAAGGGTTCGGGCCGCTCGATCGCGGGTGTACACCTGCGCGACGCGCTCGACCTCGTCTCGAAGGCCCTGCCCGGCGCCGTCCTCCGCTTCGGCGGCCACGCCATGGCCGCAGGCCTCACGCTCAGGAGCGAGGGCGACCTGCCCGCCTTCCGCGACGCCTTCGAGAAGGCCGTCAGGAGCATGGTCGACGCCTCCGTCTTCGAGCGCGTGATCTACACGGACGGCGGCCTCGCCCCCGACGAGATCACCGAGCGCCTCGTGCAGGCGATCGACAGCCAGATCTGGGGCCAGGGCTTCGACGCGCCCGTCTTTGCGAACGAGTTCCGCGTCGTGCGCCAGAGCCTCGTGAAGGACGCCCACACCAAGCTCATCCTCGAGCTCGGCGGCCAGCGCTTCGACGCGATCTTCTTCCGCCACACGGAGACGCTCCCCGGCATGGTGCGCCTCGCCTATCGCCCGAACATCAACGAGTTCATGGGCAGAAGGAGCGTGCAGCTCGTCATCGAGGCCGCAGAGCTTTGATTTTCCAAGGCTTTCGTGCACTTTTGAGGGCGCCTGCGGCAAAAACCGCAGGCGCTTTCGCCTTATAATTGATTGATTTTTCAGCCGCACTCCGCGCTTCGCCTCCAGCGAACGCCCTGATCGGGTGCGGCCATTCCTTTTCCACCCCTACAAAAAGCAGAGTTACATGATGGAAGTCGAACGCATCAACCAGATCCAGAACCTTACGGACGACCTTACGCGCCGTCTGACCGAACTTCGGGGGTATCTTTGACGTCGATCGCAAAGCGCGCCGTCTCGAAGAAGTCAACCGCGAGGTTGAGAACCCGGATCTCTGGAACGATCCCAAGCATGCTCAGGAAGTGAGCAAGGAAAAGAAGCTCCTCGACGACATCGTCGGCAGCTTCAACAAGCTCACCTCGGGCATCAACGATGCTGCCGAGCTTTTCGAACTCTCGATGGCCGAAGAAGACTGGGACACGGTTGAAGCCGTGGGCCAGGACGTCGAGGAAATCGAGAAGGAGGTTGCTCAGCTCGAATTCAAGCGCATGTTCAACCAGCCGATGGACTCGGCCAACTGCTACCTGGAAATCCAGGCAGGCGCAGGCGGCACCGAGGCCCAGGACTGGGCGAGCATGCTCGAACGCATGTACATGCGCTACGCCGAACGCAAGGGCTTCAAGGTCACCCTTGAAGAAGAAAGCCCGGGCGAAGTCGCCGGCATCACGTTGGGCTGATAGGCGCGGTCGGAGATGCCGTCATGGTCGACGTCCCAGCCGAGGTTCGTGCTCCAGTAGTTGCCGCGGCCCTCGAAGCTCCACTCGAGCGGCGTCTCGCCCACGTAGCGGACCTGGATCTGATTGTCGACGAAGGCGTTGTCCCAGAGGACGTTGCCCTCGCCGCCCAGGGCGACGCCGATGCCGATGTCGCTTTCGGCGATCCAGTTGCGGGTCACACGGCTCTTGCCGGGACCGTAGATGAAGATGCCCTTCCCTTCATTGTCGAGCACCGCGCGTCCCTTGGGATTGTGCACGCCCTCGACGGTGTTCTCCTCGACGAGGCAGCCGTCGGCCACGTTGAGGAGGATGCCGAACTCGATGTTGCGCGAGCTGTAGCTCTTCGTGAGCGTCACGCGGTCGCTGCTCATGAGGGCGTAGCCGCCTCGCACGCCCACGGCGCGGTTGCCCGTGGCGGTGCAGTCGCGCGTGTACATGTAGTGGATGCCGTACTGGGCGCCGGTGAAGTAGTTGAAATGTTTGCCATGGATGCCGGATTATTGTAGTAACCGGCTTTAAAGCGATGAGTACCTTTTGCACCTTCCAGCGAGTATTGCAGGAAGATATTCTTCTGTGAGAACTTGCCTTTGGAAAAGTCGAAATCGGCATAGAAGTACCAGTCTTCATAGCTCATAGAGGTACGGATGCGCGCATCGGTAATAGCAGCTCCCGATTTCACCGGAGTGAAATCCGAATGATAATATGCACCGTCCATCATAAAACGTGCGCCAATCGTAAAGTTCAGATTCTCCTTGGAGTTGCTTACATTAACAACCGGCTTATTATCAAAGTCCTGGGCTTGGGCAACCGATCCTGACAGTGACAATGCAGCCAATACCGGCATTAAAATATACTTTTTCATATAATATAATCTGTATTAGTGTTAATAAATTAATTAGTAACCAAGTCTCTTAAGTGTTTCAACAGCATCCGGCACTGTCTGAGGAGCCGGAGCCTTACGCAGACCGTTGTCAATTAAGTATTTCAAGCTCATTTCAGAACGGTTGGTAAACAGACCGTCGCCATAGATGCCATGCAGGAGCTCATCATATTGTACGGTATTTCCCCAGTTGTACTGACCGAAATATTTTCCCATTTGCGCATAAGAATCGAATGAGTACGGATGGTTGAGCATACCGGATTTCTTGATAAGATAGGCCTGCCACGGAGCATTCATTTCCGGATAGTCGTTGGGAGCGCCTGCGATGCAAGGACCGATGATATGAGCCTTGTATTCCAAACCGAGATTAATGAAAGATGCATAACCCTGAGGAGTATCGTGTTTCAGGTCGGTAGCACCGTTACCCTCCCACAACAGGAAGCACATAGGAATTTTGCCTTTGAATTCTTCTGCCGTACGGCGAAGGCTTTCGAGAGAGAATGTCTGGAGAATGACCTTACCGTTGGTATTACCGACATTTACTTTATTATTCTTATAGAAAGGTTCGCCGTCGCAAGGTTTGGTAATGATGTTCCAACCAAGTTCGTCAAGTTTATTGTAAACGCGCTTTTCAAAGTCCGAAGGGTTCAACCAAGACTCTTTGAATTCAATATAGACACCCGGACGGTTGCCTGTATCCTGCGGATCATCCACATATTCAAATTTATATGTCAGACAGTCGCGGGGTTTATCCGGATTCCAAGTACCGGTAACAGTGTATATGCGTTCACCGTTAACATCACGCTTCAGCATTTTTCCTTCGGCGTAACGGATTTGGTCTTCAAGAGCCGAGATATACTGGTGTTGTTCGGAAAACGACTCACGAGCCTGCTCAATGCTTGTTTCGTTAAACCAACTGCCGGCATCGAGTGCAAGCAACTCCTCATACATGTAAGACATTGCATAGTAAGGACGGAAACTTGCTTTATCGGCTTCTACAAGTTTTTCAGCTTCCGCCTCACTCATTCCATGACGCATATAGAACGCCTTACGGGTTGCCGGAACCAGTTCGCTATATACATTTTCAATATTAGTGGTACGCTTCAGGTTGTCATCGTGATTGGCAAGGATAACACCGTCCTTCGTACACTGAAGGTCGGATTCGAGGTAGTCCGCACCCATTTCGCGTGCCCAGCGCCAGGCCGATTCCGTTTCTTCCGGAGCCCAGAAAGTAGAACCGCGGTGAGCCATTACAGCATAAGGGGGTACGTAGTCGCGCACTTTTGCCATTTCGGCAGAGATTGTGTTTACTTCAACACGTGTTGCATCGTTATTCACATCTGTAAAATCTTGATCTTCACAGGAAGTGAAAGCTACTAAGGCCATACCTAACAAGGTTGCACTTAATTTGATTGGATTCTTCGACATAGTTCAATTTTTAAGGTAAATACTGGTTTAATGTCATTCTATATTATCTTAAAAAGATTATTTTTTGTTTCTTTCTGCAAGCAATGCCTTTTCGTCCTTATAGGTAAAGGACATCAGAATAATTGACAGGGCGCAAGCTATAAGCAGCAGTATGAACGTCCAGTCCCAGCCTGCCATTTCGGCTACGTAACCGAGAACGACGTTGGCAAGAATGGCGGTTCCGAAGAAGTACCCGAAGAACCCGGTAAGTCCGGCAGCCGTACCTGCGGCATTCTTGGGAGCAAGGTCGAGCGCCTGAACACCGATCAGCATTACCGGTCCGTAGATAAAGAAACCGATAGCAATCAGAGACAAGGTTACGACTATATAGTTATCGGAGAACTGCCAATAAAGGAAGATGAACAAAGCAACGATAGCCATAAAGATGATAGTAGTCATTGCGCGTCCGCCTTTAAATACTTTGTCACTCAACCAGCCGCAAACCAATGTTCCGGGTATTGCAGCAAATTCATAGGCAAAGTATGCCCAACCGGCTTGCTTGATATCATATCCCTGAGCTTCTTTCAGGAAAGTAGGAGCCCAGTCGAGACATCCGTAACGTACCATGTAGACAAAAGCATTGGCAATAGCAATGTACCAAAGCATCTTGTTGTTGAATACGTGTTTGAAGAAAATCTCCTTTGCGGTAAGCACTTCTTCCTGCTTCTCGCTATAGTTTTTAGGATAGTCGTTACGGTATTTCTCAATAGTGGGAAGCCCGCAAGACTGAGGGGTATCGCGAATCAGGCAATATGCCACCAACGCTACAAGAATAGCCACCGCTGCCGGGAATACATACGTACCGATAAGGAAGTAACGGGATGCGTCGGCACCATAGAACCAGGAACCGAACCACAACGCACCGTAAACTGCCATCGGGCCGACCAATGCACCGCCCACGTTATGGGCACAATTCCAGATGGACATCATCGTTCCGCGTTCGGTCACCGAAAACCAGTGGGTCATGACACGTCCGCAAGGAGGCCATCCCATACCGTTGAACCAACCTACCAGGAAGTTTAAAACAGCCATTACGATAATGGCCAGTGATTTCTGTTCCGGACCGAAGAACTGCACCGGCACAATCATAAACATCATGGACACGGCAGCCAAAACCAATCCTAACGGAAGAAATACACGTGCGTTACTGCGGTCGGACACGCTTCCCATCAGAAACTTGGACAAAGCATAAGCTACGGCATTCATAGAGAGAACGATACTCAGCTCGCCCTTTTCAAAACCAAACTGGGCAAGTTCCGGAATGGCCATCGAGAAGTTCTTACGCACGATATAAAAACCTGCGTAACCGATAAATATACCCAGGAAGACTTGCCAACGGTAACTCTTATACGCCGAATCAATCTTCTCTGCCGGTAATTCCTGCTTATGAGCAGGTGGTGCTAAAAAATTCCACATAGTACTACGATTTTAAGAATAATATTATTTATCACTGTTTAATTTACGGGTTGCTTCCAGGTCAAGCGCTTCTGCCAGTATCGAAATGGGATGCTTCACCTTTGCCGAAGTGGACATTTCAATCTGCCATTTGCAAGTTTCGCAATCGGTAGCGACAAAGTCGGCAGCCACTTCTTCTATCTGCCGGAACAGCGAAGCGCCGATTCCCTGCGATGTTTCGTAATTCTCCTTTTTAAAGCCGTATGTACCCGCAATTCCGCAACATTGGGAATTGAGCACGGTAAGGTTTATATTGGGAATACTGCGCAACAAAGCGATGGAATAGTACGCCCAACCAAGCTTTTCCATGTGGCAAGGAGTATGATAGGCAATCTTCATCTTCACGTCATCACGGAATTTCAGTTTTACGTTTCCCTCTTCGAGCAGACGGAATATGAACCGGGTAGCCAGTTCTATGCTGTCGCGTACGTCCGCATTGTCAATGCCAAGCAGATGCGGGTATTCGTCGCGCATCGTGAAAATACAAGTCGATGAAGCTCCGATGACCGGACGCTTATCCTCAAAGACCGACTTACGGACTGAACGGAGATTTGCCTCAGCCTGCTTACGTGCCTGATTGATCAAGCCGTTGGAAATCAAAGCCACTCCGCAGCACTTCTCCTTTTCAAGCAAATGCACTCCATAGCCTATTGCATTAAGCACGCTTACCATATCTTTGCCCAACTGAGGGAAATTATAGTTGATATAACAGCCGTGGAAAAAACTTACATGCTTCTTGTAATTATCCTGCGAAGCCATCGCATTCTTTTTAAACCAGCTCTCGAATGTCTGGGAAGAATACTTCGGGAACACACGGTGATGGTCTATCTTCAGGACTCCGTCCATTACCATTTTCACCGGCTTCAAAGACAATGTGGTATTCACAACGGGAGCAAAGGCAGATGCCATGGTTCCTACGAAATCCGTATTTGCCAGCATAATATCGCGCAATGCCGGTTTCTTCTTGCTGTATTTGATACGCGCCAACTGGATAATGTCGCCAATCTTCACATTCGACGGGCAGGCCACTTCACAGCGTTTACAGTTCAGACAATATTTCAACGCCTCATCAAAGTATTCGCCTCTCTTCAAGCGAAGACGCTCCTCATCCGGACCGGCCTGCTTCGGACCGGGATACTCGGGATTCACCGGAATAACCGGACAATATACCGTACAGACCGTACACTTGATACATTGCTCAAAATTGTTTTCGCTTATATTATTCTGCTGCATATTCATGACATCATCCTTTTATTAAGTTATCCGCTACAAACAATGCCGTAAGCATGGAAACACCGGCACCGCAACCTTCATGTATCGTATTAGAGCCGCTCAGTACCGAACCTGCTGCAAACAGGTTCTGCTGCACTTCACCCTTAATCTTTATCCGCAACTTGTCGTCGGTGGCCACACCGAACGTCATATAATTCTGCTTGTTGAAGAACGATTTGTCATACCAACTGTCGCGGCCCGCCGTAAAATCCACATCACTGCCAAAAACCGGTTCGATAACACTGTCCGGCCGCGCCACCAGTCCATTGCTGAAATAGCTGCCGGAAGCAAGCACGAAGTTTTCCGCCACAAACGAGATATCTCCATGATTGACGGAATATACCGCCTGCACTCTATTGCCTTTGAAGTCGGCTTTCACTACCGTATCGCCCAGCATATAGACTCCGCCCAGCGCTTCAAAAGAACGGCGTAGCTGTTGCTGTGCACGGATGCCCGGCACAGAGGGCGGCATTGTCGGAATCAGCCATACCGGAATGTCCAACGCTTCTTTCAGCTTTCTTACCGGTGCGGCAGACGACAGTCCGAATACAGCCGGCAAAGCAACGCTGTCGAAGCCGGATACCTTTCCGGCCAACTCCCTGATTAAAGTCTCAAGCGTTTTGTCATTCTCCAGAACCCTGGCAATATTGGTGGAACGCATTTCCGTCGGGCTAATCCGCAATCTTTCCAGTTCGGGAAGATTGATAGAAGATATACGGCATTCAGCACCGCACTTCTCAAAACTGTCGGCTACAAATTTCGTATTGAAGTCAAGAAATCCGGCTATATTGACCACCAGCACTTTCTTGCCTGCTATATCATGGGGCGATGAAAGTTGCGTGAAGTCGGAGAACGTCAGCCACGTCGGCTTCAACGTACCCATCGGAGTTATACGCAAATGATTACGTTCCGCATCACCGTTCACTTCAATACCGCAATCAAGGAATAACTGTTTCGCCTCACGGACATAATATGCAAACTTACCGTCCAGCTTGGCGTAGGGGTGATTTGCGCCAACCCTGCCGGCAGCCGCAAGCGGATTATCCACCTTTGTCCCGTCGGCCAGTTCGTTGAGCAAATCGAATGAACCGGAAGAAAAATGCAACGCACTTTGCCCGGTGGAAATGATAGCACACTTCACGCCATTCTTCTGCAAACGGATGCCACACGTCAGACCGGCAAGCCCCCCACCTACTATTAAAGTATCAAATTTCATCTTTATTCATTTTATTCCATTCCACAAACTCCACCATATATCCACTGGGTATATTCGCTTTCGCGCAGCGCCTCGCCCCATGCCACAGGATACAATCCTTTCCAGCGTTCGTTCAGGAACGAAGCCAAATCCTCTTTCGCCTTTTGGGAGCAATTATGCGCCTCGCCCAGCAATCCTGCCGCACGACAGGCACAGAGTTCCCCCTGACACGTACCCATGCCGACACGTGTGCGGCGGCGCAGGTCTATCAGATTGTGCACATCAAGTTCGTTCACGGCATAGTTCACTTCACCTACGGTCACATCCTCACATTCGCAAACCAGGCTGTTATCGTACTTGCTTTCCGATGCAATCCTGGCAGCCATTTCACCGTGACGGCCTACCGAAGAACGTTTAGGCTGTTCCGCCACCACCTGCTTACCTCCCGAACGGTCCTCTTCCATGCGCGAACCGGGAAGGGGTTCGTTCATTGTAATGCAAGGCTTGTCAATGCCAAGCTTCTTGCAAGCCAGGTCTGTGGCCCACTCCGCCATCAGCCGGTATGTCATCAGCTTTCCGCCCGTGATAGTTACGAATCCCGGAACACCATCGCGCACTTCGTGATCCAACAACACGATGCCGCGGCTGATATTACGGCCGGAAGGGTCATTATCGGCAGCCACCAGCGGGCGAACGCCGGCGTATGCACGCAAAATACGGGTTGTAGCCAGAGCAGGAGCCAACTTCTCGCCCTCCGACAACAGCAAATCCACCTCTTCCGGTGTAACCCGCACATCATCCACCTCATCAAATCCCACACGGCTGGAAGTCGTTCCAATCAAGCAGATTGTATCTCCAGGAACAAGAATATCTGCATTGGCCGGTTTACGACAACGGTTAAGCACTACATTATTGATTCGATGCCCAAAAATCAATAACGAGCCTTTTGCCGGGAACATGTCCACCCTTATGCCTGCTTTTGCAGCAATGCCATGTCCCCAAATACCACCCGCGTTGATAGTCAGAGGTGCGTAATAATTATGTTCGGTTTTTGTTTTATGATTAAGTACCGTGACTCCTACAACTCTTCCCTGCTCTTGAATCAATGCGGTCACTTCGTGATACACCAGCACTTTCGCACCGTGTCAACTTTAACAAATGCACTGTGAATAATACTGTCAAGAGCTTGAAGCCTGTGCTGAACATTAACGACAGCAATATGGGCAACTACAAGTACATACTCAACATCACCGACGATAATAATGTTACCGGCGTTGATGTTGATAAAGCAACTTGCTCCAGACTGTTCGGATTTGGCGGAAAAGCAGATACTAATAATAAAGGTAAAACAGTCGTTACCATCGACGATAAAACTGTTTGGAAGAACGGCAAGATGGAAAGCCATGCTATCGACACCACATACGACAAGTACACCGACGGCTATAAAGATAATGCGTTTGATGTGACCTATGGTGAGTGGTCTGCATGGAATTACGACACAAGGACTCGCACCTTCACGAAGATCTGCAAATATTGCGGATATAAGGAGGAGGGAACCGAAAAAGAGACAAGGATAGTTGAGCATCACGACCACTACTACCCCTCTACCACCCCCGTCCCCGTGATAGTCATACCTCCCAAGACCGGCGATATGACCATATGGCAGAGCATACTGCACTTCTTAGGGATAAGGTAAGCAAATAGCGGAATGAATAAGCCCCCTACCAAATGGTCGGGGGCTTCTTATTATTGTGAAGGCGCATATTTACCGCTGCGGCGGGAAGCGGCGGCAGGGCGGG
>OHAQ01003569.1_pt1 | contig 10487 bp, 9 predicted proteins | sample 1577111 | NCBI WGS metagenome assembly OHAQ01 (sample SAMEA3541549, study PRJEB24748) | human gut metagenome | biome: human gut; feature: human-associated habitat; material: faeces | place: China | collected 2012 | reverse complement strand
GAATAGAGATAGACAAGCTGAGCGAAGAGCAGAAAAAGTACCTCAACAGCTGGCAGGTCTGAACCGAATTTAACTAAACAACTAAAGGCAATATCATGCAGAAAACGCAGCGTGATATTGCCTTTATTTTTATGCGTATAAGTTGGATAAAAACGCAGATTTTTGCGCAAATTATAAGTAGCTGATATTTACGAGAGGAGCGATAATTTGCAGCAGAATTTACGAAGCGAAGCGGCTAAACTGCTGGCGGTGTTCACGACGGGGGCTTTCAGCTACGGTATCATCGAGATATGCGCGCGCGGATTCACGCACATCTCGATGGGACTGCTGGGCGGGCTGGCGATGTACCTGATACACCTCCTCAACCGCAGCGGGCGCACGGCACCAGGCGTGTTTCTGACGCTGATGATCTCGGCGCTTTTCATCACCGCCTGCGAGCTTATAACGGGCGAGATAGTGAACAGGCAGCTCGGGCTGAACGTTTGGGATTACTCAATGATGCCGATGAATTTCGACGGGCAGATATGCCTGCCGTTCACACTGATATGGTTCGCGCTTTCGGCAGTCGGGATAATGCTCGACGACCTCATGCGCAAAAAATTATTCGGCGAGCAGCGCGATATTTTATTCCTGCAAAGCAGCGGGCGCACCGCAGTATGAACGGCACGCCCCAGATATAAACATCATTTTTCCTGCGCCGCTATCAGCTCCGCTAGCTGCATATCGAATGGCGCAGTTATTTTTATATTCGTATCCTCGCCGCGGACTATCGCAACCGGTATGCCGCGCAAAGCGAAAATGCCCGCCGTATCGGTAAGGCGCGCTTTCTGCTCGTCGGTCAGCGCGGCGTACTCCTGCATAAGCTCTTTTAGGCGAAATGTCTGCGGAGTCTGCGCGCGGAACATTCTTGCGCGCGGCGGCACGCTTTCGATAACTCCGCCGTCCTCAGATGAAAGCAGGATAGTATCTACCGATGGAACAGCCGTACCCGCGGCGCTGTGGTCGCGCATGGCGGCGATATTGTCGGCGATGATGCGCTCGGTAACGAAAGGCCGCACGCCGTCGTGCGTAAGTATAATATCCTGCGGAGCAACTCCCCTCTCGGCAGCGATATGCTCGGCTATCTTAAATACCGTGCCGTTTCTGTCCGAGCCGCCCGCCAGTATAGTAACGTTATCCGCTTCGGGCAGATACTTGGCGCACATAGCTTTCAGCTCATCCACCCACTCGGCGTTAGTACCGACGTAAACTGCGTCTACCAACGGACTACTGCAAAAACGCGAGATAGTGCGCACGATCATCGGCACGCCGCCCACATTTAGAAACTGCTTTGGTATATCTGCGCCCATGCGGCTGCCTACGCCGCCCGCCGCGATAGCTGCGTATATCATTTCATCATCTCCCAAAAAAGGCGGCTCGTAAAAAGCCGCCCTTATTTTGCTGTAAATATATTACTTTTTCTTGTTGTGCTTTTCGAGCAGAGCAGCTATCTTCTGATGAGGGTCGATAACGTCTGCGATGGACATATCGTGGTTAAGAGTAGCGATGTAGTACGCGATATACTTCGAGCAGTCGACCTCGTGGAACCAAGGAGTAGCAAGAAGCTCAGGCGAACGGTAGGTAAGATTTGTACCGAAAACTGCGTCGATGATACCGTCTGCATAAGCCTTATTGAAGCTTTCAAGACCATTGGTGAAAATACCGTAGGTAGCGTAGCAGAAGATCTTTCCTGCGTTGCGCTTTTTCAGCTCGATAGCTATGTCAAGCATCGACTCGCCGGAAGAGATAAGGTCGTCAGCGATGAAAATATCCTTGCCGGTAACGTCGTTGCCCATGTACTCGTGAGCTACGATGGGGTTTCTGCCGTTTACTACGGTAGAGTAATCTCTTCTCTTATAGAACATTCCGAGGTCTACGCCGAGAACGGAAGCGTAGTACATATTTCTGTTGATAGCGCCCTCGTCGGGAGAAACTATCATGAAATGCTTCTTATCGAAATTGAGGTTATCAAAGGTCTTCATCATAGCCTTGAGCACCTGATAAGAAGGCATTATGTTATCAAAGCCTGTGAGCGGGATAGCGTTCTGAACTCTGGGGTCGTGCGCGTCGAAAGTGATTATGTTCTGCACGCCCATCGAAGCCAGCTCCTGAAGAGATACTGCGCAGTCGAGAGATTCGCGGTATGTTCTTCTGTGCTGTCTGCCGCCGTAAAGTATAGGCATAATGACATTTATTCTGTGAGCCTTACCGCTTGCAGCCTGTATAATTCTCTTGAGATCCTGATAGTGATCGTCGGGCGACATCGAGTTCTGCTCGCCGTGCATTGTGTACTTGCAGCTGTAATTTCCTACGTCGCAAAGAATGAAAAGATCCTTGCCGCGAACGGTGGATTTGATGATTCCCTTACCGTCGCCGGAAGAAAATCTTGGGCACTCAGCGTCTATGAGGAAAGTTTTGCCCTCTTCGCCATCCTGTAAAGCCCATTTAAGAAAATAGCGGTTTATCATGTCGCCAAGCTCTTTTGCGCCGTCCATAGCGATAAGCCCGAGGGGCGCTACACTTGTACTGGTATCAAAAACCTTTTTTTCTGTCTTACCCATCAATACATCCTCTTTTCTCCGTCATTTCGCAAAGAAACCTGCTGCGGCACGACGGTAACGCGCAGCGGTACGCGGTCAAAACACATTATTATTATACATTATTCGACATGATTTTACAATACCTTTTTTCATTTTTGAGCAAGGTTTTATCTTTTGTACAAAAATTATTCTCCTTTAAGCTATACTTTTATTCAAGAATATAGGATGCTCGCCGCCAATTTCAAATTTTAGTCACATATTAAAATAATCATATCAATTCAGTAAAGGGCAAGTAAAAAATAAGTTCATGCAAACCCAGCGCTTATTCAAAGATCTCGTCGCCGGCTTCCTCGTCGTCCTCGGCAGGCTCGGGCTTATAATCATCGTAAGTGTCCAAAAAATTGTACCGTTTACCCTTATACTGATACTCTATCACCGTGCGCAGATTTACGTTGTAAACGCTCTTGAAGATATTCGTTTCGATGAAGGGATTCGTCTTGCGGAATTGCGCTATAAGCTGCTTTACCTCCTGCCGCTTCGATACTTCGCCCTTGTTTTCAAGGTTTTCGTAGCTCTCGGTAAAACGGCAGGCGCAGCGGATAAAGTGCAGGTCATTATGCGCCACCCAGCGAAGTATGTCGGCTTCCTTTACCATATACATCGGGCGGATAAGCTCCATGCCCTCGTAATTTTTCGAGTGCAGCTTCGGCATCATGGTCTGTATCTGTCCGCCATATATCATGCCCATAAGTATCGTTTCGATAACGTCGTCGAAATGATGACCCAACGCTATTTTATTGCAGCCAAGGCTCTGCGCGTAGCTGTAAAGATGTCCGCGGCGCATACGGGCGCACATATAGCAGGGGTTTTTATCCAGCCCCGCGACGTAATTGAAGATATTCACTTCAAATATCTTTATCGGTATACCAAGCAGCGCGGCGTTGTCCTCAATTTTTTTGCGGTTCTCGGCGTTGTAGCCGGGATCCATCACTATATACTCAGCCTCGAACTTTTTATCGGAGTATTTTTGCAGGTGCTGTATCAGCTTCGCCATAAGCATAGAATCCTTGCCGCCGGAGATACAGACGGCTATTTTATCGCCGTCGCTTATCATCTGATAATTTTTCAGCCCCATCACGAATTTGTTCCATATATCCTTGCGGTATGTGGTTATCAGGCTGCGTTCAGCCTCCTGCGCGGGGGTAAGCTGTCTTGCCATTTATTTCATTTTCCTTTCGTAAGATCATTGAGATAATTATATCACAACAAGCTATGCCTTGTCAAATCAAAGCAGCTTTTTGAGATACTGACCCGTATACGAACTTTCGCAGGCAGCCACGTCCTCTGGCGTGCCCTTGCAGACCAGCGTTCCGCCGCCCGAGCCGCCCTCAGGGCCCAGGTCGATCACCCAGTCGGCGGACTTTATCACGTCCAGGTTATGCTCTATTACAAGCACGGTATTTCCCGCGTCGGCGAGCTTTTGCAGCACCTCTATCAGCTTGTGGACGTCGGCGGAATGAAGACCCGTAGTCGGTTCGTCGAGGATATAGAAAGTCTTGCCGGTCGGGCGTTTTGAAAGCTCAGTCGCAAGCTTTACGCGCTGTGCCTCGCCGCCCGAAAGAGTAGTCGCGGGCTGACCGATCTTCACATATCCCAAGCCTACTTCTACCAGCGTATCCATGCGGCGCTTTATTTTCGGGATATTCTCAAAAAATTTCGCGCCCTCTTCCACCGTCATTTCGAGCACGTCGTATATCGACTTGCCCTTGTACTTCACCTCGAGCGTTTCGCGGTTGTAGCGCTTGCCGCGGCAGACTTCGCAGGGCACATACACGTCGGGCAGAAAGTGCATCTCTATTTTCAGTATGCCGTCGCCCTCGCAGGCTTCACAGCGCCCGCCACGCACGTTGAATGAAAATCTGCCCGCTCCGTAGCCGTGCGCCTTAGCGTCGGCAGTGCTGGCGAAAAGCTCGCGAATATCGGTGAAAACGCCAGTGTAGGTCGCGGGGTTTGAGCGCGGCGTTCTGCCTATCGGCGACTGGTCGATGTGTATCACCTTATCGAGGTTTTCAAGACCCTCCATGCGCTCAAATTTGCCAGGGCGAGTTCTCGCGCGGTTGAGCTTTGCGGAAAGCTCTTTGCTGATTATCTCATTTACCAGCGAGGATTTCCCCGAGCCTGAAACGCCCGTAACGCAGGTGAACGTGCCGAGCGGTATAGAAACGTCGATGTTTTTCAGATTATTCTCAGCAGCGCCTATAACTGTTAGGAATTTGCCGTTGCCCTCGCGGCGCTTTTCGGGCACGGGTATCTTGATCTTGCCCGAAAGATATTTGCCCGTCCACGACTTATCGCAGTTCATTATCTCCTGCGGAGTACCTGCGAAAACTATCTCGCCGCCGTGCACGCCCGCTCCAGGGCCTACGTCTACTATAAAATCTGCCGCGCGCATAGTGTCCTCGTCGTGCTCTACGACTATCAGCGTGTTGCCAAGGTCGCGCAGACGTTTCAGCGTGGCGATGAGCTTATCATTATCGCGCTGGTGCAGACCTATCGAAGGCTCGTCGAGGATATACAGCACGCCGACGAGCGAAGAACCGATCTGCGTGGCAAGGCGTATACGCTGGCTCTCGCCGCCCGAAAGCGTACCGCTGGAGCGCGAAAGCGTGAGGTACTCCAGACCTACGCTCTTTAGGAAGCCGAGACGCTCTTTTATCTCTTTGATTATGCGCGCGCCGATCATATTTTCGCGCTCGTCAAGCTCTAAAGCGTTGAAGAAATCGAGCGCTTCGGTGACGGAAAGCTGAGTCAGCGAGTAAATATCCAGCCCGCCCACGGTCACGGCAAGGCTCTCTTTTCTCAGACGTTTTCCGTGACAGTCGGGGCATGGGCGCTCGCTCATGTACGATTCAAGCTCGGCTTTTGCAGCGTCGGTAGCGTTTTCCTTATTGTATCTGCGCTCGAGATTATTTACAACGCCCTCGAAATGCGCGGTGAAAACATCGCCGAACCAGCCCACTCCCCGCTTGAGGTCGAGCGTATCGTCGCCGGTGCCGTAGAGGAAAATATCGAGCTGTTCCTGCGTAAGCTCTTTAACGGGAACGTCGAGAGAAATGCCGTACTGCTCCGAGATAGCCTCGTAGTAATTCATAGCTATCGAATCTTTGCCCAAGCTGTTCCAGCCGCTGGCTTTTATTGCACCCTCGCGGATAGAGAGCGACTTATCGGGGATTATGAGGTCGGGGTCTACCTTTTTGAACACGCCCAAGCCGGTGCAGGTGGGGCAAGCGCCGAATGGATTATTGAAAGAGAACATTCTCGGCTGAAGCTCGGGCAGAGAAACGCCGTGCTCGGGGCAGGCGTAGCTTGTGGAAAAGAGCATCTGCTCGCCGTCGATAATATCAACAACTATGAGTCCGCCCGTAAGCGAATTTATTATCTCGATAGAGTCGGCAAGGCGGCTTTTTATGCCCTCTTTTATCACAAGGCGGTCTACAACTATCTCTATGGTGTGCTTTTTATTTTTCTCCAGGTTTATCTCTTCCGAAAGGTCGTAGATAACGCCGTCTATGCGAATACGCACATAGCCGGACTTTCTCGCGCGCTCCAGCTCTTTCTTATGCTCGCCTTTTCTGCCGCTCACCACGGGTGCGAGAAGCTGTATCTTGGTACGCTCGGGCAGTTCCATTATCTTATCTACGACCTGGTCTACCGTCTGCTGGCGTATCTCTCTGCCGCAGACAGGGCAATGCGGCACGCCTATGCGCGCGTAGAGAAGTCGCAGGTAATCGTATATCTCGGTAACTGTGCCGACGGTAGAGCGCGGGTTTTTGCTGGTTGTTTTTTGGTCGATAGATATAGCGGGCGAAAGACCCTCTATGCTGTCCACATCGGGCTTCTCCATCTGTCCCAAAAACTGGCGGGCGTATGAAGAGAGCGACTCCATATATCTGCGCTGACCATCGGCGAATATAGTATCGAAAGCCAGTGAAGATTTGCCCGATCCAGAAAGACCCGTCATTACAATAAGCTTATCGCGCGGGATAGTAACGTCAACATTTTTCAGATTATGCTCCCTAGCGCCGTGTATCACTATCTCATTTTTCTGCATTTGATTTATCTTTCCTTTCTTGATCGCTTTCTTATCTGTCTTTATTTCTTCTCCCCACGCAGCTCAGAAATCTTATCCCTCAAATAAGCCGCGTGCTCAAATTCAAGCAGCTTGGCGGCTTCCTTCATCTGGCGGGTGAGCTTTTCTATGAGCTGAGCCGTTTCCGCCTTTGAAAGCTCCGTCTTTTGGCGGGCGGTGTACTCTACCTCTTCCTTGGTGGATATTTCTATTACGTCGCGCACGTCTTTGATTATCGTCTTAGGCGTTATGCCGTGCTCCTCGTTGAACTTCATCTGCAGTTCGCGGCGGCGGTTGGTTTCGCGTATCGCGCGCTCCATCGAGCCTGTAACGCTGTCGGCGTACATGATAACTCTGCCCTCGCTGTTTCGCGCGGCTCTGCCTATCGTCTGTATCAGCGAGCTTTCTGAACGCAGGAAGCCCTCTTTATCGGCGTCGAGTATAGCCACCAGCGATACCTCTGGTATATCAAGACCCTCGCGCAGCAGGTTTATGCCTACCAGCACGTCAAATTTGCCCAAGCGCAGGTCGCGGATTATCTCCATACGCTCTATCGTATCAATATCGTGGTGCATATAGCGCACCTTTATATCAAAGTCCTTTAGGTAATTCGTGAGGTCTTCCGCCATCTTTTTTGTAAGGGTAGTGACTAGCACGCGCTCCTTTTTCTCTATGCGTATATTTATCTCGTACAGCAAGTCCTCTATCTGCCCTTCAGTCGGGCGAACGTCTATCTCTGGGTCTAGCAGACCTGTAGGGCGGATAAGCTGTTCTACCACCTGCTGAGAATGTTCTTTTTCTATCGGGCCGGGCGTTGCGGAAACGAACACCGCTTGATCTATATGCTCGTAAAATTCGTCAAAAGTCAGCGGGCGGTTATCCCACGCCGAGGGCAGGCGGAAGCCGTAGTCTATAAGCGTGGTCTTTCGCGCACGGTCGCCCGCATACATACCGCGCACCTGCGGCAGACTGACGTGGCTCTCGTCCACCATAAGCAGAAAATCTTTCGGCATATGGTCGAGCAGGGTGTACGGCACAGAGCCTGCGGGGCGGCGCGCCAGCACACGGGAGTAGTTCTCTATACCGGGGCAAAAACCTATCTCCTCCAGCATCTCAATATCGTAATTCGTGCGCTGAGCTATTCGCTGAGCCTCTATCAGCATATCGCGGTCTTTGAAATACTTTATGCGCTCGTCAAGCTCCTGCTTTATATCCTCTATCGAATCGCGCATTTTATCTCTGCCGACTATATAGTGCGTGGCGGGGAAGACCGCGGCGTGGCTGAGGCGGCATATAACCTCGCCTGTTACCACGTTTATCTCGCTGATACGGTCTATCTCATCGCCGAAAAACTCTACGCGCAGAGCGGTATCGGTATTAGCGGCGGGGTATATCTCCACCACATCGCCGCGCACACGGAATTTGTTTCGCGAGAAATCTATATCGTTGCGCTCATACTGTATGCCCACAAGCTTTGCGACAAGCTCGTCGCGCGAGATCTCCATGCCGGGGCGCAGAGATACCACCATCGACTTATACTCCTCAGGGTCGCCGAGGGAGTATATGCAGGATACGGAAGCGACAATAATCACATCACGCCGCTCGGCTATTGCGGTGGTAGCGGAGTGGCGCATTTTATCTATCTCATCGTTTATCGAAGAATCTTTTTCTATATACACGTCCTTGCTGGGTATATACGCCTCGGGCTGGTAATAATCATAATAGCTGACGAAATACTCCACGGCGTTATTCGGGAAAAACTCGCGAAACTCGGTGCAGAGCTGCGCCGCAAGTATCTTATTGTGCGCGAGGACGAGCGTAGGGCGGTTTACTCTGGCGATAACGTTTGCCATAGTAAACGTCTTGCCCGAGCCTGTTACGCCGAGCAGGGTCTGCTCTTTCATGCCGCTGTTTATGCCCTCTACCAGCTTATCTATCGCCTGCGGCTGATCGCCCGCGGGCTTATAATCAGAAACTAATTCAAAATGATCCATACTTTCCACCGCCTTTTGCAGAACTAATGTTTACATTACTCACATTCTATTATACACTAATTCTTTATAAATGTAAATAACATTTTTCACAAAAATATGTTACCATTATTTTAAGCAAATAAGTCAGTATTATAGGGGTTTTCAAATGGAATATTCAGACAAACGCAGCCCGCAGCGGCTGTTTATTTTTAATAAAGCGGACGAGATATGCGGCGCTCATCCCGAGTATATGTGGGCGCGCACGCCCGACGCCGCCGTGCTTCGCCGACGTGACAATTCAAAATGGTTCGGGCTGGTGATGACGGTGAGAAGGGGCGTATTGGAGAAAGACTGCGCCGAGCCGAACGCGCCAGCCGAGATACTGAACGTGAAATGCGACCCTCTGCTCATCGGCTCGCTGCTGATGGAAGAGGGCTTTTACCCCGCGTACCACATGAACAAGCAGTACTGGATAACCATACTGCTGAACGCGGGAGTGGAGGATAAAAAAATAGCGGCACTGCTGGAGATGAGCTACGAGCTTACCGAAAGCCGCGGCAAAAAACGCCAAACTAAAAAGGATAAACAAGCATGAAAGAATTTACCATACAAAAAAACGACGCGGGACAGCGCGCGGATAAATTCATCACGAAAGTCTGCCCTGCTCTGCCGAAAAGCGCGATGTACAAATACATACGCAAGAAGAGCATAAAATGCAACGGAAAGCGCATGGAGATCTCGCAGAAGCTTTGCGAGGGCGACGTTATACAGATGTACATAAACGACGAGTTTTTCACCAATGCCGAGGACAGCAAAAGCTTTCTCGCCGCGCCCGCTAAGCTGAACGTGATATACGAGGACCCATGAGCGCACCGGCGAGACAGAGCCCGGTACCGTTCGTCCCATCACAAAATCCGTTACTCTGACCTTCGACGTGGAGCAGGAGGTCGTGGGCAATGCAGCCGATGCCCGTGAAGAAGCGCTGCGCCCAGTCGTCCTTGGCAAGGCTCGACCGGATGTCGCTCCACTGCAGGAGGCTCCAGGCAATGAGCGGCACGAGCGCCGTGGTTGCAAGCGCCGCAATGACGTAGGTGCGGAATTTCATCTTCATGAGGGTGATTATGCACAATCTTGCGCACCGCGAGAAGACGAAGGCATCCCGTTTCCTGCCGAAGAACCCAAGCGCCGCCGGCTCGCTCAGCGTCCTGCCGCGGCCCCTCCGATGAGAAGCCGCTTCATCGCCTCGTGAAACACGGGGACCGCAATCGTGCCGTGGGTCTCGCGCGGATAGTCCTCCACGACAACCTTCGCATCGGGCCCGGCAAAGCCCTCGAGCGCCGCCCTGAAGCGGTCTTCGGAGGCGAGATTCCGGCTTGCCGTCGTGCCGCCCGTCTTCCTCAGAACCGAGCCGAAGCCCGCATAGACGAAGGCGCCCGAGCGCCCCGCCGCAGGATTCTCCTCCAGCATTCGGACGAGCACGCCGCCGTCCCACCAGAGCGACGGATCGGCCGCCACCCAGGCGTCAAAGAGCGCGGGGCGGGAAGCCATCGTCGAAAGCGCAAAGAGACCTCCGAAGGAGTGTCCCATGAGGACGTGCGTCACGGCGCGACCTTTCAGGTTCAGGCTGAGGTTCGGGTTCGGGCTCGGGTTCCGGCCGGGGTTCGAGCTCAGGCTTGAGTTCAGGCTCCGCGGCCTGCTTGGGTTCGGGTTCCGCCGCGGGTTCGGGCTCAGGTTCCGGCTCGGGCACCGCAGCGGGTTCGGCGGCGGTGGCACCGCCGATTTCGGGGAATGCTTTATAGAGAACCA
>OHAQ01003568.1_pt1 | contig 10488 bp, 10 predicted proteins | sample 1577111 | NCBI WGS metagenome assembly OHAQ01 (sample SAMEA3541549, study PRJEB24748) | human gut metagenome | biome: human gut; feature: human-associated habitat; material: faeces | place: China | collected 2012 | reverse complement strand
ATATTCTCGGTGCTGATACACGGCGTTTACGACTACCTCGCGACGGCTATGAGCGTTCTTCTATTATTTCTGCCAGACCATTTAATTGTGCCACATTGTCTTCAACTACCAAAGCTCTCATTATAAAAGACTCCTTCCTTCTATGTGTTGTATTTTAAACCATTACTTCAAAACGCACCAGAGTATCATCCAGAAGATAATCGTTTTCCAGATATATTTTTCCATTATATTTAAATACCAGACGCCTGAGATTGTAAAGACCAAGACCGTGCTTCTGACGATCACAGGTCTTGGTGGTATAGCCTGCCGTGAAAAGCTTTGCTCTGATCTCGGGTGTTAGCAGAGGACCTTTGTTCAGAGTGGTGATGATGATTCTGCCGTCCCGGCTATCCAGGTGCAGAGTCATACTATCGTGCTCAGATATGGCCTCCAGTGCATTGTCGATGAGTATTCCCAGAACCCTGACCAGCTCATATTCAGGCATCCGGCTCTCGAGCAGATAGCTGTGAACGACAATATTCAGCTTTTTGTGCGCCTTTTCTGCCTGCTTTTGTTTGCTGTATATAAACCCGGCGATCACGAACATGTTGATTTTCAGAAGCTCGGTGGTTCTGTATTCGGATATAACCTCATCTGAACTGCTGATAAGAGCCTCCTTTAATGAACTGTAGTCGGTGTGTGTATATGGAAGCATTCGAATACCGGTCAATATATTGTCAAAGTCATGCTGCCTTCCCGTGACGTCCTCAATCAGATCATCCATCATAGGCTGATAGATGTTGTAATTTGTCAGATCGTGCTGCTGCTTGCTGATGATCTGTTGCTGGCTGAGGATTACTATGTCGGTGATGAGTACTATCACGGTGAAAAATGAGATGAGGGGGATATATATGATTGTGTTAAATGTGCTGTATTTACGCAGTCCCAGCTCAAGCATGATTATCAGAAAAACATGTATTACAAGGTACTTGGATAAAAATTTGCCATTAATCAACTGAGAGTAGAAGCTATGGAATGGAAGTAGCCTGCATATAGCACAAGCAATAGAAAAAGTAATCAGGGAGCCTGCGATGGAGGAGGCTATCTGATTATTAAAATTCACTCTGTAAAATAACAGAATTATAGAATTTTGAATAAGAAGGATAAAAGTGTGTGATATGACGAAGGCAATTAGAGAATTAAATATAGTCGTATTTAAGATAAAAAGAGTCGTTAAATAGGCTAGTGAACATAAGATGATCCACCCAAGCGCACCTGGAAACAGGGATGAAAAAAAGGTTCCCAAACAAAAGTATAAAATTGCACTTATCACAGGATGTCGCATTTCTTTTATATGTACTCCGGCAATGGATGAGAGCATGATGAGATCATATAAAATTTCAATAATATAACAAAAAGAGTCTACGATATGATGTATCATGGCAACCTCCATAAAGATAATATATTTGAAACATTATACAAAGCCAATTTATACCGCGTCAATTGTCGTTTATGACATGATAGATACCGTTCATAACAAATTAAGTAAAATATATTGCAATCTAAGTAGTTGTATGATAAAAGAAAAGTGGAGGTGGTCGAATAGATAATCTAAACAACAAGTTGGGAATATTATTAACACAGATTCTGCTGGGCAGAAAATACAGAAGCGATGAGGATCGTGATGTAAAAATACAATATTCTATACTGCTTCTTATTGACAAGGTAGAGAAATATTTAATTATTTTGGGCCTCTTTTCAATGTTGGGACACGTTGATATAGCAATAATAATAGGCTTGACAATAGAACTTACAAGAAATTATCTTGGCGGTATACATATGAAAACATGGTATGGCTGTACAGCGGTGACTGTATTGTTTTGTATCGTGGTGTTAGCATGCGGAGAAAATATTATATTGTCAAGCAAACTGCAGAATTCATTGTGGGTAGCGGAGATAGTAGTTATAGCATTATTTGCGCCTATACCATCAAAACAGAGACCTAAATATAATCAACATAGAAAAAATATGATAAAGGCTCGTGGTATAGCAGGTGTGCTGATAATTGGAGCGGTGAGTCTTGGGGTGAAATCTTACAATAACTATATTGTATGGATATGGTTGTTGCAGATTATAGAAGTGATGATATTAAAATTATCATCTCTGATAAAAAGAAATAAATAGGGGGTGACAATGCGTGACGCAGAAGAGGGTTAGAAATATGCTGTCGGACATACTTGAGAATATGGCAGAAGATGTGATTAGACTGACAGGATGTTTCGGTGCATGGGGAGAGATAGAACTCCCAGAGTGTCTCAGGAATATCGATTCACAGAAAGAGACAAAGTAAAATATCCTGAAGAGTTGAGCTTCAGGATATTAGAAATATCAAGACAATCATTTGCTGGAAAAATCTTGATAAGCGGATTGTACTATCAGACACAGAAAAGTACAATAGCAAAATTGTTAAAAGTGGCAAAAGTGGAGTAAAGACCGCAGATAATTAATTAGGAGGGACAAAAGGTTATGAAGAAGTCAATGAAAACAAAGCTTGCGATGTTCGCTGTTGCAGGAGCGATGGCAGTGTCAGGAGCAGCGGGAATTGCTGCACCTGCTAAGGCTGAGAATGTACATACAAATAATGCAGGTACAGTGGTTACATGCAAAGAATCATATTCTAATACAGATAACGAGCTGTTTACTTTTAGCAACAATAACAGCGGATATGGTTATAGTTCGTACAGACGTAAATATAATAAGACAAAGGTTTATGTATATCCAACAGTAGGACCAAAGCTCAGCTACACAGTAATGGGCTCGCATTCATCAAAAGGGACAAACCCAATAGTAAAATCTGATACGCATATTATTCCGCTTGGAATTGAGGCGAGTATCACAAACATGGTAAACGAGAAAGGCTATGCCTATGCAGGCTTGAGGATGCACAGGACAGTCAAAGCACAGACTGATTCAAAGGGCTGGTGGAGTCCGGATTCCACAAGAAATTACACTATTTATGACTGATTAAAGCAGTGACATAAGACGGATGGCAAAGGCAGAGTTGGGAGGAGTAGAAGTGAAGAAGAAAAGATATCTTGTGATGACAGTGGCAGCAGTGCTGATCATGGCAGCAGTGGCAGCTTCGGCGTATGTGCTCCAGAAAAACCGGGAAACCCCAGAAGACAGAGCGTTAAGGAAGTCGTCTGAGGCAGCATCTGAAGAGACAGACAGCGAAGCTTCGGGAAACAAGACCGGAGAGAAAATAAGTGAAAAAGAAGGTGTGGGTGATAACGTGCTGATGTCAGGAGCGGTGAAGATAGAGCTGCTGTCGGCTGATGTATACACAGGTGACGAGATAACAACAGAGGATAAATATCCGGTTGAATATTTTCGCAGTGAGACTCTGCCGGAGCCTGAGTCGGAGGAGGAGATAACAGACTGGGATGCTCTGTATGAGGAGGCTCCGGGATACAAGGAATTTCAGGAGTCGGCAGGGGATGCGTATACTCCTGAGGAGTGTGAGGAGATAACTGCACAGTATCAGGATGTGATAGATAAGCATACGCAGACTGTGATAAAGACCAATAAGCTGTATTTTATTAAGTGCAGACTGACGAATACCGGGGATGCGGTTGTGAAGAATGTGTTCCCATACGACATTGTGGAGAGGATTCCCGGTGAGAGTGAGGTTTCGTTCGTAGAAGGAATGGTATACTTTGACAAATCAGTCCACACAGAGGGCGATGACAGAGCCAGTTGGTACTATCTATACAGACTGGAAGGACACGAGACAATGGAATGTACGATTGGACTTGTTGTGCCACAGGAGCCGGAGGATGGCGTGAAATATTATTATGGACAGGTGATCACAGGATATTTTACGTACAATCCGGCGGATCTTCCGGATTTTGTGGATCTGGATGCACTCCCAAAGCCGGAAGCGGATGACAAGCCATGAGGTGGGAATCAGATTTTGTGGAGGTATATGCATGAGGAGAGGTGTTCTGATGGCATTGGGTGTTGTGAGCTTGTGTGCAGTCACCTTGTGGTGCGGAAGAATATTCAGCGTTAACAGGGCGTACAGTGATGACACCAGAGTTGTAGAAGCGGCTGAGAATGTATCGGTGGATGGATTGCTTATAAAATGCAGGGAGACCCGCATATACAGTATAGATGAGTATAAAGCACGTTTTAATGTGGACAGTGTGGATGTGCTGAGCCCGGAGGATCGGTTTATCTGTACACGCCTGAATGTAGATAATACAACTGAAGAACCGATCGATTGGGATACTGTGATGGCGGCGACTGAGTGTGGCTTTGAGTCACAGACATGGTGCAGTTCGGTGAATTTGTATTCTGGCCGGGAACTGAATACGTTTACAAGTAATGATCTGGAGCCCGGAATGAATCAGGATATATGGTATGTGACAAGTCTTGCGCGGGTGTCATTTAGCAGGGATACGTGGGATAACCTGGAGCGGGAGAGCTTCTATTATGTACTCACCCTTGAACCTGATAAGCTGATGATCAGACTGGATATTGAATGAAGTGGTGTTGAGATATGAGAGTATTAAGATTTGAAATGACCAGAGCGTTCAGAAATAAGTGGCTTGCAGTAAGCATAGCTCTGGGAACGTTGATTGGGCTGGCGGACATATGGCTTAATGTCAGCCAGTATGGATTTAACAGAGGCAGGGCTTTGATCCAGACATGGATCGGGACAGACTATCAGTTTGCATACAACAGCTTGTTTTACGTACTGCTGCCACTGATTGCGTGTTTTCCATATGCGGGGTCGTGTTATCAGGATCAAAAAACCGGATATGAAAGCAGTATATGTATTAAGACGTCCCGCTTAAGCTATATGATTGCAAAGGAAGCGGCTGTGGCGGCTTCGGGAGCGGCAGCCGTGGCGTGCCCGCTGCTCATAGCCATGTTCATTGCTGCGGGGATATATCCGGATAAAAGACCGGAAAAACTGACATTTTTGTATGCAGGAATTATAGACTGCCACATGTTCCCGAGAATATTTGCAGAGCATCCTGTGTGCTATGCGTTGCTGTTTACGCTGCTCGATGCAGTGTTTGGAGGGATAACAGGTCTTGTGGCTATGTGCTTTGCGAGGTGGTGCGGGAGCAGATTTTCAACGATAATGGCTCCGTTCGCATTGTATGTATTTACCGGTGTGATGTTTGAGGGACGTGGGATTGGAACCTGGTCAGCCATGCAGATGGTCAATCCACTGCAGAATGTGGTTACATACAGGTACCAGATGGTGACGATGTATGCTGCGGTGAGTGCAGCGGCACTCGTTCTTATATACATATGGCACAGAAGAAGGGATATTCTATGAAAGAAGGAAATACAGATAAAAAAGGAATGTATGTGGTGGACAGATATGAGGTGATGCGGGAATGAGGACTCTGAGACTTCTCGGAAGAGATATGGAAAATGGAATATTAAGGAGATGTGTTCTTTTTATACTGCCGTTACTGTTTGCGGTGTCGCAGACACGTGAGCTCCACGCATATCTTATCGAGCTTGCAGATGGGAATATCCTGTTGACCAACCGCCGGGCAAAAACAGCCGCCGCACGGAAAGCTCCATGCGGCGGCTGTTCTCATTTTGTTGAATCTTCAGGAAAAATTACTTCACGTACTCGACAGTGTACTCGAAGCCGTACTCTTCCTGCAGCTTCTTGACGGCAGGCTCGCAGTCCTCGATGAAGGTGGGAGCGTAGACGGAAGCGCCGTTGTGGGCCTTCTTGTAGTCCTCAACGATCTGCTGCAGCTTTGCCCAGCCCTCGTTGGCTTTGGCGTTATCGACGCTGTCGGGGAAGTTGATGATGAATTCGCGGTGAGAAGGGATACGAGCTTTCATAATAGAATCTCCTTATGAAAAATTATGATTTCGAATTTATACAGAAACAGGAAAATGCCCTGAATCTTACAGTTGGTAAACAGTCCGGGCGTTCTGCGCCGTCTGGCGGAAGACTTCTTCCGGGCTGATGCCCTTGACGCTGGCGACATACTCGCCGACGTACCGGATGAGGGAGCTGTCGCAGCGGATGCCGCGCACCGGCTCCGGGGCCATGTAGGGGCAGTCCGTCTCGAGGACGATCTGCTCCAAAGGCAGAGCCGCAATGGCCTTTGCCGCCCGTTTGGCACCCTTGAAGGTGCAGGCGCCGCCGAAGCCGAAATACAGCCCCTGCCGGGCCAGCCACACGGCGTCGTCCGCACTGCCGGAATAGCAGTGGACGATGCCCTTGGGACGGTACTTTTTCAGCAGGGCGTAGACGTCGGCGTGGGCGTTTCGGTCGTGGACGATGATGGGCTTGTCCAGCTCAAGCGCAAGGCGGATCTCCGCCTCAAACAGCGCCAGCTGTGCGTCTTTCGGCACAGGCCAGTGGTAGTCCAGCCCGCACTCGCCCACAGCGACCACTTTCGGGTCGTCGTAGTAGGGGGCAAGGGCTTTCATCTCAGCGGCCCAGTCGCCGCCAAAGATCGAGACAGTGGGGGCAGGGCCTTCCTCGCCGCAGTCCTCGGGGGCCAGCAGGCTCTCGGGATGGATGCCGATGGCGGCATACACCCACGGATAGCGGTGAGCCAGCTCCAGCACCCGGGGCGCGTCCCCCGAGTGGGTGGCCTGCTCGCAGACGCCGACCACGCCCTTTTCGGGCAGGCTGTCCAGCAGAGCGAAGCGGTCAGCGTCGAAGGCGCGGGAGCTGTAGTGGGCGTGGGTGTCGAAGATCGGGCCGGTCATTGATCCTCCTTCTTGGTGGGGGCTTTATTCACCAGCCAGATGCCGACGCAGACGAACACCAGTGCGGCCAGATACTGCCAGCGGAACAGCGGTTCGCCGTTGAGCACAGCGCTCAGCAGCACGTTGACCACCGGGTTCACGAAGCCGAAGATGGCAATGCGGCTGACGGGGTTGTTCTTCATCAGCAAGGCCCAGAGCAGATAGCCAGCGCCGCAGATGAACGCCAGATACAGCAGCACCAGAATGCCCAGCGGCGTCACACTGCCCAGACGCCCGCCGAGAGCCGTACCCAGCACGAAGAGTGCTGCGCCGCCCACGAACAGGTTCAGGAAGCAGACCGCGAAGCTGTCCGCCTTTTTGGTGACGGACTTGTTCCACGGGCCGGACAGGGTGAAGACCACCGTTGCAAACAGCATACAGAAGACGCCCCAGCCGCTGCCGCCGCCGTGGTTGCCCAGTGTGCCGATGAGAACGCCCGCAAAGCCGACGGCGCAGCCCAGGGTCTTTGCCGGGGTCATCCGATCGGCATTGCCGTAGATGAAGTGGGCAAAGATGACGCCCAGAAAGCTCTGGGTGCTGTTCAGGATGCCGCCGAACGCACCGGTGAGCATCGCCACGGCGATGTAGTAGAAGGCGTACTGGATTGTGGTCTGCCACAGGCCCAGTACACAGCACTCGGCAAAGACTTTCCCTTTCGGGAAGGTGGGCATCCGGCTCTGGAGCAGGGTGCTGCCCAGCAGGACGAGCAGACTGCCCAGCATGAACCTTACACCGGCAAAGCAGAAGATGGACGCGGTGTTGCTGGAATCGATCTCAAAGAGGCGGTAGCCCATCTTGATGAAGGGGAACGCACAGCCCCACAGCACATTGCAGAAGATGGCCAGCAGCACCGCAAACAGCGGTGTGCCGAAAATTTTGTCCAGCTTCTCGGCGCGGGAAAGAGTCATGTTGTTCTCCATCGCTCAGTGGATGCGCGCGCCCACGGGGGTGTCGTCGCTGTAGAAGGGGATGGAGCAGCCGCCGTCGGCAGTGTCAGCGGCGAAGATCATGCCCTCGCTGACATACTTGCCCTTCATCATCGGGCGGGGTGCCAGGTTGCAGACGATGCCGAGCTTCTTGCCGATGAGGTCTTCCGGCTTGAACCACTTGGCGATGCCGGACAGGATGCAGCGCTCACGCTCGCCGTCAAAGACGGTCAGGTGGAGCAGCTTTTTGCTCTCCTTCAGGTTCTCGCAGGCGCGGACCTCGGCCACGCGCAGCTCCACCTTGCAGAAGTCGTCAAAGCTGATCTCCGGCTCATGGTCGGTGATTTCAGCAACGGCTTCCTCTTTCTTTTCCTCGGCCTTGGGGGCAGCGGCGGCTTCGGCAGCAGCCTTCTGCTTGGCGTCCTCGGCTTCCAGATACTCGATTTCCTTCTTCACGTCAATGCGCGGGAAGAGGGCTTCGCCCTTGTGCACATGGTATTCGGCCGGATGGTTTGCCAGGTCGGCATAGCTCAGGTCGCTCAAACCCAGCTGCTCGGCCATCTTGGGTGCGGTGTTCGGCAGGTAAGCCTGCATCAGCACGGTAACGGTGCGCAGGGCATCGCACAGGTTGTAAAGAACAGCTTCCAGGCGGGGCTTGGTTTCCTCGCTCTTGGCCAGCACCCAGGGGGCAGTCTCGTCAATATACTTGTTGGCGCGCTGCACAACCTCAAAAATAGCGATCAGTGCAGTGGGTACATCCAGAGCATCCATGGCGGCATCCACCTTGCCGGGCAGGGCGGCAGTCAGGCTTTTCAGCTCATCGTCCAGGGCATCAGCCTGGCCGTTGGCGCTCACAGCACCGCCAAAGTACTTTTCGCACATAGCGACCGAACGGGACAGCAGGTTGCCCAGGTCGTTGGCCAGGTCGGTATTGATGCGGTTGATCAGGGCTTCATTGGTGAAAGCACCATCGTTGCCGAACGGAACTTCGCGTAACAGGAAGTAACGCACAGCGTCCACGCCGTAACGGTCGCACAGCTTGACGGGGTCTACCACGTTGCCCTTGGACTTGGACATTTTGCCGCCGTTCAGCAGCAGCCAGCCATGGCCAAACACCTTGGTGGGCAGGGGCAGATCCAGAGCCATCAGCATGGCAGGCCAGATGATGGTGTGGAAACGCAGAATCTCCTTGCCGACCATGTGGATGTCAGCGGGCCAGTACTTATCAAAGTCGTGGTAGGTATCGTTATCATAGCCCAGTGCGGTGATGTAGTTGGAAAGTGCATCGATCCATACATAAACAACATGTCCTGGATCAAAGTCAACCGGAACGCCCCAGCTGAAGGAGGTACGGGAAACGCACAGATCCTCAAGTCCTGGTTTAATGAAGTTGTTTACCATCTCGTTGACACGGCTGCGTGGCTCGAGGAAGTCGGTATTTTCCAGCAGATCCTGAATGCGGTCTGCATATTTGGAAAGACGGAAGAAGTATGCTTCCTCCTCAGCATCAACAACAGGACGTCCGCAGTCTGGGCACTTGCCGTCTACCAGCTGGGTCTCGGTCCAGAAGGATTCGCATGGTTTGCAGTATTTGCCGACATATTTGCCCTTATAGATGTCGCCTTTTTCGTACAGCTTCTTGAAGATTTTCTGTACCGAATGTTCATGGTAATCGTCGGTGGTACGGATGAATCGATCATTGGAAATGTTCATCAGTTTCCACAGATCCAGTACACCGCGTTCGCCTTCTACGATGTTATCTACAAACTGTTTTGGAGTAACGCCAGCCTCTTTTGCCTTGTCCTCGATCTTCTGACCATGTTCATCGGTACCGGTCTGGAAATATACATCATAGCCTTCCAGTCTCTTGTATCTTGCGATTGCGTCTGCCAGTACAATCTCATAAGTGTTTCCAATGTGCGGTTTACCTGATGTGTAGGCAATCGCGGTGGTCATGTAAAACTTTCCTTTGCTGCTCATCTTCATTCTCCTTTTTATACTTTTGGTGCTCCTCAAGCGTTCCTGCGAGCCGCTTCGCTACTCGCGACCTGAGAAACTTCGTTTCACAGGTTTTCGCGGTGCTCCTCAAATGCTCGTGCAAGCACGGCATTTTCATCGCTACTCGCGAAAAAAAATCCCGTCTTCTAATGAAAGAAGACGGGTGTTATCCGTGTTACCACTTCTATTTTACACATACCTTACAATATGTGCCTCATGAAGTATCCTGCAATACTTCCCGCTATAACAGGCGGTCCTGTCGAAGCTTTGTCTCTTAAGATTCAGCCCCGCCACTCCAAAGCCATCTTCCATCTATCGCCCTTGATTCCATCTCAGCTAAACCCTGCGGTTTATTGGAACTCTCTGTACAATTCCGATAAATGTACTCTCTTCTTCCTTGCGTTTATCATCTAGGTGTAAAACTAACACAATTTATTTGAAAAGTCAACCTTTGCAACCGGACCATCCGATATCCTTAAGCTTCACAAATTGCCTTTATCATCTGGTAAATCTCATCTTTATTTTTCTGCAATACTAATTCAAGTTCAGAATAGAGAAGATTTTCTGCCAGATTAAAATAACGTCCATCTACTGTAGTTGTTTTCTTTCCCTGCTCCTGGCGCGTCTTTTTCCTCTGATAGATTAGCTTTATAATACAATTTGTTGGAATCTGCTACAAAATCCGGATTTACAATGTCCTTTATTTTGCATACTCCATTTGTTGATTTTACAATATATGCTCCAATTGGATACATTTTCTCACCTCTGACACCGCATATTTTCG
>OHAQ01003559.1_pt1 | contig 10510 bp, 10 predicted proteins | sample 1577111 | NCBI WGS metagenome assembly OHAQ01 (sample SAMEA3541549, study PRJEB24748) | human gut metagenome | biome: human gut; feature: human-associated habitat; material: faeces | place: China | collected 2012 | reverse complement strand
TATTTCCCTGACCTGGAAGCGTCTGCGTCTGGAAAGCTTTAGCAGGACGGATGTGACAGTCCTGACGTCCGTACCCTTTATGATTGCAATGATGCTTCCCGAACGTCCTCTTTTCTCCTTGTTTATCAGGATTGTATATAGTTCGCCCTGTGACAGGCTGACTTCATCAATGCCTACATACGGGCCGATGTTCTTTTCGAAGAGCACCCATTCTTCCGCATGGGACAGCTGGTTCCAGCTCATGTAACCGCTCAGATGATTTCGGTACTGACGCTCAAGAAGTTCACCGTTCACCCCGAAGAGAAGACCCAGAAGCTTGCAGCTTACAGGAAGGGTGTCAATATAGTTCTTTTAAAAAAGACGCAAAATCATGCGTCATGCGGCTGCCTTCTGCAACCAGTTTCCAGTTACGGCTCACATAGCGTCCCTCATCCTTTACAATCCACCGGCGACGGCGGATATTCAGGAAAAGCTTCTTGCCACGAATCGGGAAATCCTGAACTACTACCGGTTCATAAAAACCTTTGCTTTCCACCTGCATGCTTGAGTATTCACTGGGAACTTCGTTCTTCTCTTCCAGGTAAATCACTATTTCCGTACTGCTTTCCTTTACATCCGAAATGATGAAATAATCTAATGTCCCTTCAGGAAGAAGGAGACGGTAACCGCTGGTTTCCATAACTTTTGCTGATTTTCTTTCCGGCAAAGATATAAATTTATCGGATTTACCCCTCAGATTATTACGTTGACCCAAAAAGAGCCCCCTCAAACGGCTTTCAAAAACGCCTAAGCGTTTGCTTTCAAACGCAAGTGCATTTAAAGTAAAACGCCCTTGCGTTTTACCTAAAACGTAAAGGCGTTTAAGTTAAAACGCAAAGGCGTTTTTTCAACCCTGTTTTAAAGGTTTTTACAACGACCTATATTCCGTTGATTTTCTGAAAAAAACACACATCCTGATAAGAAGTGCCTACCCGTATCCAGTCCTTCAGGATACCACATTCAACGTAACCCGCTGAAGTGAACAGCTTCCGGCTGGCTACATTCCCCACCGGCACATAGGCATACAATTGCCGGAGCCCCAGCAAAGAGAAGCAGTGCGATTCCAAAAGAGAAAGCGCCGCCTGCGCCACTCCCTGCCCCCGCAAGTCTTTCCGCACTACAATTCCTACCTCCGCCCGGTTGTGACGTGCATCAAAGGAAAACACATCCACAATACCGGCCACTCCCTGCCCTTCGCACACAATCATCAGCCGCAGTTGCCCGTCGGCATACAAGTCATTCTGACTCTCGGCGATGTAGCGTTTCATCTGATAGCGGGAATAAGGGCCCGTAGCCGTACCCAGCTCCCAAAGTGCCGCATCGTTCTCAAAAGAGAGCATCACCTCCAAATCTTCCGGCTCGGGTGCGCGGAGACTGATATTTCCCTGTTTCATGGCGTGTTCATTTTTCCGGTTCGTCTTTCTGTAAATCAAGTTCCCGCATCAGGCGGCCGCGTCCCGGCACACAAAACAGCGAAGCTACCAGCAGCATGCCCATGCACAACAGACTGGTAACATCGAGCGTGGTATAGTACACCGTCAGATTAAACAGCGCCGGGGCCAGCAGCATGGCCAGACGGATTTCACACCAGCGGCGGTAGCTCACCAATGCTTCGGGCAAAGACAACTGACGGACATAGCGTGTCAGCGAAAGGCTGAACATGCGCAGCGACAAGGGTATCAGACACACCGTCAGCAAGATGCCAACAGTCTGCAAGATGTATTCTGCCTGCGCATCGCCCACCATACTCCCCTGAGGCAACACATCCGTTTCATACAACACACACCCTGCCACGACCAGTATCCAGAACAAGGCAAATTCCGCTTCCAGCACGCGGAGCAGACGAGTCATTCTTTTTTCCATTTCTTTCTATCTTTAAAGAGTTCCGGTAAACGCCACGCGGTTCACAATGGATCGTCCCAACGTCACCTCATCCGTATATTGCAGTTCATCACCGATGGAGATTCCACGGGCAATGACGGTTATTTTCACATCGCAGCCCGCCAGTTTGCGGAAAATGTAAAAGTTGGTGGTATCTCCTTCCATCGTAGAACTCAGCGCCAGGATTACCTCCTTAACGGTGCCTTCTTTCACACGGTTTACCAGGCTTTCAATCTCCAAATCGGAAGGTCCGATGCCATCCATGGGCGAAATCACTCCTCCCAGCACATGATACAGCCCGCGATACTGCTGGGTGTTCTCTACCGCCATCACATCGCGTATATTCTCTACCACACACACCGTGGTCACGTCGCGCGAAGGATTGGAGCAGATGCGACACACATCTGTATCGGAAATATTGTGACACACCTTACAATACTTCACCTCTTTCTTCAAGGTAGAAATGGCACTGCTGAAAGCCTCTACCGTGGCCGTGTCCTGACGCAGCAAATGCAGCACCAGGCGCATAGCCGTTTTCCGTCCGATGCCGGGAAGCTTGGCAAACTCCCCCACCGCTTTTTCCAGTAAAACTGAAGGATATTGTTGATTCATGCTTATCGTTTCTTTAATACGAATGGCAAAAATACGGATAAAACAAGAACCGGCCTCCATTTCTCGGAGATTATTTTCAAGGAAGTCTTCCACCGAATCCCGTTTTTATATTACCTTTGCATAAAACAACTCACAGATATAACCTATGGACATAACCAGCGCAGAGTTCGTCGTAAGTAACTCACGGGCCGACATGTGCCCCCAGACTCATCTTCCGGAATATGCCTTCATCGGGCGCTCCAACGTGGGAAAATCCAGTCTCATCAACATGCTGACCAAGAATCCCAAACTGGCCATGACTTCGGCCACACCGGGAAAAACCTTGCTCATCAACCATTTCCTCATCAACAAAAAATGGTATCTGGTAGACCTTCCGGGCTACGGCTATGCCCAGCGGGGGAAAAAGATGATGGAGAAAATCCAGAAGCTTATTGAATACTACGTGCTGGAGCGGGAACAGATGACCTGCCTGTTCGTCCTCATCGACAGCCGGCTGGAACCGCAGCGCATCGACCTGGAATTCATCGAGTGGTTAGGAGAAAACGGTATCCCCTTCGCCCTGATTTTCACCAAAGCCGACAAGCAGAGCGCAGGAAAGACGAAGGCCAGCGTAAACCGTTTCCTGGACACGCTGAAAGAACAATGGGAAGAGCTGCCTCCGCATTTCATCTCGTCTTCAGAGAACAAGACCGGACGACAGGAAATCCTCGATTACATAGAACAAGTAAACCGTTCGCTCAAGGAGCAGGCAGAATAAAAAATATCCTCCAGACTGCGATTTTCACCCAAACAGTCTGGAGGATATTTTTTCATTATAGCTTCCCGCTCAACGAGAAAAAACGACATTTCCTTCCTTGCTCACATCCAGCCGGACATTATAACAAGCCGCCCCGTCAGGGATGCAAAGTGTAGCCACGTAGCGATAACCTTTTTCATCCACCTTCACAAAGTCCATATCGCTCAGGATGGCGTTGTTCAGAAAATCGGCAGGTACCACACGGGCAAACATTTCCTTATTTATATCTTTGGAGAACAGACGTTCCTTCCCCTTGTACACACAGATGTGGATGATATTGTCATAGTAGATATTCTCCACCGGAAGACCTTCTTCATTGATACTGACAAGGGTCACCCGCTTCTTGGTCGGGTTGATGTACGCATAACCTCTGTAGCGCTCTCCTCCGTGGAAAATCACCGAATCTTTTTCAAACACCTCACTCTCTACCACCTTCACCGGAACCACCGTACCAAACGACAACGTATCCGATTCGGCCTTATGCAGGCTCACTGTCTCACCCACCGACGTGCGGTAGCGCAGGCTGTACGAAAGGCATTCTTCTATGAAATAATGAATGGGTTGGGCACTGTACACCGTCATCGTGTCATTGTGCACCGAAAAAGGCATCGGGGCATTAATCTGGCTGGCATAATAAATGCTGTCGCCTTGAATCTTGAATAAAGGTGCCTCCGTGTTGTCATCCAGCCAGATACCTTGCAGCCGTTGTATGACTTCCTGATTTTCATCCTGCTTTTCTGCTCCGTGCTGCTGGGGAGACAGACATCCTGCCAGCATTCCTAATCCCCCAAGGAGCATTCCCAAGCCCATTTTTTTCATGCGTAAATGAATTTCTACATTTTCTCCGGCAAAAATACGAATAAAAAGTGACAAAAACAGAAAATGCAGCAAAGTTATTGGCAGATAACCGGCCATTTCACAAGTGGGTTTAGAGAAAAAGAAGGTTGTTCACCAGCCTGTCGAAACAAGATACAGGCTCCCGGAAAAATTGCTCGAAAAACAAAAAAAATATCCTGAATAACAAATACTTCCTATTTTGCACATGAATCAATATTTTTATCAGAAAAAGTGAAATTATATAGATTATTTTACATTCTAGAAAATTTTAAATTGTATTAGAATTAGTAAAATAGATAAAAGCATGAGCAGAAAAATCACTTTTCTTACCCTGTTTCTGTGGCTGATGACGGTAACTTTTCCTGTCATTGCGCAGCAGAAAGCAGACACGACCTACACCTTCCGCTTCGTGCCAAGGGAAGACATGTTCTACGTGCCTTGGAATGGGAATGACACAGAGCTTGCCCGCCTGCTGGAGTGTATCGAAAAAAACAAAGCCACAATTCTTGACGGCAAGCTGCCGCTTTATGTCGATGGCTACTGCAACTCGCTGGGCAGTGAAGCCGAGAACCTTGCCACGGCGAAGATCCGTGCCAACCGTGTGAAATCAGAACTGATTACACGCGCGGAAATAAAAGAGGAGAATTTCATTACCCGCAACCATGCGACTGAGGGTGATTTTGTCACCGTGCGCCTGACGGTACCGGTAAAGGAAACAGCCGAGACGGATGCTGATACGGAAGCACGACGCAAGGCTGAAGCCGAACGTCTGGCAGCAGAGAAACGTGCCGAACAGGAACGGCTTGCCGAAGAGCAGCGCAAAGCGGAAGAAGCCCGACTTGCCGCTGAAAAGGCAGAAGCCGAGAAAGCCGCTCCACAAAACACACTTGCCGACACGCCGTCGGAAACCAAAATCACAAATGATTATCATCTCTCCCTGCGTGCCAACCTGCTGCGCTGGGCTACCCTGACACCCGATTTAGGGCTTGAATGGCGCATCTGCCCGTCGTGGGGCATTGGCGTAAACGGCTCGTGGACTTCATGGAGCTGGAGCGACAAAGACCGCCGCTATGCACTCTGGGAAGTGGCTCCGGAAGTGCGTTACTATATGGGTGAGAAGAAAGCCTGGTATCTGGGTGCTATGTTCAAGGCCGGACAGTTCAACTACAAGCTCTCCGAAACAGGCAAGCAGGGCGACCTGATGGGTGGCGGCATCACTGCCGGCTACCAGCTGCGGCTGAACAAGGCATTAGATCTTGATTTCAACCTCGGTCTGGGCTACCTGAATGCCGACTATGAGAAATATGAAGTCATTGACGGTGTGCGAGTACGCCGCGGCAACGAGACAAAGGACTGGTGGGGCCCCATCAATGCCGGTGTGACATTGGTATGGAAGTTATTCTAACTCGGAGGAATCGAATATGAAAGCAAGACAATATATAAATATGATGGGAATGGCAGCCGCCGTGCTGCTCTCTTCCTGCGTGAAGGACACGCTCTATGACACGCCGCACCCCGACAAGGGAGCTGTCACCATCAGCCTGACGGGACTGTCGGCAGACGATAACTATGTACTCGACATGGACGGGAAAGTGGCCGACATTACAGGTTCGCCATTCACCTATCCCGACCTGCTCAATCCGGGAACACACAGTATGGTAATCTATAACCGTGCGGAAGGTTTCACTTTCGACGGACGGATGGCACGGGTCAATGCCCCTGATGGCAAGAGCCGTGCGGACGGTGCATCCGTCATCCCCCTGCCGGGCTATCTGAAGACCGTCAGTCAGGAGATAACTGTAACAGCTGACGACACGCTGCGTGTCAACCCTGTTCCGCAGCAGCGTGTACGTGACCTGCAACTGGAACTGGAAGTGACACAGGGACGCCCCGAACTGATACAGAGCGTGACCGCTACCCTCAGCGGCATAGCACGAGTTTTTGACATGGAGAAGGGACAGACCATCGGCGAACCGACCTCCACGGTCTTCTCCTTCACCCGTGACGGCAGCAAGCTCACGGCCGACGCCCGCCTGTTAGGAACCATGGGAGCCGTGCAGACGCTGGTGCTGGACATCGTCTTTACCGATGGCGGACGCACACAGCGCACGGAAGTCGACCTGACGGAAGCCCTTGCGGACTTTAACGGCGATATGACCACCGCCTACCGTGTGACCGGAACACTGGAAACCCCCGTCGGCATGGAAGAAGGCAAGGGCGAAATTACCGGCTGGGAAACGGTAGAAGGTGGTGATGCCAGTGCGGAAATGTAACGGTAACTATGCAATTTAACAATTAAAGACTATAAATATAATGAAGACAAGATTTTTTGCACTCGCAGCGCTGGCACTGACACTTGCCGCCTGTAACAACGACAACGAGAACCTGAATGACGGCCCCGTAGCCGCCCAGTTTATCGCCGACATTACGCCCGCTACCCGCGTCAATTCGGAAGGAACCGACTGGACCGACGGCGACCGCATCGGCATCACCGGTGCAGGCTGCTCCAACGTGCCCTACGTGAGAGAGAGCGGACAGTTCGTGCCCGACGGTACGACCATCTATTTCCAGGACACCGAAACGCATACCTTCCATGCCTACTACCCGTATCAGGCTGAGGGCGGAACGGTGACCGTCAGCACCGCAGCCGGCAAGCAGGGCGCGGACATCGACTACCTCTTTGCCTCGGGAGCCACAGGCGACACCCACAACCCGACGGTGAGCTTCACCGGCGACCATGCGTTCCACCACTGCATGAGTCTCATCAAGTTCACCTTCAAGGCAGGCGACGGTGTGGACTTCAGCCAGGAGAAGCCTGCCAGCTACACGTTAAGCGGGCTGAAGCACGAAGGCACTTTCGACACCACTACCGGAACGACCGCCGTGACCGCCGAGAATGAATCGCCGATTACCATGCAGCTGGGCGGTGCCACCACTTCGCAACTCATCATTCTCCCGCAGGAAGTGACCACTTCCCCCGGCCTGAGTGTGGCATACAACGACGAGACATACACAACCACGTTGCCGCAGCCTTCCACAGGCAAGTTCGACACAGGCTATGCCTACACCTATACCATAACGCTCAACAACCAGAGCATCACGGTGGAAAGTCCGGAGATTACCCCGTGGAAAGCAGGCGATTCGAACGATGCAAGTGCCACGCTGTAAGTTCCACATACCGCTGCCCCGGCGCAGGCGACAAGCCGGAGCTGCCCATAGACAGAATGGTGCGACGGCCGCCTTCGCAGGCGGCGGCAGCACAAAACGAAAACAAATAAAAAACAACCCGATATGAAGAAAAGACATTCCATCCATGTAATTCTTGCCGCAGCCGCGCTGCTACTTGCCACGGCTGCCTGCACGAAGGACGAACTGGCGGACGGCGACCGTCTGCCCGAAGGACAATACCCGCTGGAGATAGCCCGCATCACCCTCGGCGTGGAGGGCGGCGAGGCGCAGCCCTGGGGCGCACCGGCGACGCGCGTCAGCGAGACCGTGGACGGCACGGGCAGCGTGTTCGACACGGGCGACCCGTTCGCCGTGCAGATAGACGACGGCACAGAGACTGCCACCTACACCGTGCAGGACGACGGCACAGCCACCTCCGACGCGCCCCTCTACTGGACGAACACGACACCCAATCGCACCGTCAGCGCCTGGTACCCCGCCACGGACGGCACTCTCGACCTCGGCGACCAAAGCCAAAGTCTTGCCTACCTGCTGGGCGGCTCGGGCACGGGAGACTACCAGACACCCGTCACGCTGACCTTTGCCCACCAACTGGCCAAGGTGCGCGTCACGCCCATCGGCGATGCGCTCGACGAAGTAACCTCCCTCCAGCTCTATACCTACACACGGTGTACTTATGAAAAAGGTGAGGTAGTGCAAGGCTCGCAAGAAGACTGGATAGAGATGATGAAATGCGAATATACCGAAAACGGCAACGCCATCACCTGCTGGGAGGCGAACGTGGTGCCCGGCTACATAATAACCAAGCTGCGGGCGAATGGCACCGAGGAGCGCGAACTCTCCGCTGCCATCACTCCCGAGGCGGGCAAGTTCTATGACATCACGCTGGATAAGGACAAGGGATATACCGTATCAGAGGACGGCAATACCTACGAGGTCTACAACGCCGAGGGCCTGAAGAACATCGCCAGCCTGGTGAACAGCGGAGCGACCGGCATCAACATCACCCTTGATACAGACCTCGACCTGACGGATATGGAGTGGACGCCGATAGGAAATTATGAAAAGCAATACACCGGCACCTTTGACGGCAACGGCAAGACCATCACGGGGCTGACCTTTAACCAATCGGAAACCAACAATGTAGGACTGATTGGCTATCTTGGTGAGAATGGTATAGTGCGGGACGTGAAACTGGATAAGGTTACTATAAAAGCGAACAATAATGTCGGTGGAATAGTAGGTGGAAATAGTAGTGGAGGCTCCATTATTGGTTGTTCGGTGTCGGGAGACATCAGCGGAGCCCGACAGGTAGGCGGCGTGGTGGGATACTTGGGAATTGGCTATAATGTAGTTACGGCCTGTTACCACGAGGGCAGCATCAGCGGCTCCGTGTCTGTAGGCGGAGTGGCGGGAGATAGCGGTTATGGTTCACTAACTGCCTGTTACCATGTAGGCAATGTCAGTGGCTCTCAGTACGTGGGCGGCGTGGCGGGATTCAACTCCATCACCGGCACCGTGACCGCCTGCTACTGGAGTGGTTATGACGGCACTGGCATCGGAACCGGTACCGCTCAAGCCACGAAGGTGGACGACACGACCGTTACTTGGCAGAATGCCGTTGATGGCATGAACGCCGCCTTGAACGGCTCAGGCTGGCAGTACGAACTCACCGGAGCATTGCCTACCTTGAAGAAACAGTGAACCGTCGGGCGGGAAAAGTTCCGCCCGCAACGGAAAATAACTGAAGTATAACCCAAAAAGAAAAGAACTCCCATTCCGGGCGGGAGTATTGTGCCCGGTAACATCATACAGACACCGCAGCCCGCTACCGTAAGGTCAGTGGGCTGCATTTTAATAAGGAGAAAAGAATAATATAAAAAATGAGGTAACCCGCATGAAACAGAAAACAATAGCAACCAGACACCTGCGCACCAAGATAGCGGCAGGATATGTGCTGATACTATTTGTCATTTTCGGCATCGTCTATATTTGGCTCAATGAACAGAACAGACAACAGGAATTGGAAGCTACTACCTACAAAATAAAAAGTCTCCGCAAGGATGTACACGAGGTATATATGAAGGTAGTGGATTTATCCATGATTGGTGAGACCGTGCTGGACTGGAATGAGGAAGACATGGCGGCATACCATGAGAAGCGACTGGAAGTGGACAGCCTGCTCAGCCGCTTCAAGTCCAGAACCTGCCGCAGCGAGCGTATAGACAGCATATGCCAGCTGCTGGCTGAAAAGGAAAAATTGCTGAATAGAATCATGCTGGTACTCTACGAACAAGAAGATATAAAGGAAAAGATAGCAAGACAAGTGCCAGCCATTGCGTTGAAAAGTTCACAAGAAGAACCGAAAAAAAGGAAACGGACAGGCTTCTTAGGACTGTTCGGGAAAAAGGAAGAAGCGAAACCGACCGCAACGACCACAATGCTCAATACGCTGAACAGCGGTATGATAGCCCGCCAGAAAAAACAAAACGAAAGGTTGAGCCAATACACCGACAGCCTTTCGGTAAGAAACAGAAAACTGAACTGCCAACTACAGGGAATGATTAAGAAAATGGATGAGAGGATACGGGCAGACCTGCAACAGCAAGAAATGGAACTGGCTGCCATACACATGCAATCATCCATCCAAATAGGCGGACTGACAGCCGTTGTCACCTTCCTGCTGCTGCTCTCGTATTTTATCATCCACCGGAACGTAAAACGTATCAGTCAGTATAAGAAAGAGACAAACGAACTGATAGACAAACTGCAAAAGACGGTGGAACAGAACAAACAACTGCTCTCTGCCCGCCGGAAAATCATGCTGACCGTCACGCATGAACTCCGCACACCGCTGACTGCCATCAACGGTTACGGGGAACTTCTGGCACAGACTGAAAATGAGAACAAAAGAATAGAATATACCCAAAACATAAGGCAGGCGGCAGGTAGAATGACGGATATGCTGAATACCCTGCTGAACTTTTTCCGGCTTGACAGCGGGAAAGAACAGGCAAACGCTGTCCCCTTCCGCCTGAAAAATGTGATTGAAATACTTCAGACAGAATTTGAACCACGGGCTGAAGCCAAAGACCTGACCCTGCGCATTACCGGATGCAGCGACATCATTCTGATGGGTGACCGCAACCGGCTGGT
>OHAQ01003558.1_pt1 | contig 10511 bp, 9 predicted proteins | sample 1577111 | NCBI WGS metagenome assembly OHAQ01 (sample SAMEA3541549, study PRJEB24748) | human gut metagenome | biome: human gut; feature: human-associated habitat; material: faeces | place: China | collected 2012 | reverse complement strand
CATGGAGGCCACAGCATCGATCCGCAAGCCGTCCACATGATAGGTCCTCAACCAGTACAGAGCGCCGGAAATAAGGAAACACCGGACTTCGTTTCTTGCCACATCAAAGCATCTGGTTCCCCAGGAGGGTTGCTCCATACGCTGAATATCGCTGTATTCATATAGGGGAGCCCCGTCAAATTCGTAAAGACCGTGCTCGTCCTTGGGAAAATGGGCCGGAACCCAGTCCAAAATAACGCCGATGCCTCTTTTGTGCAGTTCGTCTACAAAGTATTTGAAATCATCGGGCGAACCGAAGCGGGAGGTAGGGGCGAAATATCCGCAGACCTGATAGCCCCAGGAGCCGTCGTAGGGGTACTCGGTAATGGGTAGCAATTCCACATGGGTATAGCCTGTCCGCTGTACATAGTCACCCAGTTTTTTGGCCAATTCTCTGTAGTTCAGGTAGTGCTCCCCGTCCTCATTGCTCACCTCGGCGGCTGCGTTAACGAAATGCCTTATGTGCTGGCGGTAGAGAAACTGGCTGGGATCACCGTGCCGGATCGCGTTAACGTCATTCGCGTAATGCTCTCCGAACTGTTCCGCATCAACAGTCACCTGCTGTATATCTCCACCTTTATTCAGGACGTCGGCGCGATGACGCCAGTGTTCTTCGCCTTTACCGATCGTCAGAAAATTTACGATCTGGTGGAAGCAATCACTGGTTTCCGTATGCACCCGGCGTGGTTCCGTATTGGCGGCGTAGCGCACGACCTGCCGCGCGGCTGGGATCGCCTGCTGCGTGAGTTCCTCGACTGGATGCCGAAACGTCTGGCGTCTTACGAGAAAGCGGCGCTGCAAAACACCATTCTGAAAGGTCGTTCCCAGGGCGTTGCCGCTTACGGCGCGAAAGAGGCGCTGGAGTGGGGCACCACCGGCGCGGGCCTGCGTGCCACCGGGATCGACTTCGACGTGCGTAAGGCGCGTCCTTATTCTGGCTATGAAAACTTCGACTTCGAAATCCCGGTGGGTGGTGGTGTTTCTGACTGCTACACCCGCGTAATGCTGAAAGTAGAAGAGTTGCGCCAGAGTCTGCGTATTCTTGAGCAGTGCCTCAACAACATGCCGGAAGGCCCGTTCAAAGCGGATCACCCGCTGACCACGCCGCCGCCGAAAGAGCGCACGCTGCAACATATCGAAACCCTGATCACCCACTTCCTGCAAGTGTCGTGGGGTCCGGTGATGCCTGCCAATGAATCCTTCCAGATGGTTGAGGCGACCAAGGGGATCAACAGTTACTACCTGACCAGCGACGGCAGCACCATGAGTTATCGCACCCGTATCCGTACGCCGAGTTATGCGCATTTGCAGCAAATTCCGGCGGCGATCCGCGGCAGCCTGGTGTCTGACCTGATTGTTTATCTGGGCAGTATCGATTTTGTTATGTCAGATGTGGACCGCTAATTATGCACGAGAATCAACAACCACAAACCGAGGCTTTTGAGCTGAGTGCGGCAGAGCGTGAAGCGATTGAGCACGAGATGCACCACTACGAAGACCCGCGTGCGGCGTCCATTGAAGCGCTGAAAATCGTTCAGAAGCAGCGTGGCTGGGTGCCGGATGGCGCGATCCACGCGATCGCCGATGTGCTGGGTATTCCGGCGAGCGACGTCGAAGGCGTGGCAACGTTCTACAGCCAGATCTTCCGTCAGCCAGTAGGCCGCCATGTGATCCGTTATTGCGACAGCGTGGTCTGTCATATCAACGGTTACCAGGGTATTCAGGCGGCGCTGGAGAAAAAACTGAACATCAAACCAGGGCAAACGACATTTGATGGCCGCTTTACGCTGCTGCCAACTTGCTGCCTGGGGAACTGTGATAAAGGGCCAAACATGATGATCGATGAGGACACTCACGCGCATCTGACCCCGGAAGCGATCCCTGAACTGCTGGAGCGGTATAAATGAAAAACATTATCCGTACTCCCGAAACGCATCCGCTGACCTGGCGTCTGCGCGATGACAAACAGCCAGTGTGGCTGGACGAATATCGCAGCAAAAACGGTTACGAAGGTGCGCGTAAGGCGCTGACCGGGTTGTCTCCGGACGAAATCGTTAATCAGGTAAAAGACTCTGGTCTGAAAGGGCGCGGCGGTGCGGGCTTTTCGACTGGTCTGAAGTGGAGCCTGATGCCGAAAGACGAATCCATGAATATCCGTTACCTACTGTGTAACGCCGATGAAATGGAGCCGGGCACCTATAAAGACCGTCTGCTGATGGAGCAACTGCCGCACCTGCTGGTGGAAGGCATGCTCATCTCCGCGTTTGCGCTGAAAGCTTACCGTGGCTATATCTTCCTGCGCGGCGAATATATCGAAGCGGCAGTGAATCTACGCCGTGCCATTGCCGAAGCCACCGAAGCGGGTCTGCTTGGCAAAAACATTATGGGAACAGGTTTTGATTTCGAACTGTTCGTCCATACCGGGGCAGGGCGCTACATCTGCGGTGAAGAAACAGCGTTAATCAACTCCCTGGAAGGGCGTCGCGCTAACCCACGCTCGAAACCGCCCTTCCCGGCAACCTCCGGTGCATGGGGTAAACCAACCTGCGTTAACAACGTCGAAACCCTGTGTAACGTTCCGGCGATCCTCGCTAACGGCGTGGAGTGGTATCAGAACATCTCGAAAAGTAAAGATGCTGGCACCAAGCTGATGGGCTTCTCCGGTCGGGTGAAAAATCCGGGTCTGTGGGAACTGCCGTTCGGCACCACCGCACGCGAGATCCTCGAAGACTACGCCGGTGGTATGCGTGACGGTCTGAAATTCAAAGCCTGGCAGCCAGGCGGCGCGGGGACTGACTTCCTGACCGAAGCGCACCTTGACCTGCCGATGGAATTCGAAAGTATCGGTAAAGCGGGAAGCCGTCTGGGTACGGCGCTGGCGATGGCGGTTGACCACGAGATCAACATGGTGTCGCTGGTGCGTAACCTGGAAGAGTTTTTCGCCCGTGAGTCCTGCGGCTGGTGTACGCCATGCCGCGACGGTCTGCCGTGGAGCGTGAAAATTCTGCGTGCGCTGGAGCGTGGCGAAGGCCAGCCGGGCGATATCGAAACACTTGAGCAACTGTGTCGATTCTTAGGCCCGGGTAAAACTTTCTGTGCCCACGCACCTGGTGCAGTGGAGCCGTTACAGAGCGCCATCAAATATTTCCGCGAAGAATTTGAGGCGGGAATCAAACAGCCGTTCAGCAATACCCATTTGATTAATGGGATTCAGCCGAACCTGCTGAAAGAGCGCTGGTAACCGAATTTCGATTAACGCTCAGTCTCTGACTGAGAAAACTGGAAGCATGCTAATGGCTACAATTCATGTAGACGGCAAAGAATACGAGGTCAACGGAGCGGACAACCTGCTGGAAGCTTGTCTGTCTCTGGGCCTTGATATTCCTTACTTTTGCTGGCATCCGGCGCTGGGAAGCGTCGGTGCTTGCCGCCAGTGTGCGGTGAAGCAATACCAAAACGCGGAAGACACGCGTGGTCGCCTGGTGATGTCCTGTATGACACCGGCTTCCGATGGCACCTTTATTTCCATTGACGACGAAGAAGCGAAACAGTTCCGTGAAAGTGTGGTCGAGTGGTTAATGACCAACCACCCGCACGACTGTCCAGTATGTGAAGAAGGCGGTAACTGCCATCTTCAGGATATGACCGTGATGACCGGACACAGCTTCCGTCGCTACCGTTTCACTAAACGTACCCACCGTAATCAGGATTTGGGGCCATTCATCTCTCACGAAATGAACCGCTGCATCGCCTGCTACCGCTGTGTGCGTTACTACAAAGATTACGCTGACGGTACGGACCTGGGCGTTTACGGTGCGCACGACAACGTCTACTTCGGTCGCCCGGAAGACGGCACGCTGGAAAGCGAATTTTCCGGTAACCTGGTCGAAATTTGCCCGACCGGCGTATTCACCGACAAAACGCACTCCGAGCGTTACAACCGTAAATGGGATATGCAGTTTGCGCCGAGCATCTGCCAGCAATGTTCCATCGGCTGTAACATCAGCCCCGGCGAGCGTTATGGCGAACTGCGTCGTATCGAAAACCGTTACAACGGTACGGTAAACCACTACTTCCTCTGCGACCGTGGTCGTTTCGGTTACGGTTACGTCAACCTGAAAGATCGTCCGCGTCAGCCAGTACAGCGTCGTGGCGATGATTTCATTACCCTCAACGCCGAACAGGCAATGCAGGGCGCAGCAGATATTCTGCGTCAGTCGAAGAAAGTCATCGGTATTGGTTCTCCGCGTGCCAGCGTGGAAAGCAACTTTGCGCTGCGTGAGCTGGTGGGCGAAGAAAACTTCTATACCGGTATCGCTCACGGTGAGCAGGAATGTCTGCAACTGGCGCTGAAAGTACTGCGTGAAGGCGGCATTTATACGCCGGCACTGCGCGAAATCGAATCTTACGATGCGGTACTGGTGCTGGGCGAAGACGTTACCCAGACCGGCGCGCGCGTTGCGCTGGCGGTGCGCCAGGCGGTAAAAGGTAAAGCGCGCGAAATGGCGGCAGCACAGAAAGTGGCTGACTGGCAGATTGCGGCAATCCTCAACATCGGTCAACGTGCGAAGCATCCGCTGTTTGTTACCAACGTTGATGACACCCGTCTGGATGATATCGCGGCGTGGACTTACCGCGCACCGGTTGAAGATCAGGCGCGTTTAGGTTTTGCCATCGCCCATGCGCTGGACAACTCCGCACCGGCAGTTGACGGCATAGAGCCTGAGCTGCAAAGCAAAATCGACGTCATCGTGCAGGCACTGGCTGGTGCGAAGAAACCGTTGATTATCTCCGGGACGAACGCTGGTAGCGCTGAAGTGATTCAGGCTGCGGCTAACGTGGCGAAAGCCCTGAAAGGTCGCGGCGCTGACGTCGGTATCACCATGATTGCCCGTTCCGTCAACAGCATGGGGCTGGGCATTATAGGCGGTGGATCGCTTGAAGAAGCGTTAACTGAACTGGAAACCGGACGCGCCGACGCGGTGGTGGTGCTGGAAAACGATCTGCATCGTCACGCTTCCGCTACCCGCGTGAATGCTGCGCTGGCTAAAGCGCCGCTGGTGATGGTGGTTGACCATCAACGCACAGCGATTATGGAAAACGCTCATCTGGTACTTTCCGCCGCCAGCTTTGCTGAAAGCGACGGTACGGTGATCAACAACGAAGGCCGCGCCCAACGTTTCTTCCAGGTTTACGATCCGGCTTATTACGACAGCCAAACTGTCATGCTGGAAAGCTGGCGCTGGCTGCACTCGCTGCATAGCACCCTGCTGAGCCGTGAAGTGGACTGGACGCAGCTCGACCACGTGATTGACGCTGTTGTGGCGAAAATCCCGGAACTGGCAGGTATCAAAGATGCTGCGCCGGATGCGACATTCCGTATTCGTGGGCAGAAACTGGCCCGTGAACCGCATCGCTATAGCGGTCGTACCGCCATGCGCGCCAATATCAGCGTTCATGAGCCGCGTCAGCCGCAGGATATTGACACCATGTTCACCTTCTCGATGGAAGGTAACAACCAGCCGACCGCGCACCGTTCGCAAGTGCCGTTTGCCTGGGCGCCAGGCTGGAACTCCCCGCAGGCGTGGAACAAATTCCAGGACGAAGTGGGCGGCAAACTGCGTTTTGGCGATCCGGGCGTGCGTCTGTTTGAAACCAGCGAAAACGGTCTGGATTACTTCACCAGCGTACCGGCACGCTTCCAGCCGCAGGACGGGAAATGGCGTATCGCGCCGTACTACCACCTGTTTGGCAGCGATGAATTGTCACAGCGTGCTCCGGTCTTCCAGAGCCGTATGCCGCAGCCGTACATCAAACTCAACCCAGCGGATGCCGCGAAGTTGGGTGTGAACGCAGGTACACGCGTCTCCTTTAGTTACGATGGCAACACGGTCACGCTGCCGGTTGAAATCGCCGAAGGGCTGACAGCAGGGCAGGTGGGCTTGCCGATGGGTATGTCCGGCATTGCTCCGGTGCTGGCTGGCGCGCATCTTGAGGATCTCAAGGAGGCACAACAATGAGTTGGATATCACCGGAACTGATTGAGATCCTGCTGACCGTCCTTAAAGCGGTGGTGATCCTGCTGGTGGTAGTCACCTGTGGGGCATTCATGAGCTTTGGCGAACGTCGCCTGCTGGGTCTGTTCCAGAACCGTTATGGACCTAACCGTGTTGGCTGGGGCGGTTCGCTCCAGCTGGTTGCGGACATGATCAAAATGTTCTTTAAAGAAGACTGGATCCCGAAATTCTCGGATCGTGTCATCTTTACCCTGGCACCGATGATTGCCTTTACCTCGCTGCTGCTGGCCTTTGCAATTGTGCCAGTCAGTCCGGGTTGGGTGGTTGCCGACCTGAACATCGGGATTTTGTTCTTCCTGATGATGGCAGGTCTGGCGGTTTACGCGGTGCTGTTTGCGGGCTGGTCAAGTAACAACAAATACTCGCTGCTGGGGGCGATGCGTGCTTCTGCGCAGACCCTGAGCTACGAAGTGTTCCTCGGGCTTTCCCTGATGGGCGTGGTGGCGCAGGCCGGTTCATTCAACATGACCGACATCGTCAACAGCCAGGCGCATGTGTGGAACGTCATCCCGCAATTCTTTGGTTTTATTACCTTTGCCATCGCGGGCGTGGCGGTGTGTCACCGTCACCCGTTTGACCAGCCGGAAGCCGAGCAGGAACTGGCGGATGGTTACCACATTGAATATTCCGGTATGAAGTTCGGTCTGTTCTTCGTGGGCGAATACATCGGGATTGTGACCATCTCTGCACTGATGGTGACGCTGTTCTTCGGTGGCTGGCAAGGCCCGTTGTTACCGCCATTCATCTGGTTCGCGCTGAAAACCGCGTTCTTTATGATGATGTTCATTTTGATTCGTGCGTCGTTACCGCGTCCGCGTTATGACCAGGTAATGTCCTTCGGCTGGAAAATCTGCCTGCCGCTGACGCTGATCAACTTGCTGGTAACGGCGGCTGTCATTCTCTGGCAGGCGCAATAAGGGGCAATAAGACCATGACCTTAAAAGAATTGTTAGTAGGTTTCGGTACCCAGGTTCGTAGTATCTGGATGATCGGCCTGCACGCGTTCGCCAAACGCGAAACGCGAATGTACCCGGAAGAGCCGGTCTATCTGCCGCCCCGTTATCGTGGTCGTATCGTTCTGACCCGCGATCCGGACGGCGAAGAGCGTTGCGTAGCCTGTAACCTCTGCGCGGTAGCCTGCCCGGTCGGCTGTATCTCGCTGCAAAAAGCAGAAACCAAAGACGGTCGCTGGTATCCGGAATTTTTCCGCATCAACTTCTCACGCTGCATTTTCTGTGGTCTGTGCGAAGAAGCCTGTCCGACCACGGCGATTCAGTTAACCCCGGATTTCGAAATGGGGGAATACAAGCGCCAGGATCTGGTTTACGAGAAAGAGGATCTGCTGATCTCCGGTCCGGGCAAATACCCGGAATATAACTTCTACCGGATGGCAGGTATGGCAATCGACGGCAAAGATAAGGGCGAAGCAGAGAACGAAGCCAAGCCTATCGACGTCAAGAGCCTGTTACCGTAAGGAGAGGGGCAATGGAGTTCGCTTTTTATATCTGTGGCCTGATAGCCATACTTGCGACCTTGCGAGTGATCACCCATACCAATCCGGTACACGCGCTGCTGTACCTGATTATTTCGCTGCTGGCGATCTCTGGGGTGTTCTTCTCACTGGGCGCTTACTTCGCCGGTGCGCTGGAAATTATCGTCTATGCGGGTGCCATTATGGTGCTGTTCGTGTTCGTGGTGATGATGCTCAACCTGGGCGGTTCAGAAATCGAACAGGAACGCCAGTGGCTGAAACCGCAGGTGTGGATTGGTCCGGCAATTTTGTCAGCCATCATGCTGGTGGTGATTGTTTACGCCATTCTCGGTGTTAACGATCAGGGTATCGACGGTACGCCAATCAGTGCTAAAGCAGTGGGTATTACGCTGTTCGGGCCTTACGTACTGGCGGTGGAATTGGCTTCTATGCTGCTGCTCGCGGGTCTGGTTGTGGCCTTCCACGTTGGTCGTGAAGAGCGTGCGGGTGAAGTGCTGAGCAATCGTAAAGACGACAGCGCGAAAAGAAAAACGGAGGAGCACGCATGATCCCCTTACAACATGGACTGATCCTCGCGGCAATCTTATTCGTTCTTGGCTTAACCGGTCTGGTTATCCGTCGCAATCTGCTGTTTATGCTGATTGGTCTGGAAATCATGATTAACGCCTCCGCGCTGGCCTTTGTGGTCGCCGGAAGCTACTGGGGCCAGACCGACGGTCAGGTGATGTACATTCTCGCCATCAGCCTCGCGGCGGCAGAAGCGAGTATCGGCCTTGCGCTGCTGCTGCAACTTCACCGTCGTCGCCAGAACCTGAACATTGATTCAGTAAGTGAGATGCGCGGATGAACATGCTTGCCTTAACCATTATTTTGCCATTGATTGGCTTCGTCCTGCTGGCGTTCTCCCGTGGGCGCTGGTCTGAAAACGTCTCGGCGATCGTCGGCGTTGGCTCTGTGGGCCTGGCGGCGCTGGTAACTGCCTTTATCGGCGTTGACTTCTTCGCTAACGGTGAGCAGGCATACAGCCAGCCGCTGTGGACGTGGATGTCGGTAGGCGACTTTAACATCGGTTTTAACCTGGTGCTGGACGGCCTGTCGCTGACCATGCTCTCGGTGGTCACTGGTGTGGGTTTCCTTATTCACATGTACGCCTCCTGGTATATGCGCGGTGAAGAGGGCTACTCTCGCTTCTTCGCTTACACCAACCTGTTCATCGCCAGCATGGTAGTTCTGGTGCTTGCCGACAACCTGCTGCTGATGTACCTCGGCTGGGAAGGCGTGGGCCTGTGCTCCTATCTGCTGATCGGTTTCTATTACACCGATCCGAAGAATGGCGCAGCGGCAATGAAAGCGTTCGTCGTGACCCGTGTGGGTGACGTCTTCCTCGCTTTCGCGCTGTTCATTCTTTACAACGAACTGGGCACCCTGAACTTCCGCGAAATGGTGGAACTGGCACCAGCGCACTTTGCTGACGGCAATAACATGCTGATGTGGGCGACGCTGATGCTGCTGGGCGGTGCGGTCGGTAAATCTGCGCAGTTGCCGTTGCAGACATGGCTTGCCGACGCGATGGCGGGCCCGACGCCTGTCTCCGCGCTGATCCACGCCGCAACGATGGTAACCGCGGGTGTCTACCTGATCGCCCGTACCCACGGTCTGTTCCTGATGACGCCGGAAGTTCTGCATCTGGTGGGCATTGTTGGGGCGGTTACGCTGCTGCTGGCCGGTTTTGCGGCGCTGGTACAGACCGACATCAAACGTGTTCTCGCTTACTCTACCATGAGCCAGATTGGCTACATGTTCCTCGCGCTTGGCGTGCAGGCATGGGATGCGGCGATTTTCCACTTGATGACCCACGCGTTCTTTAAAGCGCTGCTGTTCCTGGCATCCGGTTCCGTCATTCTGGCCTGCCATCACGAACAGAACATCTTTAAGATGGGTGGTCTGCGTAAATCTATTCCGCTGGTTTATCTCTGCTTCCTGGTGGGCGGCGCAGCACTGTCGGCACTGCCGCTGGTCACTGCGGGCTTCTTCAGTAAGGATGAGATCCTCGCGGGTGCGATGGCGAATGGACATATCAATCTGATGGTGGCAGGTCTGGTCGGTGCGTTTATGACCTCGCTTTACACCTTCCGTATGATTTTCATCGTCTTCCACGGAAAAGAACAAATTCACGCTCACGCCGTGAAAGGGGTAACTCACAGCCTGCCGCTGATTGTGCTGCTGATCCTTTCCACCTTCGTTGGCGCACTGATTGTACCGCCGCTGCAGGGCGTGCTTCCGCAAACGACGGAGCTGGCGCACGGCAGCATGTTGACCCTGGAAATTACCTCTGGCGTGGTCGCGGTGGTCGGCATTCTGCTGGCTGCCTGGCTGTGGCTGGGTAAACGTACTCTGGTGACCTCCATCGCCAACAGTTCGCCGGGCCGTCTGCTGGGCACCTGGTGGTACAACGCCTGGGGCTTTGACTGGCTGTACGACAAAGTGTTCGTCAAGCCGTTCCTGGGTATTGCCTGGTTGCTGAAACGCGATCCGCTGAACTCAATGATGAACATCCCGGCTGTCCTTTCCCGCTTTGCAGGTAAAGGTCTGCTGTTAAGCGAGAACGGTTATCTGCGCTGGTATGTGGCATCCATGAGCATCGGTGCGGTCGTGGTGCTGGCACTGTTGATGGTACTGCGTTGAGTTAAGGATTGTGGGATTGCCCCTGGGCATATAAGAACGTAGGTCGGATAAGCCGTCTTCGCGGCGCATCCGACACTACCCCCAGTCCGAAGAGAATTTTCTGTCGTGAGAATTCGTTGAAAATCCGGTCCTGACGGGACTTTTACAAGGAATAAAGATCGCCCTACCTGGTTTCCTCCAAACCGCGTAGTATATATTTTCTTTAAATTGTTTACCTC
>OHAQ01003557.1_pt1 | contig 10513 bp, 7 predicted proteins | sample 1577111 | NCBI WGS metagenome assembly OHAQ01 (sample SAMEA3541549, study PRJEB24748) | human gut metagenome | biome: human gut; feature: human-associated habitat; material: faeces | place: China | collected 2012 | reverse complement strand
AAGAAGGAAGCAGAGTTTTAACAGATAAAGAAGATATAAAAGTAGAAGCACTAAAAGTAAATGCTGTTGATTCAATTCCAAATTATGAAGAAGTGTTTGAATAAATTCAAATGCTTTTTATTTTTAAATGAAAGGTAAACTTTTTCATGAAAAAATATGTTCAAACATATTAAGTCTATATACCACAATAGAAATTCTAAATTTTGAAATTAAAGAAAATTTGAATATATGAGAAAAATGGTCTTTTATTTATTTTTTAGTATGTTATAATAAATTTAACAATTAAGTTAAATGTTAAATGTAAAGGGTGATTAATATGGCAATGCAAGATACGCTTCATGCTTTGGCGGATCCAACAAGAAGAGAAATACTTAATTTGCTTAAGCAATCAAGAATGTCTGCAGGTGATATTGTTAAAAACTTTTCTGTATCAGGAGCGGCAATCTCAAGACATCTTTCTGTTTTAAAAGAAGCAGGTTTAATTCGTGATGAGCGAGAGGGAAAATTTATTTATTATGAGCTTAATACAACGGTATTAGAAGAAATTATGTTATGGATGAGTGAGTTAAAAGGAGAATGATTATGATGAAACGAAATAAAAATAAAGTAATATTATCTTCTATTGTTGTTTTACTTCCAATGGTTATTGGTTTGCTTATATGGAATCAATTACCAAAAGATGTTGCTACACATTTTGGTTTTAATGGACAACCTGATGGTTATTCATCAAAAGAATTTGCAGTATTTGTCTTACCATTAATTGTATTTGTGATTCATCTTTTTTGTATCTTTGCTGTAGATTTTTACATCCGCGATACAAAAGACCTGATCAATGCCGAAGTGAATGTTCCTGCAGGTACCGACTTTGCCGAATATGTGGTGGCCAATATCGGTTCATTGAAAAATACCGGTTTTGAATTTGCCATCAATGCAAAACCCATCGTTAGTTCTACATGGAACTGGGATTTAGGCTTCAATGTCGCTTGGAACAAAACTGAAATTACCAAACTGGACTACAATGACAACAGCGACTCACCGGGCAAACGCTTTGAATCGACCGGAGGTGATGGTGGCAAGACCATTAAAATACACAGCGTAGGCTATGCTCCCGGAACTTATTATGTATTTGAACAAGTATATGACAAGAATGGTAACCCGATGGAAGGAGTCTATGTTGACCGTAACGGTGATGGTGAAGTGACTGAAAAGGACTTATACCAGTATCATAAGCCCACCGCTGACGTGATTATGGGATTCAACTCCAAAGTATCATATAAGAACTGGGACTTCGGTTTTAACGGACGCGCCAGCATAGGGAACTATAACTACAACGGTATAGCAGCCAATGCCGCTATCGGCACCAGCGCCATTTTCAGCAACAGCGCTTTGTCCAATCAACCGAAAGCCGCATTCAATACCAATTTCCAAGAAAGACAGCGCCAGTCGGATTATTACATCCAAAACGCTTCTTTTTTGAAGATAGATAATATCACATTGGGATATTCCTTTGAGAATTTCCTCCAAGGAGCTAAATACCACGGTTTGTCGGGACGTCTGTATGCCACTGTACAAAATCCCATTACCATCACTCCGTATGACGGCCTCGATCCTGAAGTAGACGGAGGTATGGACCGCCAGGTATATCCTCGTCCTATCAGTGTATTGTTCGGTGTTAATATCAACTTTTAATAAAGAAACAGTATGAAATTCAATCTTAACATAAAAAAATACGTTTTCGTAGGAGCAGCCATTCTCTGCCTGTCCACATCCTCCTGCATAAATGATCTGGATCAAAATCCAATCATAGACAAAGGCCAGTCCGAAATTATCAATGAGTCAGACTGCCAGTCTTTCCTCGCCAAAATTTATAGCGGTTTCGGCTTGTCCGGCAATGTAGGACCTTCGGGAGGTGTTCAAGACCTTCAGGGTCCGGATCAGGGTTCTTTATGTTTCCTGCGCGGACTGCTGTCCCTTGAGCTATACCCTACCGATGAAGCCCTTTGGAACTGGAAAGACGAAGGTATAGTGGAACTCTGTACCAATAATTGGGACTATACCCTGTTCTACGCTTATACATTTTATCAAAGAGCCATGCTGAACATCCGGTATTGCAAAGAATTTCTAGACAATTATCCGGAAGACTGCGGAATACCTAATATCAAACAATTCAGAGATGAAGTCCGTGCCCTGCGAGCCATGAACTATTACTATCTGATTGATGTATATAGAAACCCGGGATGGGTATGGGATGACAGCCCCACTAATGACAAGTCCTGGAAACCATCCCAATTGGGAGCTAAAGAAATATTCGACAAAGTGGTAACCGAATTGAAAGATCTTTCAGAAAACAGTTCTCTGCCGGAGAAAGGTACGATGGGCACTTACGGGCGTATGACCAAACCTGTAGTCAATACCCTTTTGGCCAAGATGTACCTCAATGCCGAAGTATATACAGGTACACCCATGTACGACCAGGCAGTCTCTTATGCCAATAAAGTCATTCATGAAGGGGGTTTCGGATTGGAAAAGAATTACAGGAATCTGTTCTGCGGCGAGAATCATCTTTCCCCGTTGCATGGCAATGAGATTATTTTCGCCATTCCTTGCGATGGTGAAAATGCCAAAAGCTATGGAAACAGCATTATGGTCACAGCGGCAGCCTACGGTGGTTTGCTTAATCCCAAATGGTTGGGTATGGACGCCTCATGGACTTGTTTAAAGCCCTGTTCACAACTAGTCAAACAATTCGATTATTCACCGGTGGCAGGATACGACCACCACGGAAGCACCTTAAAGAAGGACAGTCGTTTTATATTCTTTGATGTAAAGGAATATGTGGATGGTGAAAACGGAGACAACTGCACAGAGCAAGGAGTGAAAACCCGTAGAGATGTAGTTCCTGTACTGACCGATTGGAACAGCGGCTATCTCTGCCACAAATTCACCAATCTGGGCTGGGATCAGAATGAAGTCACCCCTTCCGCATGGCCCGACACAGACTTCCCTCTGTTCCGACTGGCTGACATCTATTTAATTTATGCGGAATGTGCCGCACGACAAGCAACCGGAGCCGATGTCTCTACCGCTGTAGGTTATATCAACTTATTGCGCGAAAGAGCCAACGGTGACAAATCGGGCAATATCTCCGGTTCCGATCTGACTCTGGATTTCATTTTAGCGGAACGCTCCCGTGAACTATATTGGGAAGGTCAGCGCCGCTCGGATCTGATACGCTTCGGCAAATTCACTAAAGAATATGCCTGGGACTACAAAGGCGGCCCTCAAGAAGGTATAGCCAATATTGACAGCAAGTTCAATATCTATCCCATCAGCGATAAAGACTTGACAGCCAATCCGAACTTGGTTCAGAATCCGGGCTATGCCACACTAAAATAACAGTTTAACCTTATAAATTTGAGAAACAATGAAAAAGATGATATACTTATTCATCCTCGTATTCAGTTTGAGCACACTTGTAGCGTGCTCGGACGATGAGGGCACTCCTGTCTTCACAGAGCCGACCGAGTTTGTGCTTAATGTTCCTAAATACGCATCGGGCATCTATGATTTAAAGAACACAGCCACCATACAACTGACCTGTTCACAGCCCGATTATGGTTTCACAGCTGCCACGCGCTATACTGTAGAAATCGCTCTGGACCAGGCTTTTGAAAAGAATGCGACTCTGGACACCAAGTATTCAACAGCCAAAATGGAAGTGGACGCACAAGAAGTTGCTGTCGCTATTTCCAATTTATTAGGAGTAAATGAAGACGAGTTTCCCAAAGCCCCCATACCTTTGTATGTTCGTCTGACGGCTTCCGCCCTGACCGACAACAAATCCGAGATAGCAGGCAGCACCATCACCTCGAACATCATAGAATTGCCACAAGTTCTCCCCTATTATGCTTTGCCCGCAGTGACTCTGCCCACCAATCTATATCTCATCGGCAGTGTGTGCGACTGGGATTGGAGCAAATGTTATTCCATGATTCCGGTTCATTCCAACGAAGGTATGTTCTGGTCCATGCAATATCTGGGAGCCGATGCAGACGGGAATAAAGCCGCATTCAAACTGAATACAGCTACATCGTGGGACAACAATCAAGTAGGAATCCAGGGAGTGACCATCAGTGAAGCATCTAAAAAACTGGTGGATGCAGGAGGCGAAGATAACATTGAGATTGGTAATCCGGGATGGTATATAGTAGTCGTGAAAGTCACTCTCGAAGGACGGAATTATAAATACGCAGTCGATTTCTACAAGCCCGAAGTGTATCTGACCGGTGATACTTCCGGTGGCTGGGACTCATTCACAGAGGCCAATATGTTTACCGTTCCCGAGGGCAAAGGAGAATTCGTATCCCCCGCCTTCGTTGCATCCGGCGAAGTACGCATGTGTATCAAGTTAGCAGACATTGACTGGTGGAAAAGCGAATTTATTATTCTGGGAGGTAAGATAGAATATCGCGGTACCGGTGAAGACCAGGAACGCGCCATGGGAAATGCAGGTCAAAAAGCCTATCTGAACTTTATTGACAATAAAGGCGCCATCAAGTAAATCATCCCTTAAATTACAAGATTATGAAAAAAATTAATTTATATATGTTATTGATATTCATTGCAGCCCTGACGGGCTGCGATGACAACGTCAACGATCATTTCGCATTGCCACAGACCAACCCGCAAGAACCTGTACAAAACGTAGAAGGGTTCACCCTGTCTTTAGGAAGTTCATGCACAGCCCCGATCCTTTTCAAGGACTTGGATGATGCAACCCTGCTGGAAGTTGCCAAACTGACCGACCATCCGGAACTGACAGAAGGAGACACCATCAATCTGGAAGTGGAAGTTTCGAAAGATGAAACCTTTACCCAAGCAGTCCCCTTGCCCTGTAGCGTTAAAAACGGAACAGCCTCCGTCACTGCAGGAGAGCTGGAAGAGGTTGTAAAAGAGATCTATGGCAAAGCTCCCTATGCACGGACAATCTATACACGCGCGACAATCTATATCGTAAGCCACACCTCAGCAATAGCCCTTCCGGAAAAAATAACACTGGGAAAAATTGAAGCGACTCCCGAAGCTTTGTTCATCGACACCGCCTATTACTTGATAGGGGATGTAAATAAATGGAATTCCGAAGCATTGATAAAATTCGGTCATAGCGGAAAAGATGTATATGAAGATCCGGTTTTCAGCATGATTGTGGAAATGCCCAAGGATGAATGTTACTGGAAGATTATTCCACAAAGCAATGTAGATGGCGGAGATATTTGGGCACCGGGGGCACTGGGCGTAGCCACAAACGGTGACGACTCTGAGAGCGGCCTGTTAGTGACAGAAAACCCGCAAGCCGGAAAAATCCCTGCCAAAGGATGGGTGAAAATCACCTTGAACATGCTGGAATATACCTATAAGATAGAAGCATTGGGAAATATCAGCCCGTTCCTTTACGTTCCGGGCGGACACCAAGGATGGAAACCAGAGACGGCGCCTTATCTTTATTCTACGGATATGACTCATTATGACGGCTATATCTATATGGATGCGGATAACACATTTAAACTTACCTCACAGAAAGACTGGGACGGTACAAACTATGGCTATGCCAGTGATACCGAACTGAGCACCGATGGAGGAGCCGGAAACCTGAGTGTCACAGAAACCGGATTTTATCGTATAGAAGCCAACCTGTCCACCTTGACTTATAAATTCAGTAAAACCGAATGGGGAATAATAGGCGACGCGACCCAAGGAGGATGGGACAATTCAACCCCCATGACACTGAATGCGGAAACCGGTGAATGGAGTATAACAACCGAACTGGCAGCCGGAAACTATAAATTCCGCGCCAATAACAAATGGGATATTAATCTGGGTGGAGACTTGAACCATCTGACTTATGGAGGAGACAATATCACTACCGAAGCTGGTACTTATGTCATTACTCTAAAATTAGGAGACGCAAGCAACTATCATGCCACTGTAGTCAAACGCTAAATAATTGATCCGAAAAGACATCAAGCACCTACCGTTTATCCGATGATGCCTGATGTCTTTTTTCATTTTACCCCTTAAATAACAAGATTATGAAAAAATATACTTTTCTTTTTTTCCTAGGACTCGTTGCGAGTTTATTCACTGCCTGTTCCGATGACGATAACTTGACCGATTCCATCACTCCGGCTCCTGAAAGTGAGAACTTCTTTGCCAATGGAATGACATTCGCCTCACAACCCGGAGTAAGAAGCATCACTTTTACAGCCGGCAGAGCCTGGCAGGCTGCACTGGATGAACCTGGAGCAAACAACTGGTGCATCGTAACTCCGACCCGGGGAGAAGCCGGAACTGTTACTGTCAGCATCACCGTCAATGAAAACGAAAGCGATGACACCCGGAATGTCCATCTGAACCTGATAGCGGGAAGCGCACAAAAATCGTTCACCATCTCCCAAACCCCCAAACCCATTGTCATACCCGAAGGACTCAGCTATTCTTTGGAAGAGCCTGATGCCGACCGACCGCTGACCATCTACTACAGAGCCGCCAGCTCTTCTCTCCTATATAACTATCAGGGAACAGTATATGCACATACAGGCATTATCTGTGAAGGCTCTTGGTCATACGTACAAAGTGAATGGAATGAAAACACGGACAAGTGTAAAATGTCCAAACTGGATAATAATGTATGGACGCTTACCTTATCTCCGTCCATCCGCCAATGGTACAGTTCAGAAAAGACCCCAGTCAAAAAATTAGGATTCGTACTCCGCAACGAAGATGGAAGTCTGCAAACCGAAGACCTCTTTATACCTGTCACAGACAATACTTACCAAGAATTTGTTCCGGCCTCTATCAAGAAAGGAACGTTGCCTGAAAATGTAGCAGAAGGCATCAACATTATAGACAACTCTACAGTCACCCTCGTCCTTTACGATAAAGACACGGACGGGAACCATAAAGATTTCGCCCATGTGGTAGGTGATTTCAATCATTGGCAACTTAGCAACGAAGACAATTGCCAGATGTATCGCGATGATGCCAGCGGTTGCTGGTGGATCACTCTCAGAAATCTGGATGTAAACAAAGAATATGCCTTCCAATATTATGTAGGTACCAGAAATGGTGAAACCATCCGTCTGGGAGACGCCTATTGCGAAAAGATACTCGATCCTGATAATGACTCCTATATATCCTCTTCCACTTATCCGGATAACAAAAGTTATCCCGAAGGAGGAAAAGGAATCGTATCCGTTTTCAAGATACAGCAGGATAACTACCGCTGGTCAGTATCTGACTTCAAGGTACCCAATCCGGAACAACTAGTCATTTATGAGATGCTTCTCCGTGATTTCACGGCAAGTAATGACCTCAATGGAGCCATGCAAAAACTGGATTATTTGAAATCACTGGGTGTTAATGCCATTGAATTAATGCCTGTCCAGGAATTTGACGGCAACGATAGCTGGGGATATAATCCATGCTTCTTCTTTGCTCTGGACAAAGCGTATGGAACAAAGAAAATGTACAAAGACTTCATTGATGCGTGCCACAAGGCAGGAATGGCAGTTATTTTTGATGTAGTTTACAATCATGCAACCGGAAGTATGCCGTTTGCCAAATTGTACTGGAACAGCGCAAACAATAAGACAGCCCCAAACAATCCCTACTTTAACGTAGACGCACCTCACCCTTACAGCGTATTCCACGACTTCAATCATGAAAGTCCTTTGGTACGTAAATTCGTGAAACGCAATCTGCAATTCTTATTGAATGAATACCATATAGACGGATTCCGTTTCGACCTGACTAAAGGTTTTACACAAGCCGCATCAACCGAAAGTAGCGCTTCCAATTACGACAAGAGCCGCATCGAGATTCTGAAAGATTACCACGCAGCCATCAAAGAAGTGAAACCCGAGGCATACGTTATCCTGGAACATTTCTGTGATAGCAAAGAAGAAAAAGAACTGGCCGAAGACGGTATGCACTTATGGCGGAACATGAATAACGCCTATTGCCAGACCGCCATGGGTTGGAACGATGACAGCGCATTTGACGGACTGTACGAAAGTATCCCCGCATGGATAGGATTTATGGAAAGCCATGACGAAGAACGAGCCGCCTACAAGCAAACCCAATGGGGAGATGAAGCATTGAAAACAGACTTAACCACCCGTATGCGGCAACTTGAAGTGAACGCATCCTTCTTCTTCACTGTACCCGGCCCTAAAATGATCTGGCAGTTCGGAGAGATGGGATACGATGTTTCCATCGAAGAGAACGGCCGGACAGGAAAGAAACCGCTACACTGGGAATATCTGGAGAACAAAGACCGCAAGGCTTTACACGATAGTTATTCACGGCTGATAAAATTACGCAATGATAATCCCGAATTATTTACCAGCACCAGCCAATTCTCATGGGAAGTCGGTACAAGCAACTGGGGACAAGGAAGATTCATCACTTTATCTTCCACAACCAAGCACATGTTAGTTGCCGGAAACTTCAGCAAGACCGATGGAGCATATACCGTTACTTTCCCCGTTACAGGCAAATGGTATGATTATCTCACCGGTGATGAGGTTGAAGTGAAAGATGCAACTCAGAAAATGGAAATTCCGGCACACAGTTACCGTATTCTGACAACTTTCCCATGCCTCAACTAATTGTTGATCTTGGCGAGGCTGTCTGATAAGTTTTTTCACTACCATCGTGTTCCCTGTAGGGGCGGAATGCTTCTGTCTGATACCACAAAGAAGGTGTATCCGGGCAAATTCAACCCGCCCCTACAGCCAACGATCCGACGGTTACTGCAAGCACTGCTCTTACGTTCTGTCTAAAAAGAGTATCCTAAAGACACCCAGAACGTATTTCGGGCAAGGTATTCATGCCCTGCAAACAGCCATGCAAAATCCAGACGCACACCGGCATATTCCACTCCCGCTCCAGCAGTAGCATAACTGGCATCTCCTTTCTTCTTATCACCGCAATGATAACCACCACGCAACATCACCAGTTCCCTCCATGCATATTCCGCGCCGGCACTTACACTTAACGCCTGTACGTCGGCAGGTGAAAGTCTGTAACCCAAATCGGCAGTCAAAGTCAATTTATGCATTTGTAAAAAAGGCAGGTCAGCAGCACCTCCCACTTTAACCGTTGCAGGAAGAGCATCTTTAGAAGTCAGATAGTTTATTTTCGGTCCAAGATTACTCACATGAAGCCCGACCGACCAGCCGGCACCCTCCCAATCATTTATCTCGCACTTATACAATACTCCTAAATCAAACGCCACAGAACTTGCGCCACGGCTATTGCCTATCCTGCCCATATCCGAAAACAAGTATTTGAAAGTAGCGGAAACAGAAAAATTCTTTATAACCTCGTATGCATAACCAGCCTCCACGGCTATTTCTTTGGGATGTATGCCCGAAGCACCCTCCCCTGTTCCATCCATCTCCGGATAGCCGAAATAACGGAGACCTAACAGAATGGCATTACGCTGATTGATTTTGTAAAAACTACCCAGGCTATGAAGAGAGTATCCGGACTCATAGTCACGCATCCATGGAGAATAAGTATAAGCAACCCCACCTCTGCGCGTCACATCCGATAAAGCTGCCGCACCATTATGAAAAACGGCATGATCTCCTCCCGGAGCCGCCACACCGACTCCCCCCATGGCCGCGCTGCGCGCATCGGCTGATATAGTCAGATAGTTTGCCGCTCCGGTATTGACAGGTCCGTAATCCTCCTGACCATAAGCCTTGGCAAAAGTTATGCCTATTATAAACAGACCTAATCCTATTCGTCTCATATTCTTTATTTTTTGGGATTAGTACTTGATAAATTTCTCTCTGATTTCCATCCCTTTAGCCTGATAGACTAAGGTATAATATCCGGCAGAGAGTTTGGTTATGTCCACAGCATGCAGGGATGCGGCTTCAAGTTTCAGATGAAGATCCAACACCTTGCTGCCGATGCCATTATACAAAATCAATTTCCCATTTCCGGACATACTACTGCTCACACTGAATATCAGCATATTATCAGTTATTTGATTGGATTTTAAGATAAAAGGATGAAGATTGGAGACATCGATCTCTAAAGCGGCGGCGGCATCCACACATCCGTGTCCTAACTGACCGGCATATCGCGGATTATATTCATCCAAGTCGTATGCACTCTGATAGAGAATCTCCTTCAAAGCCTCCGGTGTAAACCCTTTCTTGCCTACCCCATACTTCTCTATCACCAAGGCCGCTACACCACTGACCAGCGGGCACGCCATCGATGTACCAGCCAAGTATTCATAATTATTGGATCGTTCCGTAGTCGTGCTCCAAATCCGTCCGTCTCCATCCAACGATCCGCCGGGAGCAGAAATATCCGTATAAGTGCCATAATTGGAATAAGAAGCTTTCCTATAATCGGCCTCAATGGCTGCAACCGCAACAACCTTTTCATAATCAGCCGGTGCCGCTATCCTGGGATCGGACGTATTCGCATT
>OHAQ01003534.1_pt1 | contig 10561 bp, 9 predicted proteins | sample 1577111 | NCBI WGS metagenome assembly OHAQ01 (sample SAMEA3541549, study PRJEB24748) | human gut metagenome | biome: human gut; feature: human-associated habitat; material: faeces | place: China | collected 2012 | reverse complement strand
TAGTGCCTGTAAGTGCAAAGAATAATGACGGAGTCGATATTTTATTGCACGATATTGAGGACTATCTTGAAGAAGGACCGGAATTTTATGATTCGGATATGGTAACGGATCAGCCCGAAAAACAGATTGCGGCTGAAATTATCCGCGAAAAACTGATGCGTTTTCTCGGCGCTGAACTGCCGTACTCCGTGACCGTGGAGATCGAACGTTTCGTCTCTAACGAACGCGGCGGTTATGACATCAACGGTTTGATTCTCGTTGAGCGTGAAGGGCAGAAGAAGATGGTCATTGGCAACAAAGGGGCCAAGATCAAAACCATCGGGATTGAAGCGCGTAAAGACATGCAGGAAATGTTCGAAGCGCCTGTTCACCTTGAGCTGTGGGTAAAAGTGAAATCCGGTTGGGCCGACGACGAACGCGCACTGCGCAGTCTCGGTTATGTTGACGATCTTTAAGAGTAACTCCGATGGAAGGCTGGCAGCGCGCATTTGTCCTGCATAGTCGCCCGTGGAGCGAAACCAGCCTGATGCTGGACGTCTTCACGGAGGAATCGGGTCGCGTGCGTCTGGTTGCCAAAGGCGCACGCTCTAAACGCTCTACTCTGAAAGGGGCATTACAGCCTTTCACCCCTCTCTTGCTACGTTTTGGCGGGCGTGGCGAAGTCAAAACGCTGCGCAGTGCTGAAGCTGTCTCGCTGGCGCTGCCATTAAGCGGTATCACGCTTTACAGCGGTCTGTACATCAACGAACTTCTCTCCCGCGTACTGGAATACGAGACGCGCTTCTCTGAACTCTTTTTCGATTACTTGCACTGCATTCAGTCTCTTGCCGGGGTCACTGGTACGCCAGAACCCGCGTTGCGCCGCTTTGAACTGGCACTGCTCGGGCATCTGGGCTATGGCGTCAATTTTACCCATTGTGCGGGTAGCGGCGAGCCGGTAGATGACACCATGACGTATCGTTATCGCGAAGAAAAAGGGTTTATCGCAAGCGTCGTTATCGACAATAAAACGTTCACCGGAAGGCAGTTAAAAGCGTTAAACGCGCGGGAATTTCCTGACGCAGACACACTGCGCGCCGCGAAACGCTTTACCCGCATGGCGCTTAAGCCGTATCTTGGCGGTAAACCATTAAAGAGCAGGGAACTGTTCCGGCAGTTTATGCCTAAGCGAACGGTGAAAACACATTATGAATGATGAGGATTGTCATGGCTGAATTACTGTTAGGCGTCAACATTGACCATATTGCAACGCTGCGTAACGCGCGCGGTACTGCTTACCCGGATCCGGTGCAGGCGGCGTTTATTGCTGAGCAGGCGGGAGCGGACGGCATTACCGTGCATTTACGTGAAGATCGCCGCCACATTACCGACCGCGATGTGTGCATCCTGCGCCAGACGCTGGATACCCGCATGAATCTGGAGATGGCGGTGACCGAAGAGATGCTGGCGATCGCCGTTGAGACGAAGCCACATTTTTGCTGTCTGGTACCGGAAAAGCGTCAGGAAGTAACAACCGAAGGCGGCCTGGACGTCGCAGGGCAGCGTGAAAAAATGCGCGATGCCTGCAAACGTCTGGCAGATGCCGGGATCCAGGTTTCTCTGTTTATCGACGCCGATGAAGAGCAGATCAAAGCTGCGGCAGAGGTTGGCGCACCGTTTATCGAGATCCACACCGGTTGCTATGCTGATGCCAAAACTGACGCCGAACAGGCGCAAGAGTTGGCGCGTATCGCCAAAGCCGCGACCTTTGCCACTAGTCTCGGTCTGAAAGTTAACGCCGGACACGGTCTGACCTATCACAACGTGAAAGCCATTGCCGCCATCCCTGAGATGCATGAACTGAATATCGGTCATGCCATTATTGGTCGTGCAGTGATGACCGGACTGAAAGATGCGGTGGCAGAAATGAAACGTCTGATGCTGGAAGCGCGTGGCTAATGGCAATATTAGGTTTAGGTACGGATATTGTAGAGATCGCTCGCATAGAAGCGGTGATCGCCCGATCCGGTGAGCGCCTGGCACGCCGCGTATTAAGCGATAACGAATGGGAAATCTGGAAAACGCACCACCAGCCAGTGCGTTTTCTGGCGAAGCGTTTTGCTGTGAAAGAAGCGGCGGCAAAAGCATTTGGCACAGGGATCCGCAATGGTCTGGCGTTTAATCAGTTTGAAGTATTCAATGATGAGCTCGGCAAACCACGGCTACGGCTATGGGGTGAGGCATTAAAACTGGCGGAAAAGCTCGGCGTTGTAAATATGCATGTAACGCTTGCCGATGAGCGCCACTATGCTTGTGCCACGGTAATTATTGAAAGTTAAAATAATACCGTTCTCTTTATAAAGTAAAACCCCCGAACTGGTAAGGAACGGGGGTTTTACTTTTTAACTTTAATTTTGTGCAGCACACGATTCCAACGAAAATGATTATGGATCAATTTCGTTGACCTGTACAAGCAACTTGCAATCTCTGACATAAAAAACGCGAGCCTTTACGAAGAAATCGACATTGATGAAAAGATTAACGTGACCGCTTTTTGATAAGTACATTAAAATCGGTTTCGTTATTGGCAATTTTGCTGTGCTTTACACCATGCCACTGAATTCCCCCATTGAAACGAGTGGTGTCGTCAAAGCTCTGGTGTGGAGTGCAGCACTCGATTCCAATAACTCGCACGTTCAGTTTTGGGGAGATGTAAGGGCTAATCTGAACGGCTGCATTCCTTGTTTAAGGAAAAACGAATGACTGATTGCCGATACCTGATTAAACGGGTCATCAAAATCATCATTGCTGTTTTACAGCTGCTCCTTTTGTTCTTATAACACAAGGAAACGTACTTAAGGTGCGTCCGGTGAACCAGTCGGACGCGCCTTTAATAACTATAAATAAGTGTCTGGGCAGATACTATATAAATTAACTTAGTGAATGATTATGCTAATGTCATCATTTAAATAAATATAATAGCGTTAAGATTTTCCTATAAAATAATTAACACTCTACTTCCAGAGCAGAATATTAAATTTTATCCGCGTGGTGCATCAGCACAAATTTATCCCACAACTGTTCTTCCGTCTCGACATGTTGCGGATCTTTCACAATAGTATTGGGGATCGGACACACCTTCTGGCAGGTTGGTGTCTCGTAGTGCCCTACGCATTCGGTACACTTATCGCTGTTAATCTCGTAGATATGTTCACCCATCGAAATCGCCTCATTCGGGCATTCGGGTTCACACATATCACAATTGATGCATTTTTTAGTGATTAACAGCGCCATAAGGAAACTCTCAAAACAACACAAACCGGGCGGGCATTATACGCGCATTCTTTACTCAGACCAGTTTTTTCACCAGCGCTTCGCTATGACGAATACGTTCTGGTGCCAGTTCCAGATCCTGCTGAATCAGCGCAATGAACAGCAAATCCGTTAACATTCCCTGCGCGTGACAAGCAGAGATTGAAGCACTGTTTGTCGCTTGTTCTTCGGCAATGGTATACAGGCAATGAGAAGCACGCTGTTGCAGGGCATTGGGAGTAAAGCCGGTAATAGCCAGCACTTTTCCGCCCACTCGCAGCATCTCATCTGCCGCCAGGTTTAACTCGCGTCGTACACCGGTGTAGGAAATGGCTAATAACAGATCGTCAGGGGACGACGCCTGTACTGTAGCGAGTAGCGCATGCATATCGCGCACTGCGGCAGCATTGAAGCCAATCTTCATCAGCTTCCAGGCAAAGTTTTGCGCCACCAGACCCGAAGCGCCAATACCGGTCAGAATTATCCGCCGCGCAGAGCGCAACATTGTTACGCATTCATGCAGTTTCTCTTCAGTATTAACGTTTAGCGTTGCGTACATAGCGGCAGTATTTTCTTTAATCAGTTTTTCGCCGACCAGCCGTAACGGATCATCACCGCGGATTTGGTTATGAATGGGCACGGAGGGAGATTCCGGCTGGCTTGCCAGCGCTTCACTCAACGCCAACTTTAGTGCCGGAAAACCTTTATAGCCGAGTTTTTGCGCGAACTTCACGACGCTGGACTGACTGACTCCGGCTTCGTTGGCCAGTTGCTGAGAGCTTAAATGGCGCGCCGTATCAGGTTGTAGCAGCAGATAATCCGCCAGTTTTTTATCACTCTGGGCAAGCCCCTGGTAACGCTGACGGATACGAAGTAAGCCGTTCATATCTTTCCTCGCGATGAAATAATGGCGACAACAGGCAATATGAGACACACGCGAGTGAATTTTATATTCCATTGCCGCTAATTGCCATGAATTAAAAATTCCAGTTAGCCATGATGCGGTCGATTGTTGCCGGAAAAGTGATGATCTATCTGTTAGGCTATGTAGTAGCGAAAATTAATCAGGATGTTTCAGTCCAGAGGAGTATGGTTTGGCAACTCACGAGCGTCGTGTGGTGTTTTTTGACTTAGATGGAACATTGCATCAGCAGGATATGTTCGGCAGTTTTTTGCGTTATTTACTGCGTCGCCAACCGCTGAATGCGTTACTTGTTCTGCCGTTGTTGCCGATCATAGCCATTGCGTTATTGATAAAAGGTCGTGCGGCACGCTGGCCGATGAGTCTGCTTCTGTGGGGATGCACTTTTGGTCACAATGAAGCGCGTTTGCAGGCGTTGCAGGCCGATTTCGTACGCTGGTTTCGTGACAATGTTACCGCCTTTCCGCTGGTTCAGGAGCGATTAACCACCTACCTGTTAAGTTCCGATGCTGATATCTGGTTGATTACCGGCTCTCCGCAGCCGCTGGTTGAAGCGGTTTATTTCGATACGCCCTGGCTGCCGCGGGTTAATCTTATCGCCAGTCAGATTCAGCGTGGCTATGGTGGTTGGGTATTGACGATGCGTTGTCTGGGACATGAAAAGGTCGCGCAACTGGAGCGCAAAATCGGCACGCCGCTGCGGCTGTACAGTGGCTATAGCGACAGTAATCAGGACAACCCGCTGCTTTATTTCTGTCAGCATCGTTGGCGAGTAACTCCGCGCGGTGAACTCCAGCAACTGGAATAGAGTAAAGCATAGCGTCCGTGTATAATGCGCCGCGCTTTTATAACCGGAGTTTTCTTTTTGTCTGAAGTCGAATTTAGCCACGAATACTGGATGCGTCATGCAATGACGCTGGCGAAGCGTGCCTGGGATGAGCGGGAAGTACCGGTCGGCGCGGTATTAGTGCATAACAATCGTGTTATTGGCGAAGGCTGGAACCGTCCGATTGGTCGACATGATCCCACCGCACATGCAGAAATCATGGCTCTGCGGCAGGGCGGTCTGGTGATGCAAAATTATCGTCTGATCGACGCCACGTTGTATGTCACGCTTGAACCCTGTGTAATGTGTGCCGGAGCGATGATCCACAGTCGCATTGGTCGCGTGGTCTTTGGTGCGCGTGACGCGAAAACTGGCGCTGCGGGATCTTTAATGGATGTGCTACATCATCCGGGTATGAATCACCGGGTGGAAATTACGGAAGGAATACTGGCGGATGAGTGCGCGGCGTTGCTCAGTGACTTCTTTCGCATGCGCCGCCAGGAAATTAAAGCGCAGAAAAAAGCCCAATCCTCGACAGATTAATTTTGTTTCTCTTCACTCCCTTTTCTGGAAAACAGCAGAGAGGGAGTGTGGGTCAAATAGTTTGATGACGACTGGGAAAGAAACGAGAGAAAAGGAAATTTCTCTTTGCCCAGCTCCGTAGGCGATACCGCCGGATAATCCTGCGCCAGTTGCATCGCCGCTTCTGTAGCCTGCTTCTCTTTCTCCTGCAGATAACCCACCAGGCTAATCTGATATTTACGAATATTTTCGACATAAGCGTAGGCTTCATGCCCACGAGCGTAGCCGTAAGTCAGCTTGCTGTAATAGGGTTTCTGGCTAAGTAAAGGCAGACGCTGTTTTACGTCAGCCCAACTGTCAGGATTACCTTTGGTTTTTGCCGTCAGGGCGCGGGCATCCAGCATATGCGCATAGCCCATATTGTACGCGGCGAGGGCAAACCAGATCCGTTCGTTCTCCGGCACACTTTCCGGCACTTTACTCATCATATCCTGCAAATAACGCACGCCGCCGCTGATGCTCTGTTCGGCATCGGTACGATCCGTAATGCCGAGGCTTTGCGCGGTGTTTTTGGTTAACATCATCATGCCGCGCACACCCGTCGGTGAAGTGGCCTGAGCATCCCAGTGCGATTCCTGATAAGCAATAGCGGCCAGCAAACGCCAGTCAATTTCTTCGGCGTATTTCTCAAACAGGGGCTTTAACTGCGGCAGTACCGCATCGACGGCGCGTAAAAATGTGCGCGTATCGACGTAATCAAAATCATCGCCATGCCCCAGGTATTTCTCTTCAATGCGTGCCAGTGTACCGTCTTCATTCATTTCGTTGAAGAAGTCGAGCAGGGCGGCGGAAAGGGTATTATCGCCATCTAACGGGCTAAACCAGGTCACCGGTTGTTCATCGGTGATATCGAGCGCTACGGCGAGTTCCGGGTGAACGCGCTGAAACAGGCTGATGGCGACAGAATCAGCAATGGTGTAATCGAGTTTTCCTTCGATGACATCTTCCATTAATTCCGCAGAGCCTTTTTTGTCGTCTACCTTCCAGCTTAATTCCGGGAATTTTGTGTCTTTCAGGGTCTGGAGATCGTTAACCACCACGTGACCCGGTGCAACGGTGAGTTGCTCCGCCGTCAGGTTGCCCAGCGTACGTGGGCGATACTGACCGACTTTATAAACCAGTTGTTGTGACACGGAATAATAGGTAGGACCAGGCTGATAATTTTTTACCCGCTCACTGTTATAGACCAGTCCTGCCGCCAGCAGGTCGGCGTTACCATTATCGAGGTCGTCAAACAGCTGGCTGATATTCTGCCGCACGGTCACTTTCAGTTTTACACCGAGGTAATCGGCAAACTGTTTCGCCAGTTCGTAATCCAGGCCAAAAGGTTTCCCGTTGATTTCGTTATAAGTCAGGGGAGTATGAATGGTGCTCACACGCAACTCTCCCCGCGCTTGAATGGCGGCGATACGGTTGTCGGCTTTACCAAACCAGGGAATGGATGGCCAGAGAGCGACCGCGAGCAGCAGTGCCAGAATGCCGATGAACAGATAATTAATCTTTAATTTTTTCAATTAGTTAATTCTCTGTGTCGTGCGCGTCCCAGCTTGAAAAAACGTAATAATAGTGAAAGGTTTACTCATAAATGAGCGGCATTTTGCGTAAACCTGCGCCAGATGGCAACTTATTACAGCCATTGGCGGCACGCGTTGCTAATTCACGATGGTGATTTTATTTCCACGCAAACGGTTTCGTCAGCGCATCAGATTCTTTATAATGACGCCCGTTTCCCCCCCTTGGGTACACCGAAAGCTTAGAAGACGAGAGACTTATGATGGAAATTCTGCGTGGTTCGCCTGCATTGTCGGCATTCCGAATCAACAAACTGCTGGCACGTTTTCAGGCTGCCAGGCTCCCGGTTCACACTATTTACGCCGAGTATGTCCATTTTGCTGACCTCAATGCGCCGTTAAACGATGATGAGCACGCACAACTTGAACGCCTGCTGAAATATGGCCCGGCACTCGCCAGCCACGCCCCGCAAGGCAAACTCCTGCTGGTGACCCCGCGTCCTGGCACCATCTCTCCCTGGTCTTCGAAAGCGACCGATATTGCCCATAACTGCGGGCTGCAACAGGTAAACCGCCTTGAGCGCGGCGTTGCTTACTATATAGAAGCCGGTACGCTGACCAATGAACAATGGCAGCAGGTTACCGCTGAACTGCACGACCGCATGATGGAAACGGTCTTTTTTGCTTTAGATGATGCAGAGCAGCTGTTTGCACACCATCAACCGACTCCGGTCACCAGCGTTGATTTGCTGGTGCAGGGCCGTCAGGCGCTAATCGACGCTAACCTGCGTCTTGGCCTGGCACTGGCGGAAGATGAAATTGACTATTTGCAGGATGCTTTCACAAAGCTTGGTCGTAACCCGAACGACATCGAACTGTATATGTTTGCCCAGGCGAACTCCGAGCACTGCCGCCACAAAATTTTTAACGCCGACTGGGTTATCGATGGTGAACAGCAGCCGAAATCGCTATTTAAGATGATCAAAAACACCTTCGAAACCACGCCGGATCACGTTCTCTCTGCTTATAAAGATAACGCCGCCGTAATGGAAGGTTCTGAAGTGGGCCGCTACTTTGCTGACCACGAAACGGGCCGCTACGATTTCCATCAGGAACCGGCGCATATTCTGATGAAAGTCGAAACTCACAACCACCCGACGGCGATTTCTCCGTGGCCGGGCGCGGCGACCGGTTCCGGCGGTGAAATCCGCGATGAAGGTGCCACCGGACGTGGCGCAAAGCCGAAAGCTGGTCTGGTTGGTTTCTCCGTATCCAACCTGCGAATTCCTGGCTTCGAACAGCCGTGGGAAGAAGATTTCGGTAAACCTGAGCGCATTGTTACCGCGCTGGACATCATGACCGAAGGCCCGCTGGGCGGTGCGGCGTTTAACAACGAATTTGGTCGTCCGGCACTGAACGGCTACTTCCGTACTTATGAAGAAAAAGTGAACAGCCACAATGGCGAAGAGCTGCGCGGTTATCACAAACCGATCATGCTGGCGGGTGGGATCGGCAACATTCGCGCCGATCACGTACAAAAAGGCGAGATCAACGTTGGTGCGAAGCTGGTCGTTCTCGGCGGCCCGGCAATGAACATCGGTCTTGGCGGCGGCGCGGCGTCTTCCATGGCATCTGGTCAGTCTGATGCCGACCTCGACTTTGCTTCCGTACAGCGCGACAACCCGGAGATGGAGCGTCGCTGCCAGGAAGTGATCGACCGTTGCTGGCAGCTTGGTGATGCCAACCCAATCCTGTTTATCCACGACGTTGGCGCAGGCGGTCTTTCTAACGCCATGCCGGAACTGGTGAGCGACGGCGGGCGCGGCGGTAAATTTGAACTGCGCGATATCCTGAGCGACGAACCGGGCATGAGCCCGCTGGAAATCTGGTGTAACGAATCCCAGGAACGCTACGTGCTGGCGGTTGCTGCCGATCAGTTACCGCTGTTTGACGAACTGTGTAAGCGTGAGCGCGCGCCATACGCGGTGATTGGTGAAGCGACCGAAGAACTGCATCTTTCTTTGCACGATCGTCATTTTGATAATCAGCCGATTGATCTACCGCTGGACGTACTGCTTGGCAAAACGCCGAAGATGACCCGCGATGTACAAACGCTGAAAGCGAAAGGCGACGCGCTGGCCCGTGAAGGGATCACCATCGCTGACGCGGTGAAACGCGTGCTGCATCTGCCGACCGTGGCGGAGAAAACTTTCCTGGTGACCATCGGTGACCGCAGCGTAACCGGCATGGTGGCGCGCGATCAGATGGTGGGGCCGTGGCAGGTGCCGGTCGCTAACTGCGCGGTCACTACCGCCAGCCTCGACAGCTACTATGGCGAAGCGATGGCAATTGGCGAACGTGCGCCAGTTGCGCTGCTGGATTTCGCCGCTTCTGCCCGTCTGGCAGTCGGTGAAGCGCTAACCAACATCGCCGCAACACAAATTGGCGATATCAAACGCATTAAACTTTCCGCCAACTGGATGGCGGCGGCAGGCCACCCTGGTGAAGATGCGGGCCTGTATGAAGCCGTTAAAGCTGTGGGCGAAGAACTTTGTCCGGCGCTGGGCCTGACGATACCGGTGGGTAAAGACTCTATGTCGATGAAAACCCGCTGGCAGGAAGGTAACGAAGAGCGCGAAATGACGTCGCCGTTGTCGCTGGTGATTTCCGCATTTGCCCGCGTGGAAGATGTACGTCACACCATTACGCCGCAGCTTTCTACCGAAGATAACGCACTGTTGCTGATTGATTTGGGCAAAGGCAATAACGCGCTGGGCGCAACGGCACTGGCGCAGGTTTATCGTCAGCTTGGCGACAAACCGGCAGATGTACGCGATGTTGCCCAACTGAAAGGCTTCTATGACGCGATTCAGGCGCTGGTTGCACAGCGTAAGCTGCTGGCGTATCACGACCGCTCTGACGGTGGCCTGCTGGTGACGCTGGCGGAAATGGCGTTTGCTGGTCATTGTGGCATTGACGCAGATATCGCCACTCTGGGTGACGATCGTCTGGCTGCATTGTTTAGCGAAGAACTGGGTGCGGTGATTCAGGTGCGAGCCGCTGACCGTGAAGCCGTTGAAGCGGTACTGGCACAGCATGGGCTTGCTGATTGCGTCCATTATGTTGGGCAGGCGGTTTCCGGTGACCGTTTTGTGATTACCGCCAACGGGCAGACTGTATTTAGCGAAAGCCGCACCACGTTGCGTGTCTGGTGGGCAGAAACTACCTGGCAGATGCAGCGCCTGCGTGACAACCCGGAGTGTGCCGATCAGGAACATCAGGCGAAATCAAACGACGCCGATCCGGGCCTTAATGTGAAACTGTCGTTCGATATCAACGAAGATGTGGCAGCACCGTTTATTGCCACTGGCGCGTACCGACTATGCCCCATTGAGCTTTACTGTAATCTGTTGTGACTCCTTTTGAATG
>OHAQ01003529.1_pt1 | contig 10568 bp, 9 predicted proteins | sample 1577111 | NCBI WGS metagenome assembly OHAQ01 (sample SAMEA3541549, study PRJEB24748) | human gut metagenome | biome: human gut; feature: human-associated habitat; material: faeces | place: China | collected 2012 | reverse complement strand
ATACAAAACGCCCCAATCGAGGTGAGGGCGTATCGACGCTACCGCGCCCTGCAACACGAGATCAGGCTCAATGCGGGCGAAGGTGTGCCCGTGCGCGTTCCTGCGGACATGATCGAGGCCGAACGCGAGGCCGTGCTCAAGCTCTGGAGAACGGTGTTTGAGACCGATGCGCCTCTGAGAGAGGGCGATACGTTCGATCGGTCCGAAACGCGCTAGACTGTCGGACGATCGATTTTCCATCAACCGGAGCATGTGATGCCCATTGTCGTTCCTGATTACAAAGCCCCGTCCTGGTGTCCCGGCGGTCATCTTCAGACCGTCATTCCCGCCAAGTTCATGCCGAGGCCCGCGATCGAGTACAGGCGCGAGAAGGTTGAGCTTCCCGACGGCGACTTCATGCTCTGGGACTGGGCCGTGCCCGAGCCCGCCGATCCGTCGGCGCCCGTACTTGTGCACTTCCACGGGCTCGAGGGCTCGAGCCGCAGCCACTATGCCGAAGCGCTGATGGCGGCCTGCACCGAGCGCGGCTGGCGCGGCGTCGTCGCACACTTCAGAAGCTGCGGCGGCGAGATGAACAGGCTTCCGCGCGCCTACTTCGCGGGCGACAGCGACGACTGCGAATGGGTGCTCAGGACCGTGCACGAACGCTTCCCCGACGCGGAGCTCAGGGCCGTGGGCGTGAGCCTCGGCGGCAACCAGCTCGCCAAGTACCTCGGGGACCGCGGAACCGACGCGGGCTTCCTGACGGCGGCCGTTTCGGTGGGCGCACCGCTCGACCTCGTGGCGGGCAGCGAGCGCATCAGCAAGGGAGTCAACACTTTTTATGCCGACATGTTCCTTCACACGCTCCGCCAGAAGCTCGAGCTCAAGGCGAAGCAGTTTCCCGACGTGATCCGCGAGGAGGACGTGAAGGCCTGCCGCACGATGTTCGACTTCGACAACACGTACACGGGGCCGATCCACGGGTTCCGCTCGGCGATGGAGTACTGGCAGAAGTGCTCGGCCAAGACGGTGCTCCCCGACGTGCGCGTGCCGCTTCTGCTGCTCAATGCAAAGAACGATCCGTTCCTGCCGCCGTGGTGCCTTCCGACGGCGGGCGAGATGAGCGCCTTCGTCACGGGAGATTTTCCCGAAGAGGGAGGACACATCGGATTTCCACAAGGACGGGTTCCGGGCAACATCAATTATCTGCCGCAACGTATAATGCGCTTCTTCGACACCGGCAGCTGAACCGTCTGACCGGGTGTCAGCCTCTCGTCAATTCCTTCTTTTGGGCAAGCGCCGGCTTTCCGACCGGTAGCCCCTGGAGACCCGCAAGATGCCTTTCAGCATGTCCGGCCGCACCGTCGGCCTCATCAGCCTCATTCTCTTCATCCTCACCATTCCCGCAGGCAACTGGGTGGTGATGAACGTCGGCACCGTCTGTCCGCCCGACAGCCCCTGCCTCATTCCCGTCTGGCCCGGCATCATGTCGCCGTCCGCCGTGCTCTTCGCCGGTCTTGCGCTCATTCTGCGCGACGCGGTCCAGAGCCTGCTCGGCAAGCGCTGGACGCTGGTCGCGATTGCCGCAGGCGCCGCGCTCTCCGGCATTCTCTCCGAGCCCGCGATCATTCTCGGCTCGACCTGCGCCTTCCTCTTCTCCGAGCTGGCCGACTTTGCCGTCTACACGCCGCTTCGCGAACGTCATCTGACGCTGGCCATCGTGCTCTCCGGCCTCGTGGGCTCGATCGTCGACTCCGTGATCTTCCTCTCGCTCGCCTTCGGCTCCCTTGACTTCATCGTGGGTCAGGTGATCGGCAAGTTCTGGATGAGCCTTATTGCGGGCGCCATGATCATCATGTGGCGCAGTACCCGCCGCGCACAGGCCGCCTGAAGAAGCACCTCAACCTGATTCCAGCAGCCGCCAGGGTACGCCCTAGGCGGCTGTTTTCGTTCATGACGACTGCGGACGGACTGCGGACGAGGCCCTTTGCGGCGCGGCGTGAAAAAGCGTTCCTTAAGAAAGGTGTCCCAGAATGGGGTACAACCACGAATCCGTTTCCAGACCTCACCGTTCCATGGCTAATTCGAACAAAATCGCGCTTCTTTTGATCAATACGGGGAGCCCCGACGCCCCGACCGAAGAGGCCGTCCGCCGCTATCTGGCCGAATTCCTCGGCGACAGGCGCATCGTCGAGCTTCCCCGATGGAAGTGGTGGCCGATTCTGCACGGCATCATTCTGCGCACGCGTCCGAAGAAGTCCGCCGAACGATACAGAGGCGTCTGGACCGACGAAGGCTCGCCGCTCATCGTGCACACGAGGCGCACGGCCGGGGCGCTTGAGGCTGAGCTCGGGATTCCGGTCTACTGGTCCATGCGCTACGGCAGCCCGTCGACGGCGTCCGTCCTCGACAGGATGAAGGCCGACGGCGTCGGCCGCGTCCTCGTCATGCCCATGTTCGCGCAGTATGCCTCCCAGACGACGGCGGCCTGTCTGGACGGCGTGAGCGAATACCAGCTTTCTCATGTCGATGCGCCTGCGGTGCGCACGATTCACGACTATCACGACGATCCCGCCTACATCGACGCGCTTGCCGCGCACGTGCGCGCCTATTGGGACGAGCACGGCTCTCCCGTGAGCACGGGCGGCCGCCTCGTCATGAGCTTCCACGGCATCCCACAGGCAAGCAGCAACCGCGGCGACGTCTACGAGGCGCAGTGCCTGCGCACTGCGTCGCTTCTCGCCGAAAGGCTCGGCCTTGAGGAGGGCGCGTGGAGCGTGTGCTTCCAGTCCCGCTTCGGCCGCGACGAGTGGCTTCGTCCGTATACCATCGACAGCGTCAGGGAGCTGGCCGAAGCCGGCGTGCCGCGCATCGACGTCGTGTGTCCGGGCTTCGCTGCCGACTGTCTGGAGACGATCGAGGAGATCGATGACGAGCTTCGCCGCGAGTATCTGGCCGCCTTCAGGGACGATGCAGGGGCGGAATTCCACTACATTGCCGCACTCAACGACTCGCCCGAGGCGGTGAAGGCCTACGCCTCGATCGTGAGGCGCGAGGCTGCGGGCTGGATCTGACGCACGGACGGCGCATGAGCGGACTTGAAAAACGCCGCACCGTCCCCATATAAGAAGCAATCTATTGGGCCCACGGAGCGGACTCCCGGGCCGACCCAGTTTCCAGGCGTCTGGCGACGCTCATACGGAGTGACATATGACTGAAAATACTCAGAACCAGGAAGTGAAGGAAGAAGCCGGCTGCTGCTGCCAGGGCAAGTGCGCCGAAGAGGGCCAGGCCTGCGGCTGCGAGGGCAAGGAAGCCTGTACGGGTGAAGAGGCCAAGCAGCCCGAAACGCCCGAGCAGACGATCGAAACGCTTCAGACGGCTCTGAAACTCTCCGAAGCCAAGGCGATGGAGCACTACGACCTCTACGTGCGCGCCATGGCGGAGCTTGAAAACACCCGCCGCCGTTCCTCCGAGGAGGTTCAGAAGGCCCGCAAGTTCGGCATCGAGAAGTTTGCCGAAAACCTGCTGCCCGTCGTCGACAGCCTTGAGAAGGCCCTCGAGGTCACGAAGAATGAGGAGGAGAACCCCGTCCGTGAAGGCATGCTCGCCACGTACCGCCAGTTCATGCACGCCCTCGACGTCTCCGGCATGAAACCCGTTGATCCGAAGGGCGAGGCGTTCGATCCGCACCAGCATCAGGCCATCGCGATGGTGCCCGCTCCCGAAGGCGTCGCCTCCGGCACCGTGGTCGAAGTCTTCCAGCGCGGCTGGGTGATCGCCGACCGCGTTCTGCGCCCCGCCATGGTGAGCGTCGCTCAGGGCTGAGAAGCCCGAACACAGCCGCTCTGATCAGAAGGCGTCCCGTCGGGGGCGCCTTTTTTCTTGATGGGCCTTAGAATGGAAAAGTGATGTTTTTCCCTTGCGGGGCAAGGCCTTGCGGTGGTGGATGTAATTATTTTTGACAAACCTTCGGCAGAAGGCTTGAAAAAAAAGGGGGCATCCCCATATAGGGATTAAGGTCGTTCGCAGGCTGAGGAGATTCCGCCTGCGGACACGTTAGTTTTTGAACGGTCCGAACGCTCCTGCGTGTGCCATGTGCCGCGCCTCAAGATGACGACGTTTCGGACGAAAGGTTTTCTTTTAGAGGATTAAACCACTATGGCGAAGATCATTGGTATTGACCTTGGCACCACCAATTCGGCCGTTGCCGTGATGGAAGGCGACAACATCAAGGTTATTGAAAACAGCGAAGGCGCCCGCACGACCCCGTCCATCGTTGCCTACATGGACAACGGTGAAGTGCTCGTCGGCGCCCCGGCCAAGCGCCAGGCTGTGACCAATCCGAAGAACACGCTCTTTGCCGTGAAGCGTCTCATCGGCCGCCGCTTCGACGACGCCGAAGTCCAGAAGGACATCAACCTGATGCCGTTCACGATCATGCGCGCCGACAACGGCGACGCTTGGGTCGAAGCTCAGGGCAAGAAGCTCGCTCCGCAGCAGGTCAGCGCCGAAATCCTTCGCAAGATGAAGCAGACCGCCGAAGACTACCTCGGCGAAGCTGTCACGGAAGCCGTCATCACGGTTCCCGCCTACTTCAACGACTCCCAGCGTCAGGCCACGAAGGACGCCGGCCGCATCGCCGGTCTTGAAGTGAAGCGCATCATCAACGAACCGACCGCTGCCGCGCTCGCCTTCGGCATGGACAAGGGCGGCAGCAGCGACCGCAAGATCGCCGTGTACGACCTTGGCGGCGGCACGTTCGACATCTCGATCATCGACCTCGCCAACATTGACGGCGACAAGCAGTTTGAAGTGCTCTCCACGAACGGCGACACGTTCCTCGGCGGCGAAGACTTCGACCAGCGCCTCGTCGACCACCTGATCAACGAGTTCCGCAAGGACACGGGCGTCGACCTCTCCAAGGACGTTCTCGCCCTGCAGCGCCTGAAGGACGCCGCTGAAAAGGCCAAGATCGAGCTCTCGAGTCGTCAGGAAACCGAAATCAACCTGCCGTACATCACGGCTGACGCCACGGGTCCGAAGCACCTCAACGTCACGGTCACGCGCGCCAAGTTCGAAGCCCTCGTCGAGGACCTCGTCCAGCGCACCATCGAGCCGGTCCGCAAGGCCCTGCGCGATGCCGGCACGTCCACGTCCGACATCACCGACGTCATCCTCGTCGGCGGTCAGACCCGCATGCCGCGCGTTCAGGCCGTCGTGAAGGAATTCTTCGGCAAGGATCCGCGCAAGGACGTCAACCCCGACGAGGCCGTCGCCATCGGCGCCGCCATCCAGGGCTCCGTCCTCACCGGCGAACGCCGCGACGTGCTCCTGCTCGACGTCACCCCGCTTACGCTCGGCATTGAGACGCTCGGCGGCGTGATGACCCCGATGATCAAGCGCAACACGACGATTCCGACGAAGCACAGCCAGGTGTTCTCGACCGCTGAAGACAACCAGCCGGCCGTGACCATCAAGGTCTACCAGGGCGAACGCGAAATGGCTGCCTCCAACAAGCTCCTCGGCGAGTTCAACCTTGAAGGCATTCCGGCGTCTCCGCGCGGCTTGCCGCAGATCGAAGTCACGTTCGACATCGACGCCAACGGCATTCTTCACGTGGCCGCCAAGGACAAGGCCACCGGCAAGGAAAATACCATCACGATCAAGGCCAGCTCCGGGCTGAGCGAAGACGAGATCGAACGCATGGTGCAGGACGCCGAAGCCAACAAGGAAGAGGACCACCGCCGCGCCGAGCTCGCTCAGGCCCGCAACCAGGCCGACGCCGCCGTCAGTCAGGTCCAGAAGACCCTGAAGGAATTCGGCGACAAGGTGGACGGTGCCGACCGCGCCGCCTGCGAAGACGCCATCCGCACGGTTGAAGAGAAAGTCAAGGGTGAGGACAAGGCCGCCATCGACAAGGCCGTCGAAAACCTGATGGCCGCCGCTCAGAAGATCGGCGAAAAGATGAACAAGGCCGCCGCCCAGCAGCAGGCCGCTCCGGAAGGCAACGCCGCCGGCAGCAAGCCCGCCGACGATGATGTGGTCGACGCCGACTTCACGGACGTCAAGAAGTAATCCGTGAGTGACGGCAATCCGGGAGCCCCGGCTCCCAGGCTGATTCGGTCTTGAGTCAGCGCATCAAACGAAGGGTCGGTTCGCTCACGCGATGCCGGCCCTTTTCGAGTTTTGAAAAAATCAAAAAGAAGACGGGGTAGCTCCCCGCAGGGATTGGGTAATGTCTGATCGCGATTATTACGAGGTGCTCGGCGTCGGCAAGGACGCTTCCGCCGACGACATCAAGAAGGCCTATCGTCGCATGGCCATGAAGTACCATCCGGACCGCAATCCGGGTGACAAGGTCGCCGAAGAGAAGTTCAAGGAAATCGGTGAAGCCTACGCCGTGCTTTCCGACGACCAGAAGCGCGCCGCCTACGACCGCTACGGCAAGGCGGGCGTGGATCCCAGCGCTGCGGGCGGTCCCGGCGGCTTCGGTGGCTTTGGCAACATGAACGGCGCCGACTTCCAGAGCGCCTTCGGCGACATCTTCAGCGACATCTTCGGCGGTGGCGGCATGCGCGGCGGCCGTGCCGCCCGCGAGCAGGGCATCCGCGGCAACGACGTGCGCTTCGAGCTGGAAATCTCGCTTGAGGACGCCGCCATGGGCCGCACGATGGAGATCCGCGTGCCCGCCTGGGACGAGTGCCAGTCCTGCCACGGTACGGGCTGCAAGCCCGGCACGTCTAGGAAGACCTGTCCGACCTGTCAGGGCCATGGCGCCGTGCGCGTCTCCAACGGTCTCTTCCAGGTCCACCAGACCTGCCCGAAGTGCCATGGTTCCGGCCAGATCATCTCCGATCCGTGCCCGAACTGCCAGGGCGTGGGCAAGATCCGCACGACCAAGGTCGTGGAGGTCAAGATTCCCGCCGGTATCAACGACGGCCAGCGCATCCGCATGTCGGGCCGCGGCGAGCCGGGCATGAACGGCGGAGAGTCGGGCGACCTCTACATCGAGATCTCGGTCAAGCCGCACGACATCTTCTCGCGCGACGGCGACGACCTTCACACCGAGCTTCCCGTCTCCTTCGTGACGGCGGCGCTCGGCGGCGAACTCACGGTTCCGACCCTTGAGGGCGAATCGCGCATCACGCTGCCCGAAGGCACGCAGTCCGGCAAGACCTTCCGCCTGCGTGGCAAGGGCGTGAAGAACCTGCGCACGGGCGAGCCCGGCGATCTCTTCCTGCACATCTCCGTGGAGACGCCCGTCAACCTCTCCACCAAGCAGAAGAACCTGCTCCGCGAGTTCGACGCCTCCCTCAAGGAAGGCGGCGACAAGCACAATCCCAAGACGCAGGGTTTCTTCGACCGCATGAAGAGCTTCTTCAAGTAAGGCGCCGTCAGGGACCTCCCTGATGCGATCGCCGAAAAGGGCACACGCCTTCGGACGGGTGCCTTTTTTATGCGACTTCGAAGCGTCGGGCAGGGTGGGAAAAAAGATTTGCGCATCTTTTGAGCGAGCTTCATGTGCCTAGGGGATTTGCTTTAAGTAAAAGGAATTAGAGGGCGGAAGACGGCAAATTTCGGTTCGTATAATCGAAATTAACATCCTCGGGCTACAAGCCCTGGCATTCGACTTTCATTACTCAGGGGTGACCCCATGCAGATTTCCAAGATTACGCGCCGCAGCGCCATCGCGCTTTCCGTCGCTGCCGCGCTGACACTCGCGGGCTGCGGCGACAAGGAGCCCGCCAAGTCCGAACTCGTGCCCGTGGGCATCGTCCAGCTCGTTGAACACTCCGCCCTCGACGCCTGCACCAAGGGTGTCAAGGACGCGCTTGCCGAACGCGGCTACAAGGACGGCGTCAACATCAAGATCGACTTCCAGAACGCCCAGGGCGACCAGTCGAATCTGCACAACATCGCCACCCGCTTCGTCTCCAACAAGGACAAGCTGATCTTCGCCGTCGCGACGCCCGCCGCCCAGGCCGTGGCCACGACCGCCAAGGGCACGCCGATCGTTGCGACCGCCATCACCGACTTCGTCGCTGCCAAGCTTGTCAAGTCCGACGAACAGCCCGGCGGCAACGTCACGGGCGTCTCCGACCTCGGTCCGATCGAGGCCCAGCTCGAACTTCTTCTCAAGCTCGTCCCCGACGCCAAGGCCGTCGGCACGATCTACAACTCCAGCGAAATCAACTCCAAGTACCAGGTCGACATCTTCAAGAAGGCCGCCGAAAAGCGCGGCGTGCAGGTGCTCGAGGCCACGGTCTCCAACGTCAACGACATCCAGCAGGCCGCTGCCAGCCTCAACGGCAAGGTGCAGGGCATGTGGCTGCCGACGGACAACGTGCTTGCCAGCGCCATTCCCGCCCTCGCCAAGGTCGCCAACCCCTCCAAGATCCCCGTCATTGCGGGTGAGCGCGGCATGACCGAAGCGGGCTGTCTCGGTTCGATCTCGGTCGACTACTACGAAATTGGCCGCATGACGGGCCAGATGGGCGCCGACATTCTCGACGGCAAGAAGAAGCCGGCCGAGATGCCCGTCCAGCACGTGGCCAACGGCACGCCGGTCTTCAACATGAAGACGGCAGCCGCGATCGGCATCACGATTCCGGACGAACTCAAGAAGGGCGCAGTGCTCTTTCAGTAGCCTCTGAAGGAGGCCGCGCCTAGAGCGGAGCTTGTCGGGGACGCCGGTACGGCGTCTGCGGAGCTCCGCATTTTTTTGAATAGGCCGGCAGGAACAGATTCCGCCGGCGCTCCTACTTAAAAAACAATCGGCAACCCGAACCGCCGAGCGTACCTAGAAAAGGAAATTTCATGCTTGATCTCATTCTCTCGACCGTCGGCCAGGGACTTCAGTGGTCCGTTCTCGCGCTCGGCGTCTTCCTGACCTTCCGAATTCTCGACATCGCCGACCTGTCGGTCGAAGGCTCGTTCCCATTGGGCGCGGCCGTGGCCGCCACCGCCATCACGGCGGGACTCGGTCTGCCCGCCGCCTTTGTTCTGGCGCTCGTCGCGGGTTCGCTCGCGGGCGGCGTCACCGGCCTGCTGACGACGAAGCTCCGCATTCCCGCGCTGCTCGCCGGCATTCTGACGATGATCGGCCTCTATTCCGTGAACCTGCACGTGATGGGCAAGTCCAACGTCGGTCTTCTGCAGAATGAGACGGTCTTCACGATTCTTGAAAACAGCCTCGGCCTTTCCGTCGCCATGAGCGGCCTCGTCGTCGGCCTCGTCTTCGCAGTCGCCATCGCTGTGGTGATCTACTGGTTCTTCGGCACGGAGCTCGGCACCGCCGTGCGCGCCACAGGCTTCAATCCGCAGATGGCCCGCGCCCAAGGCATCAACACCAACACGATGGTCGTTCTCGGCCTCGTCATCTCGAACGGCCTTGTCGCTCTCTCGGGCGCCACCGTCGCTCAGGCCAACGGCTTCGCCGACGTCGGCATGGGCGTGGGCACGATCGTGATCGGCCTTGCCTCCGTCATCATCGGCGAGGTGCTCTTCTCCCCTAAGACGTTCAAGACGAGCCTCGCCGCCGTGATTCTCGGCTCCATCATCTACCGACTCGTCATTGCATTCGTGCTTGAAATGGGCATGCCGCCCAACGACCTCAAGCTCTTTACCGCCGTGCTCGTCGCCATTGCGCTGGCACTCCCGCTCATCAAGGAAAAGATGGCCGGCCTGCGCGCCCGCGCCTGACTTGTGAACTGAACACGAAGGAAAGAAAAAATGCTCGAACTCAAAAACGTCACCAAGACTTTCTTCGCCGGCACGGCCAATGAAAAGAAGGCGCTGCGAGGCGTCTCGTTCACGCTCGAGGACGGTGACTTCTGCACCGTGATCGGTTCGAACGGCGCGGGCAAGTCCACGACGCTCAATGCCATCGCGGGCGCGTTCCCGATCGACTCCGGCTCCATTCTCATCGACGGCGTCGATGTCTCCAGAATGCCCGAGTACAAGCGCGCCGCCTTCATCGGCCGCGTCTTTCAGGATCCGATGCGCGGCACGGCCGCAGGCATGATGATTTCCGAAAACCTTGCCATCGCCGACCGCCGCGGCCGCAGCCAGACGCTGCGCTGGAGCGACCGTGCGGACAGGACGGCCTACTTCACGGAGCTCGTCAAGATGCTCGGCCTCGGCCTTGAGAACCGCATGACGGCCCATGTGGGCCTGCTCTCGGGCGGTCAGCGTCAGGCGCTCACGCTGCTGATGGCCACGCTCGTGCGTCCCAAGCTCCTGCTGCTTGACGAACATACGGCCGCACTCGACCCGAAGACCGCCGCCAAGGTGCTTGAACTTACCGAAAAGCTCGTGACCGAACAGCAGCTCACGACGCTCATGATCACGCACAACATGCGTGACGCTCTCCGCTACGGCAACCGCCTCATCATGATGCACGACGGCCGTCCGATCCTTGACGTCAGGGGCGAGGAGAAGGCGAAGCTCACTGCCGTGGACCTCCTGCAGTTCTTCGAGAAGGCCGGCGACGGCGTTTCCGACAAGATGCTGCTCGGCTGACGTTCAGTGGAACCGCTGCAGAACCGCAAAGAAAAATCGGCCGCCCCGTAAGGGGCCCGTTG
>OHAQ01003526.1_pt1 | contig 10573 bp, 12 predicted proteins | sample 1577111 | NCBI WGS metagenome assembly OHAQ01 (sample SAMEA3541549, study PRJEB24748) | human gut metagenome | biome: human gut; feature: human-associated habitat; material: faeces | place: China | collected 2012 | reverse complement strand
CATGGGCTTGCCTGCGTTCGTCTGCGATCGCGTGCAGCTCTGCCTTTATCATATCGTAGGCGACGAGACCGTCGTGATGCCCATTGACTGCTTCTATTACAGGGCGGCTGCCGAGCTTTCCCCTGTAGCAGCATTCCAGAAAGCAGGCGCCGCTTATAGCATGGTCAATGCCTGTCCGCGTACCGTTTAGAACATCTTGAAACGACTCGGTATATTTTCCAAAATCACGTATCTGTCCCTCCAGTTCGGCGGGCTCTTCCAGCCCGAGCACTTCTCCATATTCCCGCGCAAGCGCAGCGACCTTTTGCAAATGCTCCTTCACCGTTTCCTGATGCCCCTGCGGATTTTGGGATTTTGCATAGTATTCCATGACTACCTCTCCGGTTACTGGTTTTATCAATTTTATTATACCAAGCGCACCCACCCATGCCAACAGTTATTACATTTCGGGAAATCGAACAATTGCCGTTTTTTGAACAGGCTCTGCTTTTCGAACAATTTTATCGAAAAGAGGAGTTCTTCGTTTCTGAAAGTCTTGAAAAACCAGGCCTTTTTCACAAGCGCGTCAAATTCCTTCGGCGTATAGGTGTGGTTGGCCGTCTGTATGGAGCAGTATTCTTTGCGCCAGTGATAGAGGGTACTGAGCGCAATGTGGAGCTCCTGGCTGAGTACATTCAAAGTGGCACCTTGTTCATATCAGCGGATGACTTCCTTTTTGAAGGAAGGTGTGTATTCTTTTGGCATGATCGTATCTCCTTAAATATCTGACGGTATCATCCAGAAACGTGTAGGGTTTGGATGAAAAAACCTCCATCCACAAAACGGGATGGAGGTTCAGGCTTATTCAGCTAAAATCTTGGCGATCTTTTTCTGCAAATCCGGGAAGTCCGTCACGGCCGTTTCGTAAACGTCTTCCATGCGCAGTGTCTGATACTTGTGTGCAGCAATATCCCGGAACCCGGCGATTTCTTTCCACGCTACCTCCGGGTGCGACAGGCGGCATTCCTCGGTCAGATTCTTTACCAGCTCACCGACGTTGATTACCGTCATGCAGACCGCACGCTTGAGCATCTCGTTATAGAGGAAATTCTGCAAGCTGCTGCCATTCAGCATGATTCGTGCAACGTCCAGCTCGCTCAAAACTTTTCGGAGAATGATCTCATCTCTACGATTCATACAGCGGTACCTTTCTGTCGATCACGATCATGCTGTCCGGGGTCAATGGACCGTGGATGACATCGACATCCGTTTTCAGAATGTCTTCCAATCGATACTTGATCGCACTCAGTGTGAGCAGAGAAATGCGAGGCGATTGGAACTCCAGCAGAAGATCCACGTCGCTGTCCGGACGGTTCGTGCCATTGGCATAGGAACCGAACAGCTCCGCTTTTTTGATCGGGTATTCCTGCGCGGCAAGCCGCACGCCGTCTTTGATTTTCTGAATATCCAGCATGGCACAAACTCCTTTCTTCATTCTACTTCCATTATACCCAATTCGCAGATAATTTCAAGTAAAACACGTCATCGGGTAACACTGCGGATTTTCCACGTCAGCGACACACGACGAAACAAATGAATGTTCGCTCTGGCCGATGAAACCGCTGTTACCAGAAAGTACGGGAGCGAAGCAAAACTGAATTGTGAATCAACCGAACGGGGTGAACCACAAGTTCCATGACATTTAGACGATAGACCATTACAATGAAACCAGAAAAAAACTTGAAAACCAGAGGTGAAGAAACATGAACCTGAAAGAAGCATTCCGCTACCAGAACAAGCTCCAGTCCTTCCTGGACGACGCGCAGAGTATTCTCGACCGTGATTCCAATGTCACACGGGTGGAGAACACCTATCTGCGCCATAAGGTCATGGCGGAAGCGGAGGACGAAACCGTTCTTGCCGTGCCGGAAACGGAGTATTACGAGCAAATCACGGACATTGCCCGCTTCCTCCTGTATCTGCTGGACGAAAAAGGCAAGCTGTTCGCTGCCATCCGCAAGGCAAAATCGGAGCTGGACATCGATATGGACAGCGCGGTCAGCCTCAACACAACGCGTCAGAGCATTGCCCGCACGTTCAAACGGATGAATGATCTGCGCAGCTCCGAGCAGACGATTTCAAACGGTGGCACCGGTTACCGGTTCAACGCCGAGGGCAATCAGATCTCCTATCGCTGCGATGTACGGCGAGTGACGACGATCAATTATGACCGCAAGGTCATCCGCGCTGCGCTCGGCAAACTGAATCAGCGGGCTGACGAAACTTCCGCCAAAATTGACCTGTGCCTTGTTACGTCGAAGGTGGACTATGCGCCGCCTTTTGATGTGAATGCCAGCTTCGCTGAAGCATTCGAGATATATACAGAAAACGCCGGGGCATAATACCCCGGCACAGCCCGGCTATTTTGGATGCGGCAAGCCAAGAGAATGCGGATACCGGTTCAGGTGCAGATGAACGATAACGCTGCACACTTTTAGAAAGATATTCTGGCTTGGCTCACCCTACGAGCTTCTATGGAATGAAAAAAAAGCGTTCTGCTTCTCCATCCTCGCCAGACGTTCTTCCGCCAGAACCGCTTTTTCGATACCTTACGCTTGCCCCCTTTCAATCAAACATCTCCATATATAAGGCATATACGCCTACTCACTGATTACGAGATCAATCACGATCAAATGCTGATCTTTTTCCGTGTGTGCAGCTGAATGTGTGCCCTGTCACGCAGCAGGCAATGCAGACGGAGCAAATGGTAGAAGCGGCATCGGACGCTTGCCGTATCCAAAATAGCCGGAGAGAAAATGATGTGAGCAGCAGGGCTCGGCCTGCTGCTCACTGACGATATGCAGTTTTATAACAGGAACCAGAATCTGATTCATCGGAACCTCAAAGAGCGCTCCGAGCGCGTAGAGATTGTCCACCGTGGGCAGGCTCTCGCCCTTCTGCCACTTGTAGATTGCGCGAGGCTCTTCAAAGCCGAAGTAGTTTTGCAGCGCCCGGACGGTTAAGCCGCGCTCCATGCGCAGACGGCGGATGTTGTTTCCCGTGGCGACAGGATCAATCACAGGGTAGGTCTTCAAGTCCATTTTGCTTGCCTCCTTTAAGATCGTGATATTACAAAATATCAGAGATGGCAGCCAGATGCAAGACAAAAATACGGTTTGTAATGCAAACGTAAAACTAGAGGGGGATGAAGTATGATCAATACAGTACCGTTAAAGAAACAGAGTAAACGAGCGCAGAAGGAATATCACAGCAGAAAACGCGGAAGCTGGTACGGGATATCGCCCGTGACGCGCAGCGTACCAAATGGGAGAGCTTATGACCGAAAGCGAATTAAGAGAGAAGATTGCAAAGCTCACGGAGAATGAATTATCCGAAGCGCATCTGAGAAGCAAAGACCGCCGCAAACTACGCCGAATTCAAAGCGTCCCAAAAGGCGACAGGCTGCTAAGCATTATAAATTATGGCGGATATGCCCCGCATCGCGGATATATCGATTGGGGTTTTGACGGCCGGACACTGCTGCACACGGGCAGGTACATCAAGTATCCCAAGAATAGCAACTGTCAAAGATGGATCAAGCAAGAAACCAGACGGAGGAACCACAACTGCCGAAATGCTCTGGCAAAAGGGAATATCTATCGCCGCTTATTTGACTACTGGTGGACGCTGTATTGAGAGATATTACAAATAAATTATTTTGCAAAAACCTGCAGCAGAGAAAAATATGTGCTAAACTTACAATACAGAGAATAAATTCAAACGGAAAAACGTCGAACCACACAAAAGAGAACGTGGCGCAAGACTCTAAATTATATTTGCGAATGTGCGCAGAAAGGGGCAACAATGAAAAAGGCGCTTGTTGTTGGTTTAAATGACTATCCAGAATGTGAATTAAAATGCTGCAGTAATGACGCCAACTCCATTTCGGATCTTCTCGAAGCAAATGGAGATGGTTCGCCAAATTTTGACGTTAAAAAGATCATCGATAAGTGTACGAAACCAGAGTTTCAAACAGCAGTAAACAAACTGTTTTCTGATGATGCTGATGTTGCTCTCCTGTATTTCTCTGGGCACGGAGCAGAAAAAGATGGAGGATATCTTGTTACAACAGATTTCGCGCCCGATGCGTTAGGAATGAAGATGGAAGATGTTCTAACCCTTGCCAATAGCTCCCATTGTAAAAACAAAGTGATTATTCTCGATTGCTGCTTTGCAGCAAGAATGGGTGAGTCCATTCTTGAAAAAAAATAGATCCATACTTGGGGAAGGCGTGACCATTATGGCCGCAAGTCAGCCATGGCAAACATCTATGGAAAACCCGGTTTCTCAACATGGAGTATTTACAGAGCTTTTAATTCAGGGCCTTTCTGGAGGCGCGTCTGACATTAGTGGTAATATTACTCCTGCTTCACTGTACTCTTTTATTGACCAATCTTTAGGGGCTTGGCAACAACGCCCTGTTTTCAAAACGAATGTATCTCAACTGCTCCCGATAAGGTCTTTAAATGCAAAAGTTCCAAAGGCAACGCTGAGAAAAATCAGCAAATATTTCAAGACCCCTAGTGACGAATTTTACCTGGATCCTTCATATGAATTCACAAACGATCCCAAAATTGAACACAAGGTGATAGAACCCTTTGCCAATGAAGAACACGTTGAAACTTTTAAAGATCTGCAGCTTTTTGAAAGTGTTGGGCTTGTTGAACCTGTCGACGCTGACCATATGTATTTTGCTGCTATGGAAAATAAGTCATGTAAGCTAACTGCTCTGGGGCTCCACTACTGGAGGTTATCAAAAGACAGAAGATTTTAACCTTTACCGTTTACAAGACTGACTTTTTGATGTCATAAGAATATATACAAAGAAAAGGAGAAAATATGGATAAGACGTATCACCTTTTTATAAGTCATTCGTGGGCGTATTCAGATGCCTACAATGGATTGATCGATTTGCTCGATAAAGACCCCGCGTTTGTATATACGAACTATTCGGTTCCAAAAGATGACCCTATACACACCAACGGAACAGATGTAGAACTCTACGCTGCAATAAAAGAAAAAATAGCTCATGCAAGTGTAGTTCTAATTCTTTCTGGTGTGTATTCATCATATAGTAAATGGATTGATAAAGAAATTACTATTGCCAAAACAGAGTTTTCTTCAGCGAAAAAAAATATAGCAATAGAACCTTGGGCGGCTCAAAAAACCTCTATTAAAGTAAAAAATGCAGCAGACGCTATCGTTGGATGGAATAGTAAATCTGTTATTGATGCAATCAAGGTGTTAGGCTAACTAAGGGAGACAGGTACATGATACTTTCAGAAAACCGACTGAGACAAGCTGCAATGCAAGCTTGGAATCAGGGAAAGTATGAATACTACCGTTTTTCGACAATGCGTTTTGACGCTGCACAAACATATGATTTGTTTATTTCGCATAGTTTCAAAGATAAAGATCTCGTAATAGGACTATACCATTTATTTTCAGCAGCAGGATACAAAGTTTATATCGATTTAGTTGATGATAGCAATTTGGAACGAAAGTGTGTTACGCCAAGTACTGCGGAAATAATCCGAAAAAGGATCGAGAAAAGTAAGGGAGCATCATATATTGCTACGGCTAACAGTATGACCTCTAAATGGTGTCCATGGGAACTTGGTGTTGCAGATGGTATGCATAATCGGGTTTGCATCTTACCAATTATGAATGCAACAAGATTTGAAGGTCAAGAGTATTTGGGTCTTTACCCTTACCTTGAGTACGAACAGATGCCGGGGCAGGTGAAAACTGACTTTTATATACATGATCAACAGGATCCTAGGAAATACGTTTATTTGGGTGGATGGCTTTTGGGCCTTAAACCATTTTTGCATAAACCGTAAAATTTGCTTTTAAGAATCAATGCAGCGCATTTTATTGCGAACCATTTTGGCGGCTAAGAGATTGCTGAATGTTTCTATGTTGGTGCTGGAACAGAAATACTTTTTTCAATTCTATGAGAGATATTATGAATTATAGCGATTCTTCAACTTTTTCAACCGCTTCAGGGGCACATGGCTTACAATATGTTGTACTTCAGGTTACGCTAAAGGAAAAATTCATTGGAACAGGCTCTGGTAATTTAACTGAGCTTGAGAAATGCATCAATGATCAGGCGAGCAAAGGGTACCGCCTACATACGATTACAACCTCAAATGGTGGAAGCAAGGGATTGATGGGCGGTGATAGAATTCAAGCAAGGATGGTTTTTGAAAAAATTGTGTGATTGCTCGGATAAAAGGTAAACGCTGGTTAAGCTCAATTCCCCAAAAGGTTTGTGCTTAGAGTAAGTATTGCGCAAGTAGAACAAGCTGACGAATTTAGAATGGTTGCAAGCAAAGCCTGCATTTATCTTACAAAGTAGAGCAATGTGTACTATAATCACATCAACAAAAGGCAAGTATCTATTTGGGTTGAACTCAAGTTTTTGAGTTCAATCAGTTTCGATTTGCAAGAAACGCGAAAACCCTTGAGATTTCAAGAGATTTTAAGTCAGGGGATCTAAAAGGGTGCTGCTTGCCATCAAGCTGCGCCAAAAAAGATGCCGCTGCAAAAAGCCCAGAAGTTTCAACTGTTTCGTCCCATAGGTGCACAATGTGTCATGGGGGGGTACAGTCGGTACGGGCAAAAGCAAGGCGCAAACTCAAATGCATAAGTTTGCGTCTTGCTTTTTTACATAAGGATAGAGCGTGACAGGAGCAATGTCGACGGTCGGAGTTTTCAGGCGTATCCTGATAAAATGCTGTGTTTTCAAGGCTTTGCGGGTTTTCGCCGGATTTGCAGCAAATTGCCGAACTTTCGCAAAAGTATTGAAAACACTGGGCAAAACAGCTTTTTCGGAATCGCAGGCAGTAGTAGTCAAATAGTAGTCAGGCGCAGGCGTTGACGGCGCTTCGGTTTCGGGGTATAATTAAGAAAAACAGATTGGAGGCGGGAATATGTGTACCAGAAATCAGGCGGAAGAGATTCTGCACAGCGTTTATGCTGCGTGCAGTCCGATTTTCGGGCATATCCATGACGCCTACCTGTACGGCTCCTATGCGCGCGGCGATTTTACGCCGGAGTCGGACATCGACATTCTGCTGACCGTCGATTTGGAACAAGCGGAAATTGCGAAACATCGTTATGACGTCGCCAAGGTGACCAGCCGGCTGAGTCTGGAGCATGATATTACCGTTTCTGTCACGGTCAAGCCGTTGGAGCAATTCGAGCGTTATCAGGCGGCGCTGCCATACTACCGAAACGTTGTGCGGGAGGGCATTCGTTATGCAGGCACATGAACGAAAAGCGCTGTCGCAGGCGCGGATGGAACACGCGGTAGAATGTCTGTCGGCGGCGAGAAACCTGCTGGAAACGAAGAATTATAAAAGCGCGGCGAACCGTTCCTACTACGCGGTCTTTCACGCCATGCGTGCGGTACTGGCATTCGATGAGATTGATATGAAGCATCACAGCGGCATTATATCCGAGTTCCGCCGCCGGTATATCAAAACCGGAATTTTTGAGCCGAGAATGTCGGAAATTATTTCGGTTCTGTTCGATGTGCGGACTGACAGTGACTACGATGACTTTTTTGTGATTTCCAAAGCGGATACCACCGCACAAATCGAAAACGCAGCATACTTTGTTTCAAGTGTTCAAGCATATTTGAAAAATCTATAATGGATAGGACGCGCCCTGCTTGCAGATTTACAAGCAGGGCATTTGTGCATTTATACCGGAGAATGATGCTTGGTCATCAATAGTGGATTTACAGATTGAAAACGTGCATTCTCGCATCGTGGACGCTCTGCAAACAGGATCCACCTGTGCAAAACAGGTGGATCCCATCGGAGCGTTACCCTCGCGCAATGGAACCTAAGGGTGACGTCACCTTGGTGAAAGAAAAAATACAGAAATATGTTGGCGGAGTGAAATGTATTTTGTCTACAGAGATTCAAGTGCAGTCTGATAAACTGCCGGTCAGGCATACATTTGTTCGCTCCCAAATCTGTAAAACGAGCCGAAAATCCACCAAATAAGCGGCAAACACGTCTGAATAGGCAGAGCCGATTGAACAATATGTCGGATCCGATTATAATGAATTTGCACAATATCAAAAATTGCTTATCTATGATGAGGTAATTCATGAAAATCCACGATGTTATACATGGCTTTGCCATACGAGCTGTTCATGAGCTTTCGGAAATTCGCGGTAAACTTTGGGAAATGGAACATGTAAAGAGCGGGGCAAAATTGGTTTGGCTGGACCGCAAGGATGAAAACAAGACATTTTCCATCACCTTCCGCACATTGCCATCGGATGATACCGGAGTATTCCACATATTGGAGCACTCGTTGCTCTGCGGTTCGCAACACTACCCGGTGAAGGAACCTTTCGTAGAACTGATGAAAAGCTCCATGCACACCTTCCTCAATGCCATGACATTTCCCGATAAGACGGTGTATCCTGTTTCCAGCCGCAATGACAAGGATTTTATGAACTTACTGCGGGTATATATGGATGCAGTACTGCACCCTGCAATTTATTCCCACCCGGAGATATTTTTCCAGGAGGGCTGGCACTACGAATTGGATAAAGACGGAAGCATCGTTTATAAGGGTGTGGTGCTCAACGAGATGAAAGGCGTTTTCGCCTCGCCTAATGCCATTGTGCAAAAGGAAATATCCCGCCTGCTATTCCCGGACACTTCCTATCGCTACGTCTCCGGTGGAGATCCTATCCATATCCCGGAACTGACCTATGAGCAATTTATAGAGCATCATCGTCGTTTCTATCGTCCTGATAACGCCTATATCATTCTGGATGGCAGCGTAGATCTGGAACTTGTGCTAAACGTGCTAGATACGGAATATCTTTCTGCCTATGATAGAGAAAATACGCAGCTTTCCATTCCTATGCAGCGTCCAATCAAGAGCGTTCCGAAAAAGGCTTATTACGAACTTCCACCTGATGAACCGGTAGTTGGCCGCGCACGGCTAATTTGGGGCAATGTTCTGGGCGATTTCCGCAATAGAGAAGCACAGATGGCATTGCGCGCTCTGGCGGATACGTTGTGCGGCAGCAATCAGTCCCCTCTGAAAAGGGCTCTCCTATCCGCCAAACTTGCGCAGGATGTCCGCATCAGCCTGATGGATGGTATCCAACAGCCCGTTGCCATTCTGGAAGTCAGAAATATGGATGAAAGCTGTATAGCTGCAGTAGAAAACACAGTTCAATCTGAACTGAAACGGCTTTGTCATGAAGGGTTGGATCACGAGCAGCTTGCTGCCGTCCTTGCCAACTATGAGTTCCAGATGCGGGAGCGGGACTACGGCAGCATGCCCCAAGGGCTCGGTTTCAGTATGGATATTCTGGACAGCTGGCTCTACGGCGGAAACCCGGCAGCCAATCTGGAAACTGGAAAACTGTTCACCTCTCTGAACCGGAAGCTAGAGGAAGGCTGGTTTGAACGGCTGCTTGGGCAGATATTTATGGATAATCCCCACAACTGCCAGGTGCTGCTGCTGCCTTCCGCCACTTTGGCTAATGAGAAGCGGGACGCTGAGACGGAGCGGCTGCGCGCAGTCAAGAAAAGTTGGGGCGTGGAGGATATTTCTGGTCTTCAAAAGCGTCAGGCAGCGCTCATTGCATGGCAATCCGCAGCAGATACACCTGAGGCGCTTGCGGCGCTCCCAGCTCTGCAGCTTTCTGACATTGCGGTACAGCCGGAACGTATCCCCCTTGAAGAACGAACTCTGGCGGGGCGCTGCCTGCTGCGCCATGACATTTCTACCGGCAGGATCAGCTATGTCAATCTGTATTTTGACGTCAGTGATTTTTCTCAGGAGATGCTGCCTGACGTCTCGTTTCTCTGCCGTTTACTGGGGAACATGGACACGGAAATCCACGGCAACTTACAACTGCAAAGGCTGTGCCGTCTGAATATAGGCAGGATAAATTTCTCTGTGGAAGCCTATGGAGGCGTCAACGCACCGGAGAACTGCCGCACATTCCTCTGCGTATCCTTCAGCGCCATGGATATCAACTTGGAATCAGCCGCGAACCTGATTGCTGAGATCATCACCGGAAGCAAGTTTGATGACCAATGTATGATCCATGAACTTCTGCGCCAAGCCATCGTATGGATGGAGCAGAATATCATTGATTCCGGCTCCGGGTATGCCATGACCCGAATTGCTGCGGGACATTCTGCGCAGGGTGTTGTCCGGGAGTGCACAGGGGGCTTTACATACTTTCAGCGGCTGAAGACACTGGAAAAGAACTTTCAGCGGTATGCGGCAGAGTTTTCTCGGGAGTTGGCTGCACTGAGCAAGGAGATTTTTGCAAAGAACCGGTTGACCATCAGCATCACCGGTACCAATGATAATGCCGAGGCTATTCTGGAAAATGCGGTTATCTGTGTCTTGCCGGTATCAAGGCAAAAAGAGACTGTCTGCTCCATCCGTCCATGGAGTAAACGGCGCGAGGGCATTGTGATTCCAGCCGATGTTTCTTTTACAGCCATGGGTGGGAATCTACTCCAATATGGCG
>OHAQ01003522.1_pt1 | contig 10581 bp, 9 predicted proteins | sample 1577111 | NCBI WGS metagenome assembly OHAQ01 (sample SAMEA3541549, study PRJEB24748) | human gut metagenome | biome: human gut; feature: human-associated habitat; material: faeces | place: China | collected 2012 | reverse complement strand
GTTCGCGGGTCGGGCAGTCGGTGGGGATATCGCAGAAGTTGCCCTTCTGGCTCCACACACTGTTTTTCACCAGCTGATCCACATCGGCATTGCCGCACGCAAAGCTGCCGGTGACCGGCATCTCCGAATAGACGGCGTGGGCAGTAAACTCTGCGCCGGTCAGGTCGATGTCCGTTTCCACCTTTGCGTACCGGAAGCCCATGATGGTAAAGCTGGGCTTGTAGTGGTTCTCGCCCTCTTTGCAAACGAGTTCCAGCAGCTGCGCCGTGCCGCCCTCCTTGTGGCGGTTCCGGTCCTGAAAGTTCTCCTGCGTAAAGTTGCCGTTCTCGTCCAGTGCTTCGCCGCACAGCAGCTTGATTTTCTGCCCGGCGTGGGCGGTCAGCTTCATCTCCACATAGCCAGCCATGTTCTGGCCAAAGTCCAGCACGGTCTCGCCGTTGGGGGTGCGCAGCAGCCTGCCCGCAAAGGCTTCCTGCTCCCGGATGGGCACGGTGTTCATACCGGTGATGGGCAGGGAGTTCGGCTCGGTCTTTACGCCATGCCAGCCGGAAAGCTCCTCTTCCAGCCGGGCATCGTGCACTTCGCCCTGCTGCAGATCATTTTGGCGAATCGGGCCGCACTGGGTGGCCTCCATGTCGTCATCCGAAACGCAGACCGCCTTGCCGTTCACTTCCAGCTGGAACAGGACAGCCAGTTCGCTGCCGAACAGGTCACGGTCACCATCCACGCCGGAGGTGCTGCGGTACCAGCCGTCGCCCAATGTGATGAGTAGCTCATTTTCACCGTCACGGACAAGTGCGGTCACATCGTAGGTCTGTGCGCCCAATTGCTTGTCTGCGGTAAAGCTGCCGGGGGCAAGCACCATATCGCCGACCCGCTTGCCGTTCAGCCATGCCGCATACAGTCCCTTAGCGGTAATGTACAGTCGCTTGCTTTCTCCCTCCGGGGCGGTGAACGTTTTGCGCAGATAGCTTGCCGGGCGGTGGGGCTGATAAGGCTGCGCCTGCCCTTTGCCGGAGGCTTCCAGCGCCGCCTGCTTCTGCTCCCAGTTGGGCTTTGCAAAGGCGTTGATGGCATCAGCGCAGTCGATGTCCGGCTCTTCTGTCTCCGGGCAGACCCACACGCCCTGCCAGTCTGCCTGTGCAAGCCCGGTCTCGAAGGAAGCGGTGCTCCATGCACCGGGCTGGTCATTTTCATCCCACAGGCGGATGCGCCACCGTCCCTGCGTCTTGGGCGGTACAGCGCTGGGCGTTTCGGTGTGCATCACACTGCCCAAAGCCTTTCCGCTCGCCCACAGCGTTTCGGCTCCGGCAGTTACTTCAATTTCGTAGGCGGTCTGGCGCACGCCTTCGGCGCACTGCCACGATAAAAACAGCGTCCCGGCATCTATGCCGAGAGGCTGGGTCAGATGATTCGTTTTCAGGTTTGTTGCTTGCATCATCCGCATCTCCTTTTTCCGTTTGATTTCTGTTCTTATTATAAAGAGAATCCCACGGAATAAGGGTGCAAAATTTTGTGTTATCAGTCAAAAAGTCGTGCTATTTATGACAATTTAAAAAATTCATCTTGCTTCACGACTTTTCATCCGTACTGTCTGCGGTTCTCCTGTTATACTTTGGGTAAGAAAAAAAGTTTACCGCCCACGCAGCGCTGCGTGGGCGGTATTTTTTATGCTCGCTTAAAACTTGAGGGCATTGGTTTGCGTGGCCGTATCTGTCCGTTAATCGCACCGTTCCAGCTTTTTAGCTTTTGCAAAGAACAACCAGAGCAGTGCCGTGCATCCCACCATGCAGGCAGGCATGATGAGGAAGGAGGTCCGGTAGCCGATGGCATCCACCAAGCTGCCAAATACGGCATTGAAGAGGATATCCGCCAGCGAAGCCACACTCAGCACCAGACCCGATGCAGAGGAAGCTGCGTGACTAGGCCAGTATCGCGGGATCAGCATGACAAGGGTCGGATACAGGATGGAAAACAGCAGACCGCTGACTGCCAGGAGCCACAGACCCGGTGCACCCAGCAGAACACCTGCGGTGTACAGAACCGCAGCGCTTGTGGCGAAGAGCCGCAGGCAGCGGTAGATGCCCAGCTTATCCACCAGACTGCTCAGCACCAGACGCCCCACCATCACACAGCCGAAGAAAACAGCGGTAAAGTTTGCCGCCTGTCCCATGGGCACTTCCAGTGCATTGGTAGCATAGCTCACCAGCCAGTTCATAATGCCATGTTCTGCAATGAAATACAGGCCGATGATCAGCACCAACGACAGAAATGCCGGACAGCTCATGATCTCCTTGGGCGATACCTTCCCCTCCGTTTTGTGCTCCTGCACTTCCGGCATGGGGAACAGCACGAACAGCACCATGGCCACTGCGCCAATGGCCAGCAGTCCCCATGCCACGGTGTGCCAGCTGGAAATATCCGTAGCCCAGTTGCCAATGATGCTCTGGCTGCCGCTGGTGCCAATGCCCTGAATGAAGAACAGGAAGTTCACAAAAAAGCCGGGCGCAACGGCAAACATACCGGTCGTGATCAGGTTCATGTTGGTGTTCAGCAGTGTGGATGTGCCCATGGCAAAAAACATTCCCACAAGCAGCAGCAGATAGGAGTCCGTAGTGGCAAACAGCAGCATGGCTGCGCTCCACAAAAAGGTATACAGCAGCATGGCCTTGCGGCGGCCCAGAATATCCACCCCGAAGCCGCCGACGGCCAGAAACACGAGGTTGCCGATGTAGCTTACGGTGACGATCTGGGACAACTGGGCGGTACTCAGCTGGAAGTGGGCAGAGAAGATCGTGGAAAAAATGCCCCGCATGGCATCGTTCGCGCCCAGACCCACCATCAGGATCAGGAACGCGGCAAACGTGATGATGTTCTTTTTCTTGTTCATTGGTTTGTCCCTCAAAAAAAGCCGCCGCCCGGCCCGACCCGGCAAAAGGGGCCAGCGCCGATGCGGCGGCTTGCTCATTATTGATAGGCGGCTCAGCCCAGTTCGATGCTTTGGTACTCCGGGGCGGCAGCCTCAGCAGTCAGACCCATGGTCTGCACGTTAGTGCAGTTCTGAGTAAGAAGCGCCTGTGCGAAGTCCGAACGGTCCTCGCCCGCAAAGCCCAGCGTGGAGTTCCGGACGGTGACGCCATCTACCCAGCGCAGGAACATGGCTGCACTCTTCTGATGCAGCATGCCTTCCTTTTCAGGCGGAATGGGACGCAGATCGTACATTCCGCGCTCCCACTTGCTGGTAGCTTCCAGACAGACGTTGACATTTTCAAACAGAACGTTCTTGATGTGATTCTCCTCGTTGCCAGAGAGGAACACACCGTTCTCACCCTTGCAGGTGACGTTGAAGAAGCGGACATTCTCGATGCTGCCGCTGTGGGTGTTGGCGTTCCGGTCGTGGGTCGTCATCACGATAGGCTCCGCGCAGCCCCACCAGCACTCGGCAAAGCGGCGGGTCTCGATCATGATGTTGGAGAAGCTCACGTTCCGCACACAGCCGCCGTCGCGAATCTGGATGGACAGACCCCGGTTGCTTCCAGTGATGATGCAGTTATCCACCAGAATATTCTCGAAATCTGCCACGCCCTCTGTGCCGATCTTGATCGCGGCACTGGTAGAGGTCAGCGTGCAGTTGGAGATGATGACGTTCTTGGTGGGGCCGTACTCGTTGTTGCCCGCTGTGGTCTTGAGGCAGATGCAGTCATCTGCACACTGGACATGGCAGCCGATGATCCGCACATTGGTGGAGTGATCCGGATCGATACCGTCGGAGTTGGTGCAGTCCAGCGGGTTCAGCACCCGGATGTTGGAGATCAGCACATCGTTGCATCCGGCAGGGTGCAGCGTCCAGAACGGAGAGTTCTGCAGTGTCACGTCATGGAACGAGATGTGGTTGCAGTGCTCCACATACACCATGGTGGGACGGGGGTAAAAATCACCGTTGAAATAGTAACGGCTTGCCCGCTTCATAAAGGCATACACATTGCCATCCACTGCGCCCTGACCCGTGATGGAGAAGTTGTCTGCATCCTTGGCGTGAATAAAGGTGTAAGCCGGTTTTGCCACCGGACGATCCACGGCCTTTGCGCCGGAAACTGCTGCCACGGAAGCATCATCGCCGTTGGGGTTGAAATAGGTGGAGATATCGGAGTGCGCTTTCAGAAGGGCGCCCTGTTCCAGATGCAGCTCTACGTTGCTTTTCAGCTCGATAGAACTGGAATAGTAGGTATGACCGCCCTCCAGTACAACGCGGCCGCCGCCTGCTGCGTTGCAGGCATCAATGGCAGACTGGATTGCAGCGGCATCATTGGTTGCGCCATCGCCGACAGCGCCATACTTGGTGACTGAATAAACCATGAAAACTTGCTCCTTTTCACATTATCAGACTGCGCCGAACAGGGTGGGCAGCGCCATGGAGAACCAAGGCACATAAGCTACCAGCATCAGCGCCACGAAGATCGCCGCATAGAACGGCAGGATCGGTTTGATCATGTCCTCCATGTCCATATCTGCCACCGAGCAGCCGCTGAACAGTGAGCTGCCAACGGGCGGGGTGATGTTGCCGATGCCCAGGTTCATGACCATCATGATACCGAAGTGGATGGGGTCCATACCGAAGGACTGGACAACGGGCAGGAAGATCGGGGTGAAGATCAGGACAGCCGGGGTGATGTCCATGAAGCAGCCAACCACCAGCAGCACAAGGTTGATGATGAGCAGGATGACGTACTTGTTGCTGGAAACGCTGATCAATGCGTTGCCGATAGCGCTGGGCAAACCGGTGAAGCTCATGACAAAGCTCATGACGTTGGAGCCGGCAATCAGGAACATGATGATAGCGGTGGTCTCGCAGGCGTCCAGCAGGATCTTGGGCAGATCCTTGATCTTGATGCTGCGGTAAACAACGATGGACAGGAACAGGGTGTAGGCAACAGCCACGGCAGCGGACTCCGTTGCCGTGAAGATGCCGGACATAACGCCGCCGACGATGATGACGATCAGCAGCAGACTGGGGATGGCGTCCACGAAGTACTTGAAGAAAACGGAAGCCGGAACCTTACCAGCAGTGGGATAGTGGTTCTTCTTTGCGATGACATAAGCCACCACCATACAGGCCAGTGCCCACATCAGGCCGGGGATGTAGCCAGACATGATCATACCCACCACAGAGCAGCCAGCCAGCACCGGATAGATGATCAGGATGCCGGAAGGAGGAATGATCAGACCGGTAGGTGCGGAAGCGATGTTGACGGCAGCAGCAAACTTTTTATCGTAGCCTTCCTTCTCCTCCATGGGGATCAGAACGCCGCCGATAGCAACGGAAGCTGCAACGGAGGAACCGGACAGAGAGCCGAACAGCGTGTTGCCCAGAATGTTGGTGTGCGCCAGACCACCGGGAACTTGTTGCTTGAGACATTTCCTACAGTATCCTTTAACTTCAATGGAATATGGAAATATTTTGTTCCCAAAGATTGAGAGCCTTGATATAAAGTTCCGCCAATAACCAAACGGGTTTGGTAAGCGCCACCTTCTCCCTTCACATATTCACCGTCTACAACAGTAAATGGAATACCATCAATGCTTTCAGGGCTGTTCGCATTAATATATTTGTCAAAACCCCAAGTATCAGCACCTTTAGCAGCTTCACCATCAACCAATACAATCCCGTCCTCATATTCCTTTTTAAATACAGGTTTAGCAGTTCCTGCAGTAGGATCAATCAAAAACTGTAATATCTTAAATTCCTTAGACACATCAGGCTCAACCGCTGTAAGCGTCTCTGGCGCACCTCTGTAAAAACCGGCGTCCTTATTTTCCGTACCCATAACAGCAGCGTTAGCACGAACGTTTGCCAGAAAAACAGACGAAACCTTAAATGACATATCTTTATATTGCAACGCATCAAATTTTGCACCTAAAGAAGTCAACTGTACACGGGCAATAGAACGAGTCATCATTACTTTTCCTGCCTGAGTGGGAATTTCACCTGTATGTACTTCACCTGTTTTACTATCCGTTACACAAGTACTACCATTACACCAATTCAAAATATGCGCTGTACCATCAGTCGGTGAAGGAGTTAATCCTGTTACAGTCAACTCATCACTATGCATTGGTAAATAAGAAGCTCCAACAGCAGAGGCATTAAACGTTGTAATATCTTCTGTATTTTTCTTTTGCAAATCTTCTAAACTCAGACTACCTAAAGAATTCACATTAGCTAACAAAACAACTCTAAAAGTTGTAGAAGAAGTTGTTGATGTTCCATTCGGCTTTGCGACTTTCACATGAATACCCCGGATAGAATTGACTGGAGATATACTTTCCGCTTTTCTTGCGTGTCCGAAGGGCACTCTTGATTTTTCGGGAAGTGTCTTTGGCGTACATTTCATTGATGATGTTTCGGAACGGGGCAATATCCATCTGAGATTGCTCGTTGGAATCATAACCATCGTTGATTGCAATATAGCGGACACCGTGTTCAGGAAAGAAGATTTCCATATACGTTCCGGTTTCGATGTGGTTGCGTCCAAGTCGGGACTGGTCTTTGGTAATGACTGTTGCCACCTTTCCTTCCCGGATATCATCCAGAAGTTCCTGAAAGGCAGGGCGGTCAGAGTTCGTACCGCTGTAACCATCATCAACATAGTACTGGCAATTCCCGAAACCGTTGCGTGTGGCATACTCCATAAGCATCGCCTTTTGAGTGCGGATGCTCAGGCTTTCGCTGTTTGAACCGTCATCTTTTGACAGTCGGCAGTATAAAGCAGTTACTTTTTTGTCCTTTTCCATGTGTACCTCCATAATGGAAAAGAGACCTCATCAATCACATTGTAGCGGATGCTGCGTGACGATGCAAGCCCTTTTCCGCAGTAAAACGTCCAATTAGCCAGCGGCGAGATACGATTCGGCAGTTTTACGAATTTCTTCTTCCACAAGCCGCTGAAAAAGCGTATTCATCGGCACATTGCCGATATAATGGCGTTCCACGATCAGGCGCACGGACTTCGGACTTCTCGGCGCACGTTTGCGTGTGGTGGGCTTCTTCTCAGATTTTTCTTTGTTCAAGGGCAGACCTCCTCATTCATGTGGTGCAAATACGGAAAGGAATGGATGGATTCTATTCGTTTTTCTCTTTTTGTTTTATTACGTTGGTTAGGTGAAAGTTTTCTTCGATACAGTCTTAAAGGCTGCTATACTGCATAGGAAAAATATCTTTTGCAGATGCCATTAAGAATCTGCATCACAGAATCGTGATTTTGGCGGTTCTTGAATCGTGAAAAACGCAGAACTATTCAACATTTGGAATTTTCACAAAGATGTGATTGGGCGAAGAAAACCGCGTTCGTTTCCTTCCATGTTCAAATTTGTATTAATATTGTTCGGAAGCGGTGCGTTTCCGGAATCGTTCACGGAAACGCCCGCCGGTTGCTTTCGGTTCTTATCCCGCTCTTTGCTTATTCCGCTCTTGCCGCATAATAGTTCATCAGGCATCCGTCAAGGATAATCTCCTTTTCATCCGGAGTAAGCCCCCTGAGGCTGCGGAGCATAATCGTGTTCTACGTCTATACTAAATTCTTTTGTCTTCAAATCGCGGATGTGCCCGTAACTCGACATAACCTTGAAATCTTTTCCGAGGAATTTCTCAATGGTTTTTGCCTTGGCGGGTGACTCCACTATTACCAGATTCTTTTGCATAATCACTTTTCACTTTTTAGAAATCGAGTGCAAACATACACAAATAATTAACGTAACCGTACATCAGTAACAAAAAAACAGTTTTTTAAACCGTGATTATTATGTATGTAACCTCTTCAGAATTATCTTTGTCCGTAAAATATCACATTATTTTAATATGGAAACTATCAGACAACTTATCAACGATAATAAAACAGACGAAGCACTCCATTTGTTGGACGAGTACATCAAAAAAAATGATTCAGACGATGAAGCGTATTATCTGCGCGGAAACGTATACCGCAAGATGGGCGATATTCGCCAGGCACTCAACAACTACCTCATGGCTATCGAATTAAACCCCGACAGCCCGGCGCAAACCGCCTATAATGCCCAGATCAAAATATTAGATTTTTATAACAAAGATATGTATAATCACTAAGAGACAATTTATAAGTGCAAAGTAATGCATATCACAACTGTGTTTCTTTTGTTTCACAGAAACCGGTCGGTGCTATTATTTCTACATCTGAATCTTTTTCCGTAGTTCCTTTAACAATGTAACATCGGCATCCCGTATCTTTCCTTCCCGGTTGGGCGGGCAGTTCAGGATCAGGATATTGTCGTTCTTTGTGCACTGGTGGTACAGACCGGTTAACTCTTCTACCGTCTTATACTTTTTATCAGTTGTATTGTAAAACCAACGTTCACTTATACAGATAGTAGATTCCCACGGCATATAATATAATTTGCCGTCATGCGAGAATAACTTCGGATCATTATCGGCGGGCAGGTACGGATCACCCAAACGGAAGTCACTCGGGAAATAGCGGATCGGATAACCTTCTTTCTGATTTTCCGGTAATACGGGATGAGCATCCGGATTTTCGGGCAGGCCGATTGTCCAGTTTATACCGATCTGGCATTCCGGTTCCCTTGATTTGATTGTCTGATATATCTCTCTTGCAGGCCAGCGCTCATGTTCTTTCTCCCATCCCCCGTCAAACCAGAACTCGACGATATGAGTATATGGCTGTACGATATCGATCAGCTCATTCAGTTGTTTAATCATATATTCGTTGTAGGCTGCATCCAGAGTTTTATCCTTTACATCTGCATTCACCTTACGGTCCCACAATGAATAATACAAGCCCAGGCCTATATCATATTTTTTGCAAGCCTTGGCTACCTCTTCTATCACGTTCGTTTTATTCCCCGAATTAGCCACATCATATTCGGTATATTTGCTATCCCAAAGACAGAAGCCTTCATGATGTTTGGCTACCAATATGACATATTTCATGCCGGCATCTTTGGCTGTTTTGATCCATTGATCGGCATCGATAGCTGTAGGGCGATAAGAAGAAGCCGGCTTTGAGCCATCCGTCCATTCCTGATCATGGAATGTATTAATACCAAAATGAATAAACATCCCATACTTCCGGGCAATCTGTTTCTGTTGTGCCGGACTGGGCTGGTTAGACGGGACAGGTAAAATTTGATCCTGCCCATAGCCTAAGTGTAAGGACAAGGCTAAAAATAAAATCGTTACAAAAGAATATTTCATGGCAATAGTATTTATTACCACAAAAATAATAGATCTTTTACATATAATAATAGCCGGATTTCGACCTAAAGTTTGCAAAATCCGGCATAAATTAGTTAGAAGCGCCAGCCAACATTGAACTGGAGGACACCGTTACGGCTCTTTTCACCTTCCATGCCACTACCTCCGGGTAATGCGGCGAACTTATCTGCATTGATTGTATTCGCCAACCCAATATTATAACTTAATGAAAACAGTAAGCCCATAGAAGATTGATAGCCCGCTCCTATTATGATTGCAAAATCAACGGATTTAAATAAATCACTCCCTTCACTGGTAGAAACAGAAGTACCCGATTTAGAATACTTTAATTTTGACGATACCTTGAAACCTAATTGTGGCCCGGCAAATAAATTAAAACCTTCATAAACATAACCTTTAAATAAAACAGGAATATTCAAATAATCATTCTTTATCTTTAAACCAGAAGATTCACCTTTCCCTTTTGCACCCTGCATCGAATAAAATATACCCGGTTCAATAGCAAAATTATTAGTCATCATCACTTCGCCGGCTACCCCGATATTCAAACCGGGTTTCATACTACCATCAGAGTTTGTCATATTGGCAAAATTCAAACCGATCTTCGGGATAAAATGAAATTCTTGTGCACTCACCTGAAATGTCACGAAAAGAAGTAATAAACATGCAATCTTTTTCATACTACAAATTGTTTTAGATATTAAACACAAATTCTATCTCAATAAACATAAACGATTCTACTCCTGCAATGTCTGTTTTCACTCATAAACACAGACCAAAGATAAATACTAAAATTAAATTACAAACATTTTCACTTATTATATTACCGGATCTTCAATAATCCGCTCGGGGAATAACTCCTTCAAGCTTATTTCCAGAAGTTTAGTTCTTTCTTCATTCAACGTAAATACTCTATCCTTTATCACAAACAAATCGAATGGAATATATAATTCCGCTATTTTCTTTCTATTGAAATCAATCAGATATTGAGTTCTTCCCCGGCTGATAATAGAATAACCATCCCAGTTCAGGTCCGAAAAAAACAAACTTTCAGGCTGATAAGTGCGAATAACCTCCATCTGCTCATCTATCTCTAAAATCTCATACCGATCATTATAAACGAAGCATGATGCAGAATCGGACGGTGTGATCCGGTTAAAAGAAATACTATCTGCATTTTCCATATAAAATGAATTATACACAAACCCCTGTAATTTTCCGTTGTTTTTCTCATCCCAAGACGAAACTTCTATTTCCGAACTATCGGATAACTGACAAAAGGAGATTCCATCATCAAACAATAAATATAATGTATT
>OHAQ01003516.1_pt1 | contig 10595 bp, 6 predicted proteins | sample 1577111 | NCBI WGS metagenome assembly OHAQ01 (sample SAMEA3541549, study PRJEB24748) | human gut metagenome | biome: human gut; feature: human-associated habitat; material: faeces | place: China | collected 2012 | reverse complement strand
AGGAGTTTCTGACTGGCCCGGAAGTTTCGGTGCTTTCGTTTACCGATGGCAAGACGGTAGTCCCGATGATCTCTTCGATGGATCATAAGCGCGCTCTCGACGGCGACGAGGGTCTGAATACAGGCGGAATGGGCACAGTAGCCCCCAACCCTTACTACACCGACGATGTGGCGAAGCTGTGCATGGAAACTATCTTCAAGCCGACCATCGAGGCTATGAACGCCGAGGGCAGAACTTTTGAGGGCTGCCTGTATTTCGGACTCATGCTCACTCCAAAAGGCCCGAAGGTCATCGAGTACAACTGCCGCTTCGGCGACCCCGAAACGCAGGTAGTTCTCCCCATGCTCGACGCCGACCTCTGCGAGATCTTTGAAGCGATATACGACCACAAGCTCGCTGACGTTGACATCAAATGGAAGTCGGGAAGCTGCACCTGCGTTGTAATGGCTTCGGGCGGTTACCCCCTCTCTTATCCCAAGGGTTTGGAAATCAGCGGTCTGAACGAGATGGGTCAGGTAGACGGCGCGTTCGTTTACCACGCGGGCACAAAGCTTGCGGACGGCAAATTCCTTACAAACGGCGGCAGAGTTCTGGGCGTTACCTGCACGGCTCTCACGCTGGCGGAAGCGCTGAAAAAGTCCTACGCGGCTGTTGAAAAGATAAGCTGGGAAAACGTGCATTACCGCCACGATATAGGTCAGCGCGCGCTGAAAGCGGACGTAGACCCCCTAGATCTCGACTATAAAGACGATATGGAGGACTATATCGAATCGAACGGCGTGTATCTCAGACAGTAAAGTAAAGTAGCTTTACTTATATGTAAAAACCCTGCGATTGCAGGCGGTTTGCGATACCAATACTGTAAAGTAAGATGGCTTGAAACACAGCCATCTTTTTTTATGTCAAGTTTTTTTAAAATAACACTTGCAAAAATCAGCGCTATGGTGTATAATATAAGTGGGCGGAAATTTTATAATCGCCGAAAATCAAAAAAGGGTTTGATCTTAAATGGCACAAAAGAAACGCAAAGGCGGATTTAGAATAGATATTATCCTTATTTTCTCAGTTATGGTACTGCTGATAACGTTTTTCGCGTATATGCTCAACACTTCGCTGGAAGATGTGCTGACAAAACAGCGCGGCGAGGGCGTTGTGATAACGCATACCGAGTCTGAGAACTGAGCGTGCCGCCGCTTCCGTTCCGTCAAAAAAACGGGGCGGATTTTTTTGCGCCCACGCACCGTATTCTAGTTTTACATATATGCCATATAATTTTTATATGGTGCGCCGACATGTAAAGCAAAACGCAAGTACACGGTAAAAACATAACTTGCATGAAATTTCTTACAATGTGCAGAACACGCAGTAATAGTGCGGTTTTTTGTACTTTTAGCGCAGTAGTGGACGGCGGGTAACTGAGATTTGCAGCGTTTAAAGCGGACACTTGCTGTAAAGTAGATTAGCTTTATAACACGCTGGCTGACCACTTGACAGGCATATCTTACACACACGCAAATCGCCTTTTGCCGCAATAGTTAATTTGTTAATCTGCGGTTGTGCAAACTGTACAAAAAGGTTGCTTTCAATTGGTGAAAACGGCACTTGACATAATACGCAAAATACTATATACTTGAATACGGTGGTTTTTGAACCACAAGATATAGTATGTCGCAGCCGCTCAGTAGGGCGGCAGGTACGATTTATTGATAATAAGCGATATTTTGAGATATACGAAAGCGGAGGAAGAGAAATGATAATCAAGATCCAGAAACGCGATGGCAGAAAGGTCACCTTTAATATAGAGAAGATCGCCAACGCTATCTACAAGGCTGCCCAGTCGGTCGGCGGCACGAATTACGAGGAAGCGCTAGAGCTTGCGGGCAAGGTCGGCGATATGCTGATGGAGAAAAAGCTCACTTACCCCACCGTTGAGCAGATACAGGACTGCGTGGAAAAGGTACTGATCGAAGAGGGTCATGCGTCTACCGCCAAGTCTTATATACTTTACCGTTCCGAGAGGACCCGCGCACGCGAGATGAACACCCGCCTTATGAAGGTATACGAGGATCTTACGTTCAAGCCCGCAAAGGAGAACGACCTGAAGCGCGAGAACGCGAACATCGACGGCGATACCGCTATGGGCACGATGCTGAAGTACGGCTCAGTCGGCGCTAAGGAATTTTACGAGATGTATGTGCTCGACCCCAAGCACGCCAAGGCGCACGCTGAGGGCTTTATCCACATCCACGACCTCGACTTCTATACCCTCACCACCACCTGCACGCAGATAGACCTCACTAAGCTTTTCAACAAGGGCTTTTCAACGGGTCACGGCTTCCTGCGCACTCCTAACGATATTTCCAGCTACGCTGCTCTCGCCTGCATCGCGATACAGTCAAACCAGAACGATCAGCACGGCGGTCAGTCGATACCAAAGTTCGATTACGACATGGCTGTCGGCGTAAAGAAGACTTTTGCGCACAGATACCGCGATAATATCCACCGCGCGCTCGCTCTCGAAGCTAATCTTTCCGACTCATTCGAGATCGCTAAGAAGATAAATGAAAAAATAAAGGAAGAAATGGGCATAGAACCTACTCTTGCCAATGATAACGGCTATATGGAAGCTGAAAAGGAATACCTGCTCGCTTTCACCGACGAAAAAACTGCCAATAAGATACAGCAGTTCGCTTACAAGACCTCCGTTAAGGAGACCGACCGCGCTACCTATCAGGCGATGGAAGCACTTATCCACAACCTCAACACCATGAACTCCCGCGCCGGCGCGCAGACCCCGTTCTCCTCTATCAACTACGGTACCGATACCACGATAGAGGGCAGAATGGTCATCAAAAACGTTCTGCTCGCGCAGGAAGCTGGTCTGGGCAACGGCGAAACGCCTATCTTCCCGATACATATTTTCAAGGTCAAAGAGGGCGTGAACTACAACCCCACCGACCCGAACTACGACCTCTTCAAACTCGCTTGCCGTGTTTCGGCAAAGCGGCTGTTCCCGAACTTCTCGTTCATCGACGCGCCTTTCAACCTCCAGTACTATAAGCCCGGCAATCCCGATACCGAGATCGCGTACATGGGCTGCCGTACCCGCGTTATAGGCAACGTCTACGACCCCACCCGCGAGATCGTCACGGGCAGAGGCAACCTCTCGTTCACCACGATCAACCTGCCACGCCTCGGCATACTCGCTGACGGCAACGTAGGCGCGTTCTTCGACAGCCTTGATGAATACATGGATCTTTGCATCGACCAGCTTATGCACAGATTTAGGATACAGGCAAGCAAAAAAGTCAAGAATTATCCTTTCTTGATGGGTCAGGGAATTTGGCTCGACAGCGATAAGCTTTCGGCAGATGATGAGGTCGGCGAGGTGCTCAAGCACGGCACTCTCTCGGTTGGCTTTATCGGTCTTGCTGAGTGTCTTGTGGCGCTCACCGGCAAGCACCACGGCGAGTCGGAAGAGTCCCGCCAGCTTGGTCTTGAGATAATCACTCACATGAGGGAGCGCATGGACGAAGAGTCGAAGCGCACTGGTTTGAACTTCTCGCTCCTCGCAACACCCGCCGAGGGTCTTTCGGGACGTTTCGTAAAGATCGACAAGCAGAAATTCGGCGAGATCAAGGGCGTTACCGATAGAAATTACTATACCAACTCCTTCCATGTGCCCGTTTATTACCCGATCGGCGCATATGATAAGATCGCTATCGAAGCCCCCTACCACGCTCTTACAAACGCAGGCCACATCAGCTATATCGAGCTTGACGGCGACCCGATGAACAACCTTGCGGCGTTCGAGAAAGTAGTACGCTTCATGAAAGAGCAGGGCATCGGCTACGGCTCTATCAACCACCCCGTAGACCGCGACCCCGTTTGCGGCTACACAGGCATAATCGGCGACAAGTGCCCCAAGTGCGGCAGAAGCGAAGCTGAGCATACCATGGTGGCGCATGAGCGCATGAAGAGGATAAGCTGCTGCAAATAAACTTCTCCACATAAATTTTAGCGGACAGGTACGCGCGTGCCTGTCCGTTTTTTTGTGCAGTTAAACAAACGGGTACAAAAAAACGGACGGAAATCAGATCCGTCCGTTTGTGTTTTTATTAAGATGTTCAGCGTCTGGAACTTAGATCCTTGCAACGCCGGTATCTCTTGCAGCCTGAGCTACTGCCTTTGCAACTGCCGCAGCTACGTCGCGGTTGAGCGCAGAGGGGATTATGTATTCGGCGGTAAGCTCGTCGTCCTTAACGAAATCTGCGATAGCCTTAGCAGCGGCTATCTTCATCTCGTCGTTGATGTCGCTTGCGCGAACGTCAAGAGCGCCGCGGAAAATTCCGGGGAATGCGAGAACGTTGTTGATCTGGTTAGGGAAGTCGCTTCTGCCGGTGCCGACAACTGCCGCGCCGGACTCTCTTGCGAGGTCGGGCATGATCTCGGGAATGGGGTTAGCCATAGCGAAGATGATGGGGTCGGGAGCCATGCTCTTTACCATCTCGGGAGTTACACAGCCGGGAGCGGAAACGCCGATGAATACGTCAGCGCCCTTGATAACTTCTTCAAGAGTACCCTTGCGCATCTGCTTGTTGGTGATCTCAGCCATTTCTTCCTTTTCCTTGTTCAAACCATCTCTGCCCTTGTAGATAGCGCCCTTTCTGTCGCAGAGCACTACGTCGTTAAGACCCATAGCGATGAGCAGCTTGATGATAGCTATTCCTGCTGCGCCTGCACCGCTGGTAACTACGCGTATCTCGTCGATCTTCTTGCCGGTGAGCTTGAGAGCGTTCATCATAGCGGCAAGAGTAACTACGGCAGTACCGTGCTGGTCGTCGTGGAATATCGGGATGTCGCAGATCTCTTTGAGTCTTCTCTCTATCTCGAAGCATCTGGGGGCGGATATATCCTCAAGGTTTACGCCGCCGAAAGAGCCTGCGATAAGGCTTACGGTCTTTACGATGTCGTCAACTTCCTTAGAGCGAACGCAGAGCGGTATAGCGTCAACATCGCCGAATGCCTTAAAGAGCGCGCATTTGCCCTCCATAACAGGCATACCTGCCTCAGGGCCGATATCGCCCAGACCCAGTACCGCAGTACCATCGGTGATAACTGCTACGAGGTTAGAACGTCTGGTGAGGTCGTAGCTCTTGTTTACGTCCTTCTGTATCTCCAGACAGGGCTGTGCAACGCCGGGGGTGTATGCCAGCGAAAGATCGTCGCGGGTCTCGAGAGGTGCGCGTGTGATGACCTCTATCTTACCCTTCCACTGCTCGTGAAGCTTTAATGATTCCTTTGCGTAATCCATGCTTTTCATGTCCTTTCATGATATATTCTTTAAAGCGGCCAACTGCCGCGATAAAAGACTAAGTTGTTAAGGCAGCACCGCACAACTATTGCGTGCGTTTTGCTCTTATTAGATGTCCAGCTCGTCGATGATGGCTTTCAGCGCCTTAGAGCTGTTTCTCAGCGCTTCGTCCTCGTCGGGGGTGAGGTTTACCTTTATGCGCGAGATTATGCCGTCAGCGCCTACGATGTAGGGCAGGCTGAGGCAAACGTCCTCAGTGCCGTAAATGCCGTCGGTCATAGAGGATATCGTCATTACTGTCTTTGAATCTCTGAGTATGCACTCGCAGATGCGCTTAACTGAAAGCGCGATGGCGTAGAATGTAGCGCCCTTTGCGGCAATTACCTGCGCGCCCGCATTTCTTACGTCTACCTCTATCTGCTTGAGCATTTCGGGGTTCACCTGACGGTTGATAGAGCGGTAGTAGTCAAACATACTCATTCCCGCGATGGTGGTCAGCGATGCGTTCCTCGGCTGCCGGTGAAGACTCCCGCAAGAAAGCCTTTGCCGGTCTGCAGGACACCTACCTCAACATGGTGGGCCCGGCCAAGGTCGTGGAAGCCTACCATTGGGACTGTGCTTCCGCGTACAACCTGCGCTCCATGACCTACCGCCGCGAGGCCATCCTCGATGCCATTGCCCGCGCTGAAGAGACCGGCGATGAAGCCATCGCCATCAACGCCAAGCAGGAATGGGCCATCGAGAACACCTCGCTTTCCGTCTGCATGATGCAGATGATCAACCCCGTGATCTCCGGTACGGCTTTCTCGGCCGATACGTCCACCGGTTGCCGCGGCACGGCCCGCAAGGACTTGGTCAGCATCGATACCAGCTACGGTCTGGGCGAAGCTGTGGTGGGCGGCAAGGTGACCCCCGACAAGCTTTATGTCTTCCAGCGTGATGACGGCAGTGAAGTCGTCATCCGTCAGATGGGCTGCAAGGACATGAAGATCGTCTATGACGAACGCGGTGGTACCCGTGAAGTGGCCGTGCCTGAACTGGAAGCCCTGCGCTGGGCCCTGTCGCTGAGCCAGGCCGAGCGTGTGGCCAAGGGCGTGCGTGCCGTGAGCAAGGCTTACGGCGGCATGATCATGGATACGGAATTCTGTATCGACGCCAACGACAAACTGTGGTTCGTGCAGGCCCGCCCCGAGACCCGCTGGAACGAAGAGCTGGAGCTGCATCCCACCACCATCTTCATGCGCCGTCGCGAAGTGGACGCCAAGGCTGCCGCCAATGCCGAAGTGCTGGTGGAAGGCAATGGTGCCTCCCGCGGTGCCGGTCACGGTACCGTGCGCTTCCTGCGTTCGGCCCTGGAACTGAACAAGGTCGCCAAGGGCGACGTGCTGGCCGCCGAGCGTACCGACCCCGACATGGTGCCCGGCATGCGTGTGGCCTCCGCCATCATGGCCGACGTGGGTGGCGATACCAGCCACGCCGCCATCACCTCGCGTGAACTGGGCATCGCCGCCGTCATCGGCATCCAGCGTCTGGATGTGCTGCGCGCCCTGGATGGCGTGGAAGTGACCGTCGACGGTACCCGCGGCCGGGTGTATCGCGGTCTGCTGCCCCTGCGCGAAGTGGGCGGCGAAATGGACGTGGCCAAACTGCCCACCACCAAGACCAAGGTCGGCCTGGTGCTGGCGGACGTGGGCCAGGCCCTTTTCCTCTCCCGTCTGCGCGAGTTCCCGCAGTTCGAAGTGGGGCTGCTGCGTGCCGAGTTCATGCTGGGCAACATCAGCATCCATCCCCAGGCTCTGGAAGCCTTCGATAACGGCGAACTGGAAGACGTGGTGCAGGGCAAGCTCAAGGAACTGGAAGACAACCTTTCCAAGGTCCTGCGCGAGCAGATGGCTGCCGGCCTCATCGTATTCAACTTCAACCTGCGTGAATACGTGGGCGAAGTGACCGGCCTCAATGCCGAAGTCTCCGCTCTGGTGGACGCCGACCGCAGCCTCAGCGCCGAAGAAGTGCTGCTGCAGCATCGCAAGATGCGTGAGCTCGACCACAAGATCGACCAGCATATGGAAATGGCTTCCCGCCGCCTGGAGATCCTCAAGACCTCTGTGGATCTGGCCGATCATGTGCGCATCATCATGGGCTATGACGACGAGCTGGCCCTGCTTTCGCCCTCCGATCCCGAATCGGCCAAGCGCATCGCCGAGATCGAAGCCTCGGTGGAAGAGCATGTGAAGCGCATCAAGGATCTGCCCGTGGTGACTTCTCTGCTGGGCAACATTGCCCGCCTGCGTGAAGAAGTGAGCCTGCGTGGCGGCCTGAAGAAGGAAATGGACGATGTGCGCGCTCTGCCCGAAAAGATCCGCGCCATCATCAAGTCCCGCGGTTTCCGCACCGGTAAGGAACACTATGTGCAGACGCTGGCCCAGAACCTGGCCCTGTTTGCCATGGCCTTCTACGGCAAGACCATCGTGTACCGTACCACGGACTTCAAGAGCAACGAATACCGCAACCTGCTGGGCGGCAACCTCTTCGAACATCACGAAGACAACCCCATGCTGGGTTACCGCGGTGTGTCCCGCAATATCCACGACTGGGAAATCGAAGCCTTCAAGCTGGCCCGCGGCGTGTACGGCGGTTCCAACCTGCAGATGATGCTGCCCTTCGTGCGTACCCTGGAAGAAGCCCGCTCCATGCGGACCTACCTGAGCCAGGTGCACAAGCTGACCAGCGGTCAGGACGGCCTGCGCATCATCCAGATGTCGGAAATCCCCTCCAACGCCATCCTGGCCAAGCAGTTCATCCAGGAATTCGACGGATTCTCCATCGGTTCCAACGACATGACCCAGATGGTGCTGGCCACGGACCGCGACAACGCGCGTCTGGGCCACATCTACGACGAAGAAGATCCCGCCGTGGTCTGGGCCATCCTGGTCAGCATCTTCACCGGCCAGAAGTACGGCAAGAAGGTGGGCTTCTGCGGTCAGGGTATCTCCAACAGCGTGATCCTGCGCGGCCTGGTGGCCATCGCCGGTATCGTCTCCGCTTCGGTGGTGCCGGATACCTACTTCCAGACCGTGTTCGACATCGCCGCTGTGGAAGCCGAGAACATCCCCACGTCCAAGCTGGGCGAATGGCTGGGCAAGCAGCATCATCAGCGTCTTGCCAAGCTGATGGAAGAGGCCGGTTACGGCCACATCCTGAAGAAGTACACGCTGCCCCAGGATATCCAGGAATGGTACGAAGGCGAGCTGCAGCGTCGTCACGAGCAGCTGCGTGAGCATCTGGATACCCCCAAGGAATCCTTCTACCGCACCGAGCTGGAAAGCTTCCGCTCCATGTTCCACAAGCCCGTCATCTACGCGACCTGGGATTGGAGCAGCACGGTGGAAGACGCCCTGCATCAGGCCGGCTTCGCTTCCTTCGAAGAGCAGGCTGCTGCCCTGGAAGAATACCGCAAGATCAAGTTCTAACCCGTACCGGTTCGCGAGTCGGTTCTGAGCCAGTTCGCGGATACGTTGACGATAAAGGGGGCGCCCAAAGCGCCCCCTTTTTTCTTTCAGGACTGTCTTGATCCTTCCGGCGATAGGGAAAGGTCTCATAGCTGGTTGTTTTTGAAAAACTTTCAAGAGAACAGGGGAGGGTACTTTACTTTGTATTCCTTCCTTCGTATGCTCAAAATATATATGGTGTAGTATTTCTGGAGAGAATATGGATAGTTGGCGCATGCTTCTGTCTGGTCTGACCTGACGCTGTCTGTGGTGGGGCTGTATGTCCTTGTCACCGCAGACGGTTTGCTGACGCCTGTTTTCCGTCGCCTTTCTCCGGGCAAGCTCGCAACACCCCATCACTTCCGCGCAGTCTCGCGCGGTTTTTTTGTGCCCAACGGCAGGATGGCCTGCCGTTTTGCGACCATGGTGGTCGCATCATCACAAAAAGGGGGTTGCCCATGTTCGTTCCGTCCACCCTTCGCAGGCTGGCTTTGGCCGGCATCGCTGTGCTGGGTCTGTGTTCCATGTCTGTTGCCGCTGAACTGCCGGCCTTCAAGACTGGTTTCATCTTCACCACCCACCATTCCCCATTCCAGGTCGCAGCTTCACGCGGTGAGGCCTTCCGCGATCTGGGCGTCTATCTGAAACCTCTTGTGGAACGCGAAAGCTACGAGCTCATCAAGGACGGCAAGCCCATTGCCATCCTCGATCTGGTCGTGACCAAGAGCGGTTCCGAGACCGCCACGCTTTTTGCCCAGAAGCATCTGGATATGGGCATCGCCTCCATCACGGCCATCATGGCCGGCATCGACAAGGGGACGCCCATGAAGATCGTCTGCCCGCTGCAGACGGAAGGCATGGCGCTGGTGGTGCCCAAGGATTCTCCCCTGACCAGCTGGGAAAGCCTGCTGCAGCGGGTGAAGGACAGCAAGGAGCCCGTCAAGATCGGCTTCCATTCGCCTACCAGTGCCCCCAAGATCGTGCTGGAAGGCGCGCTGGTCAAAGCCGGGCTCAAGGTGACGCTTGATCCTTCGGACAGCAAGGCGGATGTTCTGCTGGTGGACCTGAAAGAGACCAGTAACCTGCTGGCCTCCCTGACCGCCGGGCAGGTGGAAGCTGTTGTCGGTCCTTCGCCCTTCCCCGAAGTGGCCCAGACGCGCGGTATCGGCAAGGTACTGGTCAATCTGGGCGAACTGCCTCCCGCCGGGCAGTGGGCCAACTTCCCCTGCTGTGTGGGGGTGGCCTCTGAAGAAATGATCGCCAAGCATCCTGAAGTGGTCCGGGCTTTCGTGGCCCTGATCTCCCGCGTGGGGGCCTGGTGCAATGCCCATCCCCAGCAGGCCGGTGAGATCGCCGCCCAGTGGATCGGTCTGCCGCCCGAGGCCGGGCGCAAGTCCAGCCTTGTGTTCCTGGGAAGCTTCAATGACAGCTGGCTGCGCGGCGCGGATACCTATCTGCGTATCCTGGACAGCATGAACAAGTTCAGCGGCAGCCTGCGCCACAAGACCATGGAACAGGCCCGCCCCCTGCTGATCAACGATTCGTTCCTTGATACCGGAAAATAGCCGGATCTCTGTAACCGCGTTCCTTTTCCTGCGGCAGGGGATGAGCCTCTGCCGCAGGCCACTCATTGCTTGCAGGTCGACTATGCCGGGACGAATCATCTTTTGGGCGGCGCCTCTTCTGGTGCCTGTGCTCTTCTTTATCGTATGGGAATCCATGGCGACGCTGGTGGGCAACAGCCTGATCCTTCCTCCGCTGGAGGAGATCGGGGCCCTGCTGGCGCACCCGCT
>OHAQ01003507.1_pt1 | contig 10612 bp, 6 predicted proteins | sample 1577111 | NCBI WGS metagenome assembly OHAQ01 (sample SAMEA3541549, study PRJEB24748) | human gut metagenome | biome: human gut; feature: human-associated habitat; material: faeces | place: China | collected 2012 | reverse complement strand
ACGGTGTACGCCGTTATGGTTTTCATGGAACGTCACACCGTTATGTTTCGCAACGAGTATGCGATTTCTTAGGTGTTCAGCCGGAAGGATTAAAGATTATTACTTGTCACATTGGTAACGGTGGTTCTATTTCTGCTATCAAAGATGGTATGTGTGTAGATACAACCATGGGACTTACTCCATTGGAAGGCTTGATGATGGGTACTCGTAGCGGTGATATTGATGCTGGAGCTGTTACTTTCATTATGGATAAAGAAGGTTTGACTACAACCGGAGTCTCTAATCTTCTGAATACGAAATCCGGAGTGTTAGGAGTATCCGGCGTGTCAAGTGATATGCGCGAGTTGGAAGCTGCTTGCAAAGCGGGGAATCCGAAAGCTATTCTTGCAGAGAAGATGTATTTCTATCGTATTAAAAAATATATCGGAGCTTATGCTGCTGCTCTGGGAGGTGTGGATATTGTGGTCTTTACCGGTGGAGTCGGAGAAAACCAGGCATCATGTCGTTTGGAAGTGTGTAGCGGGTTACAGTTCATGGGTATTAATATCGATGAAGAAGTTAATAATGGAATCCGTGGAAAAGAAGCTGTAATTTCTACAGCAGATTCAAAAGTGAAGGTAGTAGTGATACCAACAGATGAGGAGTTGATGATTGCTTCTGATACAATGACGATTTTGAGCAAGGAGAATTAATTTGTTTCTTTTAGCTATAACTATAAGCTCAGAGGGTATTTCGTTACTGAAATACCCTCTGTTCATTTTGAATACTTGGATTGTTTTAGAATAAGCAAACTAAAAACACCTAAGAGAGTGTTGGCTTACGCTCCCGTAGGTATAAGTTCTCGCTCCCTTGAGTGTTGGTCAACGCCCCCTTAGGTGTAAGACAACGCTCCCTTAGGTGATTTATAAAACGGTCTTGATGTTTTTCAAAAACACCTTGATGTTTAAAAAAAACGTCAGGTTGATTGATGACAAACATACGGTTGATTGTTTGCAGATGATAGGAGTTTGTGTATAATTGTCTGATAGAATGGGGCTCAGATCATGCACATTATCTTACTTAAATATTTCTTAGAGAGTCCTCTAATGAGTCTTCCAGCTCTATTCCCATTTTCTTTCGAATACGATACCGTGTCTTTTTCACACTATCGGGCTGTAAAGACAACATTTGAGCTATTTGTTTGTTCTCCATGCCAATGCGAATGTAGGAGCAAAGACGTAATTCACCCTCGGTAATCGAGGGATATAGAGATTTCAATTTGGAGAAGAAGTCCGGGTGTACCTTTTCAAATTGTATTTTGAAGAACTCCCATTCATCGTTTGTACCAAGATGTCTTTTTATATCTTTTCCTATTTTTATCATGGTGTTTGAATTGACATGCCCTACTTCTTTCTCTTTTTCGATTTCTTCAAGTAGTGATTTCAATACCTGATTCTTTTCCATAATAATTAAAGAGTTGGAAGTTAATTCCCGTTCTTTGGATGCCAGTTCTACCTTGAAATAATTGTTTTGTAGAGCTTCTTTCTCAAGTCTGGTTGTCAATTCTTTGTTTTCCAACTCTTGTAGCTGTTTTTTTATCTTTTCTTCCCGGTGCCTTTTCCAAAAGATGTAGCAGACCAGTATGGCAATGCAGATAATAAATGTGCAAATCATGAATGTCAGGATGAACTGAAACCTGCTTCGTTCCTCCGTTTGGCGAAGCTCCGCTTCGTATTTCTCAATGGCAGATCTGCTTTCGATACGGCGTATTTCTGCCAGACTATTTGCCTGATTTAGCGAATCTTTGTATATCTCATATTGATTAAGGTAGACGTAAGCACTATCCAAATGATGCATTACGGCATAACATTCCGACATGTTTTTTAGTATGGGAACAAGTAAATCCGCATTCCGTTCATTAACCAAATCGTATGCTTTTTTGTAGAAGAATAAAGCGCTGTCTATCTGATTCTTATTTTGATAATAAAGCCCAACGTAAGTGGTGGAATATATTGATAAACCTTTATTTGCAAAATGTTTGGAGAGATTGTATGCTTTAAAGATAAATTCTTGGTTATGGAAATCGTCGTGTTCTGAAAGTAATAGCAGAGTATTGATAAAGAAACTTGTATCTTTCACGCAAACCGGATTGCTCAATAACTTCATCAGCATATCATCGGCCTGTTGTTTATCATCCAGTAAATATAACACGTTGGCTATATTTAATTGGTTTTTAGCCTCATAAATAGGCTCTTTTAATTGTTTGTAATACGTATCTGCTTTCTGTAAATACTCTAAAGCCTTTGTGTTATCCTGTAGTCGGCTTAAAATATTTCCCATATCAATATAAGCATGTGCGAGCATGAATAAATCATTGATACTGCTGTAATATTCGGCTATTTCCTTTAATTCTTTGTAAATCAGGTGCACTTTCTTTTTATGCAGAATTGTTCGCAAATGCTTGATACGCATATAGTCATAACTGTAATGGATGGAATCTACCATATTATATGCTTTTTCTATCAGGCAGAGTGTAGAGTCTATATTACTCTTCTTTAGTTGGGCTCTCGCATCCCAAAAAGCGGCTCTCCATAAAAAAACAGGTTTATCAGGGGTTGCTTTGGCAATGGAATATAGTAGATTTATTTGCTTATCCCGATTATGGTTGTTATCATCAGAGATAAATCCTTTCTCAAGTAGATTTACGATTGAATCAAAGGAATGATGGGTTGGCTTCCAATGAAATTCTGTCGTGTTTCCTCCAAAAAGTCCTAAAGAAAAAAACGATAAGCAAAAGACTAAAATGATACCTTTCATAACGCAAATATACAAAAAATGCTATCTGTCCACTCATTGTCCGGGCTATTTTTGGTGATAAAGGCAGTTGCATACTTACATTTGTGAAATAATCTTTCTAAAATATGGAATCAATATGAAGAAGAATCTACTATTGAATTTGATGTTGGTGATGCTTTTGTTGTTACCGCATGTTTGCTGGTCGCAGGCTGACAGTCCTGAAATTTATGGTTGGTTGCGTTTTGATACGAGGAATCAGGACGAATATGGTATTTGTAAGTTTACGGCGGATACTCCGGAGAATATAACAGTGTTGTATCCTCATGATCAAAATGAAGTGGCATGTGCCGGAGCTTTTGCCAACAATAAATATTATGTTTACCTCTATCAACCGGTAGATGGCGGTGCTGTACCGCTTACATTTAATTATGTGAATCTAGCTACGGGTGAGTTTAAACAAGTAGCGGATTATAGGAATATGCCGACTCTTTATTCGGATATGACGTATGACTATTCTACTAAGACAATGTATGCATTAGGTAAGACCAGTTCAGGCTCAACACTTCTAAAAGTAGATTTAACTGATGGCAAATATACTGTAGTAGGGGAGATGGGCGATGAAGGTCGTCTGTTTGTAGCTTTAGCATGCTCTTATGAAGGAGAGATGTATGCAATAGATGCTGATGAAGGTCATTTATGGGGAGTGAATAAAAAGACAGGTGCAACCGAGGATATAGGATATACTTGGGAGGAACCGGAGGCAAACTATCTTCAGTCTATGGAGTTCGATCATTCGACTAATACGCTATATTGGGCATTAAATAATATCTATGATGAGGGTGCTTTGGCTACAATCAATTTGGAAACCGGCGAATCTGAAAGAACTGGATATCTTGGAAATGATGCACAAGTGGTAGGTTTATACATTCCTTTTAAAAAGACGAATGCCGATGCTCCGGCTGCAATATCAGAGTTGACTATTATTCCGGGTGAGAATGGAATGTTGACTGCCAATTTGAGTTGGACGAATCCATCTACTACTTTTGGAGGCAGTGTATTGGCTGCGTTAACTAAAATACAGATATATCGCAATGATGTGTTAGTACAAGAAATAAAAGATCCGGAAATTGGAGGTAAGGCTTCTTGGGAAGATAAAGGTATGCAAAACGGATTCTCGACTTATCGTATTATCGCGGTAAATGAGAAAGGGGAAAGTAGTGATGTAACACAAACTCTTTTTATCGGTCGTGATGTACCTGTGGCACCTATGGAAGCCATATTAACGGCTATAGATAAGAATAGTGCGAAAATAACATGGAAAGCCCCGGTGGCAGGAGTAAACGGAGGATGGGTGGATTTGTCTTCCATTACTTATAAAGTAACCCGGTTACCTGATAATTTTGTGTTGACAGAGTCTACTTCGGATACAGAGATTACCGATACTTCAATTGAAAAGCTCAATAATTATTCTTATGAAATTCAGTCGGTGACGATCGATGGTGACGGCGGTAAAGTTGTTACAAATTCTATGATAATAGGACCATCGTTGAGTGTACCATATAGTTGTGACTTTGCGACGGATGAAATATTTGCTTTGTGGAATGTGATAGATGCCAATCAGGATGGGTTTACATGGAGGCGTGAAACGACACTGAAAGCAGCATATTACTATTATAATGAGAATGATGAAACAGTGCCGGGAGATGACTGGCTGATTTCTTCTCCTATTCATTTGGAAAAAGGTAAAATTTACCGTTTAAACTTTAAGTTGCAATCTTATGATGTTGGATACCCGGAGAAAGTTGCTGTTTATTTAGGTACAGGGAAAGACATTGCCGATCAAACCAATCTTTTAGGAGATTATGTTATAGAAAGCAATACCTTTGTTGGACACAAAGTAATATTGCCGGAAAATCTGGAAACAGGTGATTATCATCTTTCTTTTCATTGTCATTCTGATCCGTATATGTTCATTCTATATGTGACAGACGTACTTCTAGAGGAGGTCAACGAAGGAGGTATATCCGGTGTAGTCACCGATGGAGAAGGGAATGCGATTCCGGATGCGAAAGTCACAGTTAAAGAGCTGAATAGAGATGTGGTTACCGATGAATATGGTAATTATAAATTTGAAGAATTGGCAACAGGAACGTATACATTGCTGTTCTCTAAAATCGGTTATCAATTGTTGGAGAAAGAGAAGATAGATGTAACTTATGGTGAAACGGTTACTGTAGATGCTACATTAAATAAATTGCCCGTGTATTCTGTTGTCGGAAAAGTTCTGAATATCAATAACAGGCCTGTAAATTCGGCAAAGATCTCATTGACAGGATATACCGATTATTCAGTAGTGACAAATGAAAACGGTGTTTTTACATTCCCTGAGGTTTATCAAGCAGATAAATATGCGTTGATAATGGAAAGATACGGTTTGTGTAACGATACTATTATGGTAGATGTGAAAGATGCTGATGTTCAATTAGCTGATATCATATTAAAAGATAAAGCATTGCCTCCCTATCAATTAAAAGTGGATGTTAGTGATAATGGAGCCATCTTAACTTGGCAGAAGCCGATTGATACACGGACATTCCGTCATGATAACGGTATTCATAGTGGTCGATTAGGTACGACGGGTTCTACTGCAAAGAGTGTTTATGGTTCCGTATTTAGAACTCCGGCTAAATTAATCGGTATGACATGGTTCACGGAAAACTATCTGATGTCCCATTCTTCGGTAAATATCTTCGTCTTTGATTTGGATTCGGAAGGGGAACCTACTTCTACAGTTTTGTATTCAAAGATGAATGTTCCTAATACTGACTTACAATGGACTACATTTGAATTTGAAGTACCGATAGATGCTCCTAACGGATATATGTTGGCTCTTAGTTATGAGGGGCATGTAGGTTTGGGGCTTGACAATGGGGAGGGTCCTGATTATCCATTTGAATCTCATGTTAATTGTTATTCGGAAGATTATACTACCGGTAAGTTTGTTTATACGGAAGAACACGATATTAAACGTTCTTTGATGATTCGAGGTATCGGTGTTTTAAGAGGGGAAGATGAATTACCGGAGATAACTTCAGAAAAGAAATATGCTGTATGGCGTCTAACCGAAGAACAGAAAGAGACTCCGGAGCAATGGGAAAAATTGACTGATGAGGCTATAAGTGATATGGCTTATACCGATACTGATTGGCAGAATCAAAAACAAGGATTTTATTATTATGCAGTGAAGACACTATATAATAATGGTGCAGTTGCTTCTGATGCTAAGCTATCAGAGATATTGGTGAAGGACATGGTTACACAGATTACAATGAAAGTAAAAACGAATACTCCTCAAAATGAATCGAAAGGTGCAAAAGTTACATTGGTAAATGTAGATAATAAACCGGAACATATCTATAATGCTGTTGTGGATAAGGATGGCAAGGCTGTGTTGAGCGATGTTTGGAAAGGAACCTATAAAGTTACGATAGACTTAAAGGGTTTTGAGTCCTTTATAAGTGATGGGGAGGATTTCTCCACGGAAAACAGCTATGAAACGTCAGATTATATTTTGGAGGAATATGTTGTGAATCCGTTTAATCTTGAAGTTGTTAAAACAGGAAAAGAGCAGGAACGTATGTTCAACTGGAACGTAGCTGATTTCCTTTTTGATGATTTTGAATCACATAAGGACTTTGTTATTAATTCTACAGGAGATATAGGATGGAATTATATAGATGAAGACGGAAAAGAGACTTATGGCATTGATGATGTAAAGTATATCAATGCTACGATGCCGATGGCATATATGGTTTTTAATCCGTATGAGACAGATCCCAAAGTGGGAATTATGGATAAGAATATTCGTCCTTATAGCGGTGAAAAGTTCCTGGCTTCATTCCCGGCTCATCCGGGTCCTAACAATGACTTTATTATCTCCCCGGAGTTGAGCTTTAATAAAGACTTTATATTTAAGTTCTATGCGAAGAGTTATACGGAAGATTATGGTCCGGAACAAATGAATGTAGGTTACTCTGTAACAGGGAAAGCAATTGCTGACTTTGTGTGGTTGAACGGCAATGAACCGATTGATTTACCAATGGGAGATTGGATAGAGTATAAATATACCATACCTGCCGGAGCTAAATATGTGACGATTAATTGTGTGTCCGATAATATTTTCATCTTTATGGTAGATGATGTGTTCATTGGTCTGGAAATACCGGAAGGTCTTGACTTACAAAAGATGAAAAATGATATTTCTTTCGAGGTGTATTTGGATGGAGTAAGTTTGGGGACGACAAAGTCGACCGCTTATTTGTTGAGTAACTTGGCACAAGGAAAACATAAAGCAGGCGTAAAGGCTGTGTTCTCTTCTATAACAACCCCATTGACAGAGATAGAATTTGATGTAGAGGAAGTCAGTGGAGTAGATAAGAGTGAAATTAGTAGTTGGTCAGTTGCTCCTAATCCTGCAAATGATGTGGTGAATATATCCGGTGAATATGATTATTTGGTTATCTATAATGTTTCCGGTAACGAGGTTCAACATTACACGTATACACAGCAAATATCTGTATCGGAATTGCCGGAAGGAATATATTTCATTAAAATTGTATCAGGGCAACGTTCCGAAACATTTAAATTGGTAGTAAGTAGTAGTAAATAGCCTTTTTAGCTAAGGCGAGTAGAATTGGATGCGTGAAGGGGAATGATTATTTTTTATCGACTCTGAACGCATCCTTTCTTTTATTCTATACCTTATCAATTCATATTATTTTATACCCCCTACTAAATTTTTGTCGCGGAGCTCATTATCAACGCTTTATCTTCTAAAAAGCCCTAAATAAGAAAACTTGTGACATTCGTTGCCCTTATGTGTGCTGAAAATTTGTCGCGCTTTTTGCATTAAAATGCCCTACCTCTATGTCCTTGACGCACTACGTCTTCTTGCCGAATGCCCTACCTCTTTTTGGATACGGATATAGACGAATTCTTTTAGTTGTAAAGGAGTAGTCGGATAGAAGTCAGGAGGTTTTTCTTTAGTCTGTTCGATTGAACTTGCTGATTACCTTTATTGTGGAATGCACTTTGTTGCCGTATTTAGTTCAAGCATGTCTATTTCTGAAATGTTTCCCCTTCGATGAATTGGTCTAAAATAAGATTTTCTCCATCGAATACGGCATAAGAAAAGTGGTTAATCCAATCACCGAGAATAAGTATGCGTGCCGTGCGATTGAGCATTAAGTCCAGCATGATGTGGCGATGCCCATAGATGAAATAGTTTATATTCGGGTGAGTTTTAAGGTATTCTTTTGTATAAAGTACAAGAAATTCTTTGTCTTCTCCCATATAGTCGGGCTCTTTTCCATTTTCGCGTTTCAGACGGCTATGCTTTGCCCATGTCAAACCTAAGTCTATGCTCCATCGGGGGTGTAGCATGGAGAAAAGTGTTTGCAAAGTGGTGCTGTGAAACATTGAACGTAGAAATTTGAATGATTTATTCGGATCACCTAGCCCGTCACCATGTGCCAGATAGAATTCTTTACCATGTATCTCTGTTGTCTGTGGCTCACGATGGAGAATAACTCCACATTCTTTAGTGAGATAGTCTCCACACCAGATATCGTGGTTACCGATGAAAAAGTGTACTTCTACTCCCAAGTCTGTAAGTTCGGATAATTTTCCTAAGAAACGGGTAAAGCCTTTTGGTACAACGGTTTTGAATTCGTACCAGAAGTCAAACATATCTCCTAACAAGTAAACAGCTTCGGCATCATGTTTAATGCTATCCAAAAAGTTTACCAAGCGTCGTTCTTGTGTGCGGCTATGGTCGATAGCACGGGAACCAAGATGTGCATCTGATAGGAAATATACTTTCTTCATACTCGTTTCTGTTGTAATAATGTAGAATCTTTATAAGAAACCAAGCTCCAGTTTGGCTTCCTCACTCATCATATCTTTATCCCATTCCGGTTCGAATACCAGATTGATAGTGGCTGATTTAACACCGTCTACCGATTCTATCTTCTGGCGTACATCTTCCATAATAAAGTCGGCAGCCGGACAGTTCGGCGCTGTAAGCGTCATGTCGATAGCGGCTTCTCCGGTATCGGATACATCTATTTTGTAGATAAGCCCAAGATCATAGACATTAACAGGAATCTCTGGATCGTAGACGGTCTTTAACATCTTGACAATATTTTCTTCTATAGTAAAACGGGTTGTCTCCATATTGAATAGAACTTTTATAGGTGCAAACTTAATTAAAAAACTCGACTTATTAGATAATTAAGAAAATAAATTGGACGTTTTTAAACATGCAACCACTGCTTTGCGCCTTATATTTGCGATGAAATTATCTAATGCTATAAAATAATAACAACGAATGAAGAAATTTGGTTTTATACTTATCATGCTTGTGTTTGGTACTGTTGCTAAAGTCAGTGCGCAATCCAGAACAGAATTTTTATTAGAGAAAGGTTGGAAATTTACCCGTGAAGATGATCCCCAATTTAGATTACCATCCTATGATGACGGCAAGTGGCAATCGGTGACTGTTCCGCATGATTGGGCTATTTACGGACCTTTCAGTGCAAAGAATGATGTGCAGGAAGTGGCTATCACACAAGATGGACAAGAGAAAGCGATGGAACATGCCGGACGCACCGGTGGTTTGCCGTTTGTTGGTACGGGCTGGTATCGTCTGAATTTTCAAGTACCCGGTTTCGCGAAAGGTAAGAAAGTTGCTTTAATATTTGATGGTACGATGAGCCATCCGCAAGTTTATTTGAACGGTACAAAGGTTGGTGAGTGGGTTTATGGCTATAATTCTTTTCACTTGGATGTAACGTCTGCTTTGAAAGAAGGTGATAACCTCTTGGCTGTAAGATTGGAGAATCTGCCGGAATCTTCCCGTTGGTATCCGGGAGCAGGACTTTACCGAAATGTGCATGTGGTGATGACAAATGATGTACATATTCCGGTATGGGGTACTTATGTGACTACTCCACGTGTGACAGCGGAATTTGCTAAAGTCAATTTAAAAACAAAGTTGGTTCGTCCGCAACAAACTGTTGCCTCTGATTATCGTTTGGTTACGGAAATCAAGAATAAAGATGGAAAGACCGTATCGTCTTTGGAAACAGTATTGGGAGAATATGATGAGATCGGAAGAGCATCAGTTTGAACAGGAAATGATTGTTCAGAGCCCTATGTTGTGGGATATGGAACATCCGAATCTTTATGAGGCAGTATCTAAATTATATGAAGGTTCTGAGTTGAAAGATGAGTATACCACAACATTTGGCATCCGGACGATTGAAATGATTCCTGATAAGGGATTCTATTTAAATGGTAAGAAGGTCGTTTTCAAAGGTGTTTGCAATCACCACGATTTAGGACCTTTGGGAGCTGCAGTAAATGAAGCGGCTCTTCGTCACCAAATTGAACTTTTGAAGGACATGGGTTGTAACGCGATTCGTACTTCTCATAATATGCCTGCACCGGAGCTTGTTCGTCTGTGTGATGAAATGGGAGTTATGTTGATGGCGGAAACTTTTGACGAATGGAAAGAGGAGAAATGTAAGAATGGCTATCATCTTTTCTTTGATGAATGGGCGGAGAAGGATTTGGTAAATTTGATACATCATTATCGGAATAATCCAAGTGTTATGTTCTGGTGCATCGGTAATGAGGTACCCGAACAATATACGAAAGGGGGCTCTAAGATTGCCCGTTATTTACAAGATATTTGCCGTCGTGAAGACCCGACACGCTTTGTAACACAGGGGATGGACAATCCGAAAGCGGTTATCAATAATAATTATGCGGCGGT
>OHAQ01003505.1_pt1 | contig 10619 bp, 9 predicted proteins | sample 1577111 | NCBI WGS metagenome assembly OHAQ01 (sample SAMEA3541549, study PRJEB24748) | human gut metagenome | biome: human gut; feature: human-associated habitat; material: faeces | place: China | collected 2012 | reverse complement strand
TATGATGATAACGATATCGAATCCGAGTGGTGGGCATTAAAGCAGATCTGGGACAAAAACCTGTTATACAAAGGCTTTAAGATCGTTCCCTACTGTCCTCGCTGCGGAACACCGCTGTCTGCACAGGAGGTTGCGCAGGGCTATAAGGATGTCAAGGAACGTTCTGCAGTCGTTCGCTTCAAGGTAGTCGGCGAAGATGCTTATTTCCTGGCATGGACAACCACGCCGTGGACCCTGCCCTCCAACGTTGCACTCTGCGTAAATCCGAACGAAGCATACTGCAAGGTAAAAGCTGCTGACGGCTATACCTATTATATGGCAGAAGCTCTGCTGGATACCGTTCTTGGCAAGCTGAATGCGGAAAATCCGGAAGCTCCCGCCTATGAAGTGCTGGAAACCTACACAGGTAAAGATCTGGAATACAAGGCGTATGAGCCGCTGTTTGACTGTGCAGTGGATATCTGTAAAAAACAGAATAAGAAAGCCTACTATGTAACCTGCGATACGTACGTTACCCTGACAGATGGTACCGGCGTGGTTCATATCGCACCTGCATTCGGTGAAGACGATGCAAACGTAGGCAGAAAATATGATCTTCCGTTCGTACAGTTCGTAGACGGACAGGGTAACCTGACAAAAGAGACACCATACGCAGGCCGACGAGCACTGGCGCGAAGAGGCGCCCGATCCCAACGCCCGTTATCCGCGTCTGTCGCCCGAGTGGAATACCAACAACACGCAGGCCAACTCGCTCTACGTGCGCAACGGCCGGATGCTGCGTCTGAAAAATGCCGAGATCGGCTATACCTACAAGTTCATGCGCGTCTATGTGTCGGGCACCAACCTGCTCACCTTCTCTCCGTTCAAGTATTGGGATCCCGAAAAGGGATCGGGCAACGGCCTGAGCTACCCGCTGCAACGCACGTGCAACCTCGGTTTCCAATTCACCTTCTAACCCTACAACCATTCGACAGATCATGAAAAAGATAATCAGCATACTCGCATTCACCTCATTGCTGTGCTGCTCGTGCGACTACCTCGACGTCGTGCCCGAAGGCAAGGCGACCGAGGAGGACATCTGGAAAACGACCGAGCAGGCCGACAAGTTCCGCTACTACTTGCAGACCTACATGCCCAATCTGATCGGCTACGACTGGTCGCCCGACCAGTTCGCCGGCGACGATTTCATAACGGGTGCGCGCGGCACGACCTACTACTTTTCGAGCAAGAGCCTCCTCTACAACGAGGAGACGTCGAGCAACACCTATTTCGGCCGCTGGGAGCCGAGCAGCGTGAGCGGCGGTACCAACTACGACATCTACCGGGGTATCCGCTACTGCTACTACATGCTCGACAACGTTTATAAAGTGCCGGTCATCTCGCCCGAGAACGCCGACCGTTATGCCGGTGAGGCGTGGTTCCTGATCGGCTACTACCACCAGTGTCTGCTCGAATACTACGGGCCGGTCATCGTGGTGAAGAAATTCATTCCGATCGATGCGCCCGAAGAGGAGATTTTCGTACCCCGCACGCCCTACGACGATTGCGTGAAGTTCATCGCCGACTGCTACGACAAGGCGGCCGGACTGCTGCCCGAGACGGTCGTGCCGGCCGAACTGGGTATGCCGACGAAGATGGCGGCGCTCAGCTACAAGGCGCGCCTGCTGCTCTACGCCGCCTCGCCGCTGGTCAACGGCAATCCCGATTACGTGGGATTCAACAATCCCGACGGTACGCCGCTGATGAACACCACCTACGACAGGGAGAAATGGAAGCTGGCGATGGATGCAGCCGAGGCGGCGATCCAGCTCTCGGAGAAGTCCGGCCAAAACGGCGGCAAGCAGAATTACTACCTCTACACGAATATCGATTCGACGCTCGATGAATTCGAACAGGGCGTGAAGAACTACCACGGCGCCTTCGTCGATCAGCTGTGGAACGGCGAGGAGTTCATCATGGCCAAAGGTGCGGAAACGGGCATTCAGAACATACAGCGTTACGGCGGACCGCGTTCGATCGCGGGCGACATGTCGAAAGGCTGGAAGACGACGTGCGTGCCGACGATGGAGGCCGTCGAGATGTACTACACCAAGAACGGACTGCCGCTCGAAGACGACCCGCTGACCAAGGACGCCGACCTCTACCGCGTCGCGCCGGGCGACAGCACGGCGCTGCTGCACCGCAACCGCGAACCCCGCTTCTACGCCTGCATCGGCTTCGACCGCGGGACGTTCGAGATCGACGGTACGACCATCACGCTCAAACTGCGCGGCGGCGAGCTGCACGGCAGCACGTTGAAGGAGACCGACGAGTATCAGAGCTGCACGGGATACGTCTGCCAGAAATGGATCAGCCGGACGAGTTACTACGACAAGTCGCTGAACACCTATACCTACACCCGCTATGCCTATCCCTATCTGCGGCTGGCGGAGCTCTATCTGAGTTACGCCGAGGCCGATTTCGAGTACAACGGATCGCTGAGCGGCAAGTCGCTGGAATACATCAATCGGGTGCGCAGACGTTGCGGCCTGCCCGATTTCGAGGATTCGTGGGCGCTCGCGGGCGGTATTCCCTCGGGCCAGAAACTGCGCAAGGTGCTGCATCAGGAGCGTTCGATCGAGTTCCTGTTCGAAGGCCGCCGCTTCCACGATCTGCGCCGCTGGAAGGAGGCGCCCGAGGTGATGAACAAGCAGCCGCGTTCGTGGAACCGCGACGCCAAGACGCAGGACGACTTCTATCAGGTGATCCAGGCCGCTCAGGGAGGCCGCGTGCGCGTGTTCGAATCGCCGAAGAGCTACTGGCTGGCCATTCCGCTGAACCAGATCAACAAGAATCCGCAGCTGGTGCAGAACCCGGGCTATTGAAAAACAGGATGATAACGCACATTAAATGGTGAAAAGATGAAAAGACTATTGATATATGCCCTCTGCATCGGGTGGGCCGCGACGACGGTCGGATGCAGCGATGACGACGAACGACCTGTCGCTTTCGAGGTGTCGCAGGATACGCTGCTGCTCGACAGCGATGCGGGGACGGTACATGTGATCGTTTCGGCTCCGGGAGCGTGGACGATCACCGATATTCCCGAATGGGTGACGGTGGTTCCGACCGAGGCGGACGGCTCGCGCGAAATCACGATCGACTATTCGGAGAATCTGGACGCCCTGCGTGAAGCCGACTTGAAGGTGACGTGCAACGGCGAGTTCCGCTACATCGGCATCGGACAGGAGGGTAAGAATCTCGCCGCGGCGCCTACGAACGTACGGCTCTATGCCAAGAGCACCTCGTCGCTGACCTTCGCGTGGGACGATACGAACGCCGCACGCACCTACACGGTGCAGTGTGCGGACGCACCTTCGGAGGATGCCGAGCTGATGGCGCAGTATACCTACACGTGGACGACCAAATCGACCTCCGACAAGTGGCCCTACGACTATCCTACGCGCATGACCTTCCTCGGCCTGATGAAGGGCGGCGACCGTTCGGTGGGTTCGGAGGAGAATCTGATCCGCCCGGGCAAGACCTACTACTTCCGCGTGCGCGGCGGCGGTGCGAACGACGAGGCCAAGTGGTCGGAGTGGATTTCGGCGACGCCCGAGACGCGCACTGCACCTGCGGGCGAGATCTTCTACGAAGGGTTCGACCGGGCCTGCGTGGGCGGCGGCGACTGGCTCAATCAGGCTGCGTGCGCCCGCACGAAGAACGACAATACGCAGACGAGTATTTGGAAACTGCAATGGAATACGGCCGTGAAAGCAGCCGTGACGACCTACGGCAACTACTACACGGCGGCCAATTTCAACGCCGAAGTCTACAAGTGGATCGGCTATACCCGCATTTGGGATCGGGGCACTGGCAAGGGCGACATACAGCCCTGTCCGGGCTACACGAAGTGCGGCAACGGCAGCAACGTGGGCGCGTTTCGCATCCTCGCGCTGGGTGCAGAGAAGCTGAGCGCGGAGGGCGACGCCGTGACGCTGACGTTCAAGGCGACGCCGTGGAGCGAGGTGACCACCGGTGCGGGGTACACGATGGACAACAAGCTGGTAGACGTCTATGTGAACGATGCAGTCGTGGCTGCCGATGTCCGCATCACCGATTCCGATGCCGCCGACGGCGATCCGGCCGTGTTGACGGATATGGTGTGGAAAGAGGTCGTGGTGGAGATTCCCAATCTCAAACCGGAAGATACGATCACGATCATGGGTAAGACGAACGAGGCGAAGGCCGGCAAGGGGCGTTTCTTCATCGACGATGTGTCGATCGTGAAGAAATAGCGGCAGTCGCCCGATAAGTACGAGGGAGTCCGTTTTGAAGCGGACTCCCTCGTTTCGTCGCATGGCTGCGGGCGGATCGCAAGGCGGCGTCCGGACACCGGTCGTATTTTTCCCGCATCGCATCGTGCACGCCGTATCTGCGCATTGCGGCTGGGTGTTGAAAATTTTAACGGATGACGGCTGTGGAGGGTGCCGTTCCCTGCCGACATGAAAAATCATGTCTTGTGGAGATTACACCCCGCCGCGCGAGGTAAGCGGCCGGGGAGGGGCGAAAATAAATCGCGGGTCAGGTCTCGGCCTTTGTCGTCTTGGAAAAATTGCGGATATGGTGCGGACACGAAAAGCAAAATTCTGTCTGAATCGACGCGGTGGGGAAAGTGTGGAGAACATCCTCGAAATAGGAATCGCTTAATTCGCCATTATCAGCGAATTAAGCGATTCGTCCTGTACCCGGAGCCGGGGTCGAACCGGCACGATATTGCTATCATTGGTGTTTGAGACCAACGCGTCTACCGATTCCGCCATCCGGGCAAGGCCGTTCTTTCGTGAAAGAATCGGGTGTGCAAATGTAGGGATTTATTCTCAATTTGCAAATTCTGAACCGATAAAAATGGCTGTCGCGGTTTTTCCGCAGTCGTTACGGCCGCATCGCAGGGATACGGAGGTGCCGTATTGCGTCGGTAAGGGGCGTTCGGCGGTGCTTTCCGCATACAGGCTGAGAGTGGCGGAGATGTCGTGCGGCCTCGGAGGATTGCCGGCGGACGGTCAGGAGGATGCGAAGTGCTTGCGCAGGCGTTGCGTCCTGGCCGCACCGATCAGCTCGATGAGTTCCTCGTCGGAGGCGTTGCGGATGCGTGCGACGGTGCGGAAATGCCCGAGCAGCGTCTCGACGGTGCGGGGGCCGATACCGGCGATGCCTTTGAGTTCGCTTCTGAGAAAGTCGTTGCTGCGTTTCTGGCGGTGGAAGGTGATGCCGAAGCGGTGCGCCTCGTCGCGGATATGGCACACCACTTTGAGCGGTTCGCCCGTGCGGCTGAGGTAGTAGGGCATCGGATCGCCCGGGTAGTAGATCTCTTCGAGCCGTTTGGCCAGTCCCACGATCGGCACCTGTTTTTCGAGTCCCAGTTCGCACAGGACGGCATAGGCGTTCGAGAGCTGTCCCTTGCCGCCGTCGACGATCACCAGGTCGGGCAGCTCCTGTCCCTCGGCCATGAGGCGCGTGTAGCGGCGGAAGACGATCTCGCGCATCGAGGCGAAGTCGTCGGCTCCGACGACGGTCTTGATGTTGAAATGGCGGTACTCCTTGCGCGAGGGGCGGCCGTCGCGGAAGACCACGCACGAGGCGACGGGGTTCGTTCCTTGCAGGTTCGAGTTGTCGAAACACTCGATGTGGCGCGGCTGCCGCGGCAGCCGCAGCTCCTTCTGCATGGCGTTCATCAGCCGTTCGGTATGGCGTTCGGGATTCTTGATCTCCATGTTTTTGAGCTGCTCGGCGCGGTAGATGCGGGCGCTGCGCTCGGAGAAAGCCAGCAGGTCGAGTTTTTCGCCCCGCCTGGGTACGGTGAAGGTCACCCCGTCGAAGAGCATCGTTGCCGACGGCAGGAAGGGGACGATCACTTCGCGCGCCAGTTCGCCGCCGGCGATCTGTTCGACGACATGCTGAATGGCCAGCGTCAGCATCTGCGCGCGGTCGGTATCGACGCCCGGCGTGAGCCGCACGGTCGAGACGGCCGTGATCGAACCGTTGCGGATGCGCAGGAAGTTGCAGTAGGCGGCATCGTCGTCCTCGACGAGCGAGAAGACGTCGACGTCGACGATGCGGGCGCTGACGATGACCGAACGGGCCGAATAGTTCTCCAATGCAGCGAGCCGCGATTTGTAACGCTGCGCCGTCTCGAACTGCAACGCCTCGGCCGCGCGGCGCATCTCCCCTTCGAGGTAGGCGCGCACGGGGCGCAGATCGCCTTTGAGCACCGAGACGGCCATGTCGAGCAGCTGCCGGTACTCCTCGGCGCTCTGCGCGCCGATGCACGGCCCCTTGCAGTTGCCCAGGTGGTATTGCAGGCAGACGGTGTACCGGCCGCGCGCGATCGCTTCGGGAGCGAGATTGAGCGAGCAGGTGCGCAGCGGGATCACCTCGCGGATGAATTCCAGGATGCTGTGCTGCATCGTCACCGACGAGTAGGGCCCGAAGTATTGCGAGCCGTCGCGCTGCAACTGGCGCGTGGACTGGATGCGGGGGAAGTTCTCGCGGCGCACGACGATCCACGGGTAGGTCTTGTCGTCTTTGAGCAGGATGTTGTAGCGGGGTTGCAGCTCCTTGATGAGCGAATTTTCGAGCAGCAGGGCGTCGGTTTCGCTGTCGACGACGATGTGGCGGATCTCGACGATCTGGCGCACCAGCACCCGCACCTTGGGGGAATGCTCCTTGTTCTGCATGAAATAGGAGGAGACGCGCTTGCGCAGGCTCTTGGCCTTGCCGACGTAGATGACCGTACCCGTCCGGTCGAGGAATTGGTACACCCCCGGTTCGAGCGGCAGCAGCGCTACCTGCTCTTTGAGCGGATTGCGGTCGGAGGAAGTCATCGCGGCGGTTATTTGGCCAGCAGCCACCAGAGGTAGGCGCCGTAAATAGCGAGGAAGAGCACCCCTTCCCAACGGTCGAGCGCACGGCGGCGGAAGGTGAAGGCGGCGGCGAAGAGGAGCAGCGAACTAAGGACGACGGCACCCAGCGTCACGGCGTCGATGCCGCCCGGCGTGAGCGGGACGACGGTGGAACAGAGCCCCAGGATGAGCAGGATGTTGGCGATGTTCGATCCCACGACGTTGCCCAGCGCGATGTCGGGCCGGCCCTTGACGACCGAGACGACCGACGAGGCCAGTTCGGGCAGCGACGTGCCGCCCGCCACGAGCGTAATGGCGATCACCGACTCGCTGACGCCCAGCTTGCGGGCGATGGCCACGGCGTTGTGGAGGAAGATTTCGCCGCCGAAGACCAACGCCGCCAGTCCCCCGACGATCATCAGCGTCATGAGCCAGCCGGCTATCGGCCGTGCGGCGGGAGTATCTTCGGCCGGCTGCTCCTTGCGGGCTGCACGGGCGGCCGTCCAGACGCTCAGCACATAGAGCAGCAGCATCGCGAGCCCCTCGATGCGGCCGATGCGTGCCGGATGCGTCGGGTCGAGCACCTCGTCGGCCAGCACGGCGCAGAGCACCAGCGACGCCGCGACGCCGACGGGCAGGTCGCGCCGGATGTTCTGCCGCGTGAGCGGCAGCGGGCGGATCAGGGCGCAGACGCCCAGAATGATGAAGACGTTGAAGAGGTTCGATCCCACGACGTTGCCCACGGCCATGTCGCCCTCTCCTTCGAGGGCCGAAAGGAAGCTCACGACCAGTTCGGGCGTCGAGGTGCCGACGGCTACGATCGTCAGTCCGATCAGGAAACCCGGTACGCGGAAACGTTCGGCCAGCGCCACCGATCCGTCGGTGAGGTAGTTGGCTCCGGCCAGTATGAGAACGAGTCCTGCGAGGAGGTAGAGGTATTCCATAATGAGTCGATGTTGTACGATTCGTCGGTAAAGACGGGCGGTCGAACTGAAATCGGGTCGGTCCGATCTGCCGGAACGCCGTCTGTCCGGACGGAAATTCCGCATGGCAAAGATACGAATAAGCCGCGGGCAAAAGCAAATTTATTTGCATTTTGCCGAGGCGGAGTATCTAAGACGCAGTCAAAGATAGAAAATATCGTGCAATTATCCGCCGGCCGCCGGATCGGAATTTGGCCGTTCGGCGGAAAAAGCCTACCTTTGACGCAATTTCGGTTGGAAAAATGAAACTTCGGACGATCTTCGGTTGTGTGCTTGCCGGCGTGCTGTGGGTGCTGCTCGCGGCCGACGCCCGGTGCGTCGCATCCGACGGGGAGACGCCGCTGCCCGCTCCGAGCGAACTGACACGGCAGGTGCCGGTGCGCGTGGCCGACACCTACGGTCTGCGGGCGCTGTTGGTGCGGTTGAGTTTGGAGGCGGGCGATACGTCCGCATTCGACCGGATGCAGGATCTCGGCCGCGACTTTCCATCCCGCGACGGAGCGTCCGGCGGGTGGGGACAGGATGCCTCATATGTCCTGTCGGCGGTCGAACGGCGTGTGCCCGGCGACGCGGATCTGATTCTCCTGCTGCGGAAAATCCGGATTTAGCGGATGCTCCGACCCCTGCCGGTCGAAGGTTCTTCCCGCCGGCGCGCAATCTTTCCGACCGTTTTCGACCGGCGGGTGCGAAACTGCCCGAATTGTGCCGAATGCGGAAAATAAAGAAGGAAAATTTTCGTTTTCGATCAGGAGGACCGCATTGTCGGCAGGCTCTTCCGGGTGCAGAAAACATCTCTTGTAAATAAACGGATTTAAAGCGATCGAGTAATTATGATTACAACCATGCTCATCCTGTTTGTCGTAGGCTATGCCTTCATCGCCTTCGAACACAAAACGGGAATCAATAAATCGGCCATCGCCCTGCTGATGTGCGGTATTCTTTGGAGTATTTTCAGTCTGGAATACCCCTCCGCCCTGCCCGGTCTCACCCAGACGACCGTGAGCGACGAGATCCTGCGGCATCTGGGGTCGACATGCGAAATCCTCGTCTTCCTGATCGGAGCGATGACGATCGTCGACCTGATCGACTTCCACGGAGGGTTCGAGTTCATCACGCGGCGCATCACCACGCGGCGCAAGGTGCGTCTGCTGTGGCTGGTGGCGCTGCTCACCTTCTTCATGTCGGCGCTGCTCGACAACATGACCACGACGATCATCATGGTGATGCTGCTGCGCAAGATCGTCCCCACGACCAAGGAGCGGATGCTCTTCGCCTCGGTGATCGTCATTGCGGCCAACAGCGGCGGCGCGTGGTCGCCCATCGGCGACGTGACGACGATCATGCTCTGGATGAAGGGCAACGTCTCGTCGGCCAAACTCATCGAGAGCCTCCTGCTGCCCTGCCTCGTGGCGCTCGTCATCCCTCTGGTCATCGCTTCGCGCTGGCTCAAAGGGTCGCTTCCTGAAACCGATCCGGCCGATGCAGGGTCGTCGCAGCCCGATTATATCTCCGACGGCGAGAGCCGCGCGATCCTCTTCCTGGGCTGCGCCCTGCTGGTGGCCGTTCCGGTCTTCAAGAGCGTGACGCACCTGCCGCCCTACATGGGAATGGTCACGGCGCTGGGCATCATGTGGGTCTTCACCGAGCTGATGTACCGCCGCAAGCGCAACATCGAGGAGTCGATCAAATGCCGCGTGGCGAAGGTGCTCAAACACATCGACATGTCGACGATCCTCTTCTTCCTCGGTATCCTGATGGCCGTGGCGGCGCTCGAAAGCGCGGGCATCCTGTCGGGTTTCGCCACGGGACTCAACGAACACCTGCACAACGTCTACGCGATCAATACGCTGATCGGCATCCTTTCGTCGGTGGTCGACAACGTGCCGCTCGTGGCGGCGTCGATGGGCATGTATCCGATTCCCGATGCGGCGGCCGTGGCGGCGAGCGCCGATCCGACCTATGCCGCGATGTTCGTGCAGGACGGTGTTTTCTGGCATCTGCTGGCCTACTGCGCCGGCGTGGGCGGTAGCCTGCTCATCATCGGCTCGGCGGCCGGCGTGGTGGCGATGGGCCTGGAAAACATCAACTTCGTATGGTATTTCAAGAAGATTTCGCTGATGGCCTTCGTCGGTTATCTGGCCGGCATCGGAGTCTGTATGCTCGAAGTGTTTCTTTTCGGAATTTAGCCCGCATGAGCGGAGCGTATCGGGCGGACTTGCCGAAAAGTCCGCCCGATTTTCGTATCTTGCGGGGGAAAACGAACGAGTTTATGATACGGATTTACGAAGCGACCGAACCCTCCGACCTGTTGGCGGAGGCCTTTGCGCGGCTGCTGCCGCAGCTGTCGGAACGGATGACGGCACCCGGCCGGGAGGCCGTTGCACGGATCGTCGCCTCGCCTGCGACCCGTCAGCTGGTCGCCGCAGCGGAGGACGGCCGGATCGTCGGGTTGCTCAGCGTGGCCCTTTACGACGTCCCTTCGGGGCGCAAGGCGTGGATCGAGGACGTGGTGGTGGATGCGGCGGCGCGCGGTCGCGGCATCGGCGAGGCGCTGGTACGCGAAGCGCTGGCGTTGGCGTGCCGCGAGGGCGTCGCACGGATGATGCTCACCTCGAATGCGACGCGCAGGGCGGCCCACCGGCTCTATGAACGAATGGGGTTCGTGCGCTACGAGACGGATTGTTTCCGGCTCGATCTATGATTCCTGCGGCAGATCGCTCATCGGAAGGATTCTGGAAATAGAAAGAAGGATGAA
>OHAQ01003503.1_pt1 | contig 10620 bp, 3 predicted proteins | sample 1577111 | NCBI WGS metagenome assembly OHAQ01 (sample SAMEA3541549, study PRJEB24748) | human gut metagenome | biome: human gut; feature: human-associated habitat; material: faeces | place: China | collected 2012 | reverse complement strand
AATCAAGCAGTATCTCCCCGAAGGTCCTGCAGAACATTGGAACTTCCAAAGCCTCAAGGATTACTACGCAGGCTGGCTTATAAGAGATGATTCTAAGTACGATTTCAGTCTTGAGGATCTTGAAGATATGGAACCCGAAGAGATTCAGAAGATGCTCGTTGACGATGCTCTTGAAATCTACAAGGAAAACGAAGAGCTTCTTCCCGAGGAAACAATCCGTGAGATGGAGCGTGTTTACCTCCTCAAGAATGTTGATACACATTGGATGGATCACATCGACAATATGGATCAGCTCAAGAGCGGTATCAGACTTCGTTCATACGGTCAGCACGATCCTGTTGTTGAGTACAGAGTTGAAGGCTTCGATATGTTTGATGAGATGATTGAAAGCATTCGTGAAGATACTGTCAAGATGATGCTCATTATGCCAAAGCGTGTTTATGAGATTCAGAAAAGACAGGATGCAATTGCAGCGGCAAAGAGAGCAGCTCAGAGGGCTGCCGCAGCGGCAAAGTCTGCATCCGATGATGAAGAAGCTGTTGAACAGTCGGACGCCGTAAAGCAGGCGCTTCACCGTGAGCAGGTTGCTCAGCCTACAGAAACTTCTGCAGACGGTACGGATTCTGTCAACAAGACTATCCGTAAGGGCAAGAAAATCGGCAGAAACGATCCCTGTCCGTGCGGTAGCGGTAAAAAGTACAAGAAGTGCTGCGGCAGAGATCTTTAATATGTTTGCATAAAGCGGTTTGTATAATTGCGATTTAAGTGAATTACATTTTGAGGGGCAGAGAGCAATACTCTGCCCTTTATTTGTGCCGAATTTTCAAGGTATTCGGTGATTAATTTGATGAGATATAGATATTGATTATAAAAATATATCTGAAAAATTCTGCAAAATGCTGGTTTTGGGGCATTTAAAAGCAGCAATCGCAAAATAATACATATTTCCGCACGCACAGCTTGGAGTAAACCTGCATAAAATTTTTGATATTTTTGAAAAAAGAATTAAAAATCAACAAATTTAGTGCCGAAATTGACTTTTTAACTGCCTGTTAAGGTTGTACAATGGGTATAATTTATCTTAAACACAAAAAATGGCGATAAATAAGTAATAAAATCACATTATGGTCAAAAATATTAAATCGTGCTTGCAGATATGCAAAATAGCCAAAAATATTACCCAAAGTTTGGCTGTATTGCCTCTACAAATATGCAATAAAATATTATATAATTGTATACAAGTAAAAAAGAAGAACAAATTCAAAAAATTGCGTTTCATAATTAGTTGGCAGATATGTTGGACTGTCCTATGCAGTTCTGTTTAATTGTACTTTGACTGCCAAAACAAAGTAATCGGCAATGAAGGAGAAGAAAAAATTATGAAATTAAGTAAAAAGCTTTGCATAACCGCAAAGAAAAGCTTTTCTCTTGTGCTTGCACTTACCCTCATGCTTTCGATATGTGCCGTGTCGGGTATGTCGCTTAATGTGTTTGCGGCAACATCTTTGGATCAGAAGATTTACATTAACCTGAACAAGAATAAGGAATGGAATGGTTTTTCTTCTGTTACATGTCGTTTTGCTCAGGATGACGGCACGGTTCTTAAAACAGAAAAGGTAAGCAAAGATCCTTCGTCGGGAGTTTTTGAAGCCACTGCACCATCCGGTGCAACAAGAATTGAGCTTTCTTCCGGGGTTAATTTTACTCTTCCCAAAACGACTGTTGCAAAAGATTTTCGCCGTATCTATCTTTATAACAGCAATAATACCTATAATGAAGCTTATGCATATTCTTGGGTAAACGATACTGACTTCAACGCAGAGTGGCCGGGTGTTGCAATGACTAAGACATCTTCAGACAGCGATTACTACTATTACTATGTAGATGTTAAGTCATCCCATAAAAATGTAATCTTCAGCAACAAGGGCGAAACACAAACAAGCGACCTCGGTATTAACGACTCATACAGTGCCGATAATGCTCTTTATGATGCTTCAAAAAGTCAGTGGACTAACCCGTTCATCAAGACCATCGACATTTCTGGTGCTACGGGCGACACAGAATTTTATCTTTCTACCGACGGCTCGTTCAAAGAAAGTAAATACCTTTCTGTTCAAGCTCCCGACAAACAGTCGAAAGCAACATATAAAACAGTTTATGTTTCAAACGATGACTGGAAGTCGCTTACAAAGGTTTATGCAACTTTTGACTACAACGATGCCTATGAAGGAACAGTTGAGCTTACAAAAGACACCAAAGACACCAAGGTAAGCGGTTCTGTGGTGTTCAGCGGTAGAATTCCGGCGGGTGCGCTTTTAAGATTCCATCCGAACGAACATAACCTCAACGGTGCATCTTCTGCAACATCATATCCGACAGATTCGGGATATGATGGTTTGGGCTACAGCGATAACACGGCTACATATGTTAAGACAGCCAGAGGCGAAGGCTGGACAAAATTCTCGGAAATAGACAATGTAAACTATGGTGCTGTCGTTGAAAATTCATTCAAAGATAATCCTAACATCGTAGGCGTTGACGCAACATACTTTGACTACTGGTCGGATATGGAGCAGGAGAAAGGGTATCTTCAGTGTCAGGGTTATGACAATGAGAAAAATAATAAGGATGAAATGCATGACTATTGGTATCAGTTTGATAACTTCAACAACTACATAAGCAAGATTGCTTTACCACATAAATCGGACTGGAAGTATCCTCTCTACTTCGGTAATATGTATAGGGGTGGAGAACACTACGAAACATTTAAGACCCACGCAGGAGGACTTACAAACATCAACAATTATGATGATAACTATTACTATGCAGTAAACAACTCCAACGGTATGGCATGGGGCGACGGTAATTATAACCAGTCCTTACAGGGTCTTATGTACGACAGGCTTGACAGTAAGGGCAATCTTCAGGTTGCAAATGGTGTCAAGGCTCCTTACTTTGATGCTGAGGCACTTTCAACCGCTACATATAATGATAAAAGAGTTGCCAATGTTTATAAGTCATCTTTCCCGTTCCGTGCAACTACTGACGGTGATGGTGTTACTACTTATGAATTCACTTCAAAAAAAGCAAAAGATAACATCTACTTTACATGGGACGGCCTTACACCTAAAAAAATTAACTACGGTACGGGCGAACAATTTGGTGTACATGATGAGTTGTCAAAATTCGCCGGTGGACAAAACGGTTATGGTGTTTTCCCATTCAACAATACTCAGAACACTTCAACGGGCAAGGGTACTAACTATAACCTTAACTATGGCTTTGGTGTCAGACTTGATATAGACTTCAGAGTTCCGAAAGGCGGTAAACTTGCAGACGGTGCAGACGGCAAAGATGTAACCTTTAACTTCAGCGGTGACGATGACCTTTGGGTTTATATCGGTGAAGATCCAACAGGTGCTAACGCAGAGCTTGCTCTCGATCTCGGCGGTGACCATAAAGAGGCAAGCGGTTCAATTAACTTTAATACAATGAAAGCAACAGCTGACGATGTATTTGCCGATTACTCAACTCCGTCATCGACTTCATCATCATCGACAACAGTTACAGTTCCGAGTGATGAGTTTTGGGTTGGAACAGATTCCGCTTATAAAGACTTCTGCGTTTATACATGGGGTTCGGAAACTAAGTATGTTCAACCGTATAAAGTATCAGACGGTTTCTACAAGTTTAAGCAGTCACAGTTTGGAAGCAACACAGGTGCTATTTTCTGTAAGCAGAAGAATGTAGGTGGCGATAAACTTTCAGGTGACCTTACACTTTCAGAACTTTACGGTAAAATGTGGAACGGTAACGGCACTCAGTATTCTGCAGACGGTTCGTTACATCATACAAACCTTGGCACCGTTACAAAGACAATCAACAATGGTGTTCAGCTTGATCCTAACAAGACATACCATATGGTAGTATTCTATATGGAGCGTGGTGAGGCTGAGTCTAACTTCTCAGTAAACTTCACAATGACACCTGCCAACAATGACCTCAAGGTTACAAAGGCACTTGATACAGGCGATGTTGTTTCTGAAATTTCAGATGACCTCAAAGCTAATGAAGCTTTTGATTATACAATCAAAGAGAACGGCAAAGATACCTCCGGTAAAGGCTACAAGCTTACAAAATCAGACGAAAGCACAAGCAATGAAACTCTTTCAAACAGCGGTTTCACACTTAAAGATAATTATATAGCTGACTTTGACAACTCATTCAAGACCGGCAACTATATGACGGTTGACGAGTCAACAGACAGCAGTAATCTTAAATACACAACGAACTGGGAACTTGTTAACAACAGAGTCGGTTCAATAATCAAGAGCGGTTCAGCTACGGACTCGGAATTCAACCTTGTAGATCCCACTGATAAAAAGGCTTATGCACAGCTCCAGCTCGACTATACCAACAAGATAGTGACAGCACCTCTTGAAATTTCAAAGAATGTTGTTGATGAAAACGGTACAACCGACTACGACACAAGTCAGCAGTTTACATTTGCAATTGCTCTCGACTTTGACGGCAAAGGTTCAACCTATGACTACAAGACCTATCCTCTTGAGTATCAGCTCAAAGAGAAGGGCGCAAGTGATTATTCAAGCACAGCTTACCGTACACCCTTGGACGGTTCGTTCACAATCAAAAAGGGCGAAAGCATTAAGCTTCTCAATATTCCTGTAGGTGCAACCTATAAGATTACAGAGAAAAGAGTTATAGGTTATATTCCCTATAAAGTAGGCGATCAGAACTTCAACGGTACACTTGTCGGTACACTTGCCGAAACAGGAAATGCGCTTAACTTTATCAATAAGGTTAATCCTACAAACATTGCCATTTCGGTAAATAAAACTCTTGACGGTCAGGCTTACAGCGGCAGCAAGTTCGGTTATACATTGACAGGTCTTGGATCAATGGATACAACAAAACTTGATACCGACGGCAAGACTTTTATCAAGACAAACAGCGCAGCAACAGTTTCCACGAATTTGAAAACACCTGACAAAAACGGTAAGGTTGAATTCAAAAACCTCAAATTAGTCACTGCGGGTGTTTACAGATTTAAGATTACCGAGGCTCTTGCCGAGGGTGAAAATGCATTCGATTATAAAATGGATACAAACACCTGGCTTGCCGAGATTGAACTTCTTGAAAACGGTGAAGTAACAGCGCCTACGTATATTAAGGTTAGTAGCTCGGCTATTAAAGACAAAACCGATGCTGAGCTTGCAGGTTACTTCAACGATCCTACTTCTGTTAAAGAAAATGAAGCCCTGTTTGCAAATGAAACAACACACGGAAGAGCAACAGTAAACAAGAAGAACCAGACAGGCGGTAATGTAAGTGATACGGAATTTGCGGTGATGAAGGTATCTAGTGAGGATATCTTTACTGCAGATGATATCAATACAATCATTAATGATGCCTCAATGAAAACTCATATGGTTTCTAAAAAGACAGACAGCAACGGTCAGGCTGTGTTTGACAATCTGACAATCTTCAAGGACGGTCAGGGCGAGTTTACAAAAACAAACGGTAAAGTTGTATGGAACGAAAGTTCCGACAATTATATAACAGGTACTTCAAAATATCAAACATACTGTCTGTTTGAGTACAAACCGTCAGAGGGTTACACCCCGAACTACACACTTTCCTACTTCACACTTCCTGTTGAGGGTAAGTACGATGTTACATATAATTATGTTGACGGCGCAATTACAATGCCTTCGGCAAGCGGTGACGGTATGAACGGTTATTTTGTTCTCGGTTTGTCGGTTGCAGGACTTGCGGTGACAATGTTCACGGGTTACGCAATCTATTACGGAAAAGGTCGCAAAAAACGCAGAGCAAGACGCAGAAAGTAACCCAATATGATTTAACTTGTTAGAACAGGTGATTTTTTAATCATATGTTTCTTTCATAGAAAACCTCTTTGACTGCTACGGACACCGTTGTTAGCCGGTGTCTGCCATGCAGCCACCCCAACCCGTTTAACCATTCGGTTAGAATATAATTACATATATTAAATCAAACACAAAGGAGAAAGAAAAATGAAAACTACAAAGAAAATCTTTGCAGCAGTTCTCGCAGTAATGATGATCGCTCTCATGATCCCATTCTCAGCAAGCGCTGCTACAACACTTACAGTATCATGCAACCCTAATGCCGATACAACAGGTGATAAAGCCGACTATGTTGGTACTTATGAGTACAAATTCTACAAGCTTGCATCAGTTGAGGTTACAAAAGAAGACGGTACTCCTGGTGCCGGTACAGTAACAGTTGAAGATGCTTATGCAAGCAACACTGCCCTTGTAAACGCTCTCAACTCAACAGAAGCAGACAAGAGCCAGAAAATCATCACAATTTGTGATGGTATGTCATGGACAGGTACAGCTGCTAAGACTGTTACATTCAAATATGACGGTTCAGCAGATGTTCCTACACAGCAGATTACAGACCTTGCAGACGGTATCTATTATGTATACTGCTCTAAGAAGCCTGGTACAGTTAAGTCTGTACAGGGTTCACTCATCTCACTTCCTTTCTTCAATGGCACAGACTGGACATATGATTATGAAACAGTAAACCTTGCTTCAAAGATTAATGTTTCAGGTATCACAGTTACAAAGACAGTTGAAGACAGCAAAGTTGGTACACAGAAGAACGCTGAGTACACACTTACAGCTTCAACAGCAGGTTCAACAACTAACAAGGTTGGCACATATGCAATTGTTGATAACATGGACAACGCTCTTTCACTCATTGACAGTACTGTAAAGGTTTACTTTGTTAAGGATGGTGTTGAAACACCTGCAGAGGACGGCGACTTCACAGTAGAATCTAATTATGCTTATAAAGATGCCACTGGCGTTGATGCAACAGCTACATTCGCAGTCGTTGCATCAGAGGCACTCCTTAAGGGTAACGAGTTCTACAGTTATGATACAATCAAGGTGACATTCTCTGCTAAGGTAAAAGCTGATATCGCTGACAAAGTTACTACAGACCTCCCCAACACAGACGGTCTTTACTATGGTAATGAAGGCAACTTCACATACAAGCCAGGTAATAATACTGTAAATGTTGCAACTGCAGGTCTTGATGTAACAAAGGTTGACGGTAACGCAACATCAACAAAGCTTGCAGGCGCTGAATTCACACTTTATAGTGATTCAGCATGCACCGAGGCAATCGTAGTTGAAGGTGAAACTGTTAAGGCAACAACAACAACTAACGGCAACGATAAGTTCTACTATGGCACACACGAGTTCTACTTTACACCTGGCGTTGATTACTTTGTAAAGGAAACAAAGGCTCCTGCAGGCTACAACATCAACTCTACTATATTCAAAGTAACAGCTGTTGCAAAGGCATACACAGCAGTTGGTACAGTTGAAAACGGCGCTGCTACAGTAGTTAAGGATTACCCTGTAACTGTTCCTCAGACAGGTGGTATGGGTACAATGATGTTCTATGTTGGCGGTGCAGCACTTATCGCTTGTGCAGGCGTTCTTCTCTTTGTTCTTAAGAGAAAGAAAGCAGCTAAATAATTAATCGAATATCTTTATCTTAAAATCTGTGATATGATATATGTAATTTTCAGGGGATGCGGCAACGCATCCCCGTTCTATTTTGGCTTTATTTAATGAATAATGAATAATTAAGGTGGCGGTGTTCCGCACCGCATTTGTATATGCTAAAACCGCCTCCCCCCGTCCGTAACAGTGCAAATTATGTGTTAAACCAAATTTTATAAATGTCGCAAACCACCACAATGTTACGCTCGGGCGGAATATGTTTTGGTATTGCACAAACTATCTTCACGAATTGACTGTCGAGGCACTCGGCTGAAAAAACTATCTTAATATAGAAAGTCACGCTCGGGCATTAAAGTATTTGACTTAAAAAACTATCTTCACGAATGAAAATATTGACTTTTGGAGGAAATTGGATTATTATTTAAACTGTATAACTTTAAGTATGCTTATTTTTAAGATATATGATTTGCAAAGGAGTTGAAAAAAGTGCCGGATCTTTCGATAATTTTCGATATGGGTGTTGTTGCACTGCGTTTTCTTATGCCTGTTTATGCAATAATAATTGTGTACCAGTGCTTTGCCGCAATGCGCCGTCGCCGCCGTCCCGAAACTCCTTTGATTTCACTTTTGAATCCTGCAACGGGCGAGATGCTCCCCGTGCTTTTCTGGGAAAATTCAATCGGCAGAAGTAAAAGCAGTGATGTAACCGTTGATGATCCGACGGTTTCAAGAAATCATTGTGTACTCCTTCGCCGTAAAGACGGTTGGTATGTAAGCGATACCGACTCAAAGAGCGGCACAATGCTCAACGGCAAAAGAACAAGAGGCAGAGCAAAGGTGCTGATTGACGATACAATAACAATAGGCGGTACAAGCCTTATAGTAAAAAGAGGCGAGGAGTTCCAACAGCCGTTGCAGTCGAGCTGGTTTTTCTCAAAGGTCAGCGATAAGCCTGCAATGAAATCGTGGAAGCTTATGCTTCTTATTACATTTTTTCACTTCTTTATGTGCGTTCAGGCAATGTTCTGGAATGACGGCACAAATACAATGGCTCCGCTCGTGCTGTTCGGAGCTCTTGCGGCTGTTGAATGGGGATTCTTCTTTATCTCCTATTTTGTAATCCGCAGAGTAAATTTCGAGCTTGAATCGCTTGCCCTGTTTTTGACGGGTATAGGCGTAATGATGCTTATCAGACAGTCGGAACGCTCGGCTTATGTTCAGCTTGTTGCCGCCGCAGTAGGTATGATTATCTTCTGCATAATCATCAAGCTGATTGAAGATCCCGATAAGGTAAATAAACTCAGACTTCCGGCAATGATTTGTGCGGTCGGTCTTTTGGGCGTAACAATTGTTTTCGGTAAGATTACAAACGGCGCCGCCAACTGGATTTATATCGGCTCGTTTTCATTTCAGCCGTCAGAGCTTGCAAAGATTATCTTCATCTTTATCGGTGCAAGCTCGCTTGATGTGTTGATGACAAAGAAGAACCTGCTTGAGTACATTATCTTCTCGGCAGTATGCGTCGGACTTTTGGCTCTTATGGGCGACTTCGGTACTGCGCTTATCTTCTTTGTAACATTTTTGCTCACAGCGTTTATGCGCTCTGGCGATTTCAAGACGATTATTCTTGCTGTTGCCGCCGCAATTTTCGGCGTAACCTTTGTCCTCAAGTTTAAACCGTATGTTGCCGACCGTTTTTCGGGCTGGCGTCATGTGTGGGAGCATACTCAGGACAACCTTGGTTATCAGCAGGCAAGAGTTCTCACATATATGGCAAGCGGCGGACTTTTCGGCGTAGGTATCGGCAACGGTTTTTTAAAACAGGTTGCCGCATCCGAAAGTGACCTTGTTTTCGGACTTGTTTCGGAAGAAATGGGAGTTATCGTTGCGTTCACACTTGCCGTGGCAGTAGGTGCAATGTTTATTTATGCAAGGGCAATTACAACCCGCAGCAGAAGTACCTTTTATTCAATTTCAGCGTGCTGTGCGGCAGGACTTTTTGTCGTTCAGCTTTCTCTCAATGTTTTCGGTGCAACCGATATACTTCCGCTTACAGGCGTAACATTTCCGTTTGTGTCTGCCGGCGGTTCAAGTATTATGTCTTGTTGGGGACTTATTGCATTCATCAAAGCCGCAGACGAGAGAACTTATTCGGTAAAAAGATAAGTTTAGTAAATTGAAAACTTGTTTTTCATATATGTACTTTGGTATTAAATAAAATTAGTGCCTTTACTTGCGGGCGTCCAATGAACGCCCCTACTGATACACAGGGTGGTGTAAGGTTTGAAAAAAATACTTCGCAGAAGTACACTTATATATATAGTTGCACTTGCGTTTATCGGCGGACTCGGCTATCTTGCCTTTGAGCTTGTAACAGGGGCAGACGATTGGGTCGATCAGGCATATAATGCGCATATAGCAGGTGACGGCGGCCTTGCACAGGCAGGAGCGATATATGACCGCAACGGCACGGCTCTTGCACAGACGGTTGACGGTAAAAGAGTTTATAACGAAAGCGAGAGCGTAAGAAAATCTCTGCTTCATGTTGTCGGTGATGACAGCCTTAACATTTCAACGGCTGTTCAAAGTATGTATCGTTCTCAGCTGATAGGCTATAACCTTGTTTTCGGACTTAATATGCCGGAATCATTGCGTGCCTCTCACGATATAAAGCTGACAGTCGATTCCGCAACCTGTGCGGCTGCGTATGATGTTCTTGCAGCTTATAACAAAAAAGGTGCCTGTGTAATATATAACTACAAAACAGGCGAGGTTATCTGTTCCATAAGCACCATGGCTTACGATCCGCAGGCTCCCCCCGAAATTACCGAGGACAACGAAAGCGAATATGAGGGCGTTTACCTTGATAATGTGCTTTCGTCAACCTTTACCCCGGGTTCAATCTTCAAAATCGTTACATCTGCGGCGGCAATCGAGAATATTCCCGACCTTTATGCCGTGATGAGGGCGGCAAGCACGGCGAGAACCAGAAGGGACTTGTCACCTTTGACCGCAAGCTCAAAAAAGACCCCTTCTATCTCTACAAGGCCTATTGGAGCAAGGAGCCGTTCGT
>OHAQ01003496.1_pt1 | contig 10631 bp, 6 predicted proteins | sample 1577111 | NCBI WGS metagenome assembly OHAQ01 (sample SAMEA3541549, study PRJEB24748) | human gut metagenome | biome: human gut; feature: human-associated habitat; material: faeces | place: China | collected 2012 | reverse complement strand
GGAACACGCAGCCCGTTGCGGCGAAAATGCAGTTCTGCACGTCGCCGCTGGTCAGGGTGACATAGATTTCGATGTCACCGGGCTGGGCGTAGGCGGCGGGCGGCAGGGTGACGGACGCAATGCTGCCATGCGCGCTGCCGCTAAGAGGGATAGTTGTGCCGGTGCGCAGGTGCTTGACCGTGCCGGAAACGGCGGTGTCGCCAAGGGCAACGGGATTTCCCGCGCGGAGAACCGTGACGGTGATTCGGTGCGCCCGGCGCGCATCGGTGATGAACAGCGCGGGGATGTTCATGCGGCGCAGGGGACGGGTGAGGTCAGCGGTATAAGTGAGAGTAGTGGTAATGTCAGTCAATTTCGCTCCTCCTTGTGTGATGGGTACGGCGGCGCGGGCAGGTACACCGCGAAATATAGGAACTTGCGTTCGCTATATGCGCATGATAGCACGGATGCCCGCAATTGGCAAGAAAATTTGATTTCATTTGAATTGGCTTGATTTCATTTGATTTCGCTTGATTTTGCTTGAGATGGGGGATAGAAAGCCGCGCCCATCTGGCGCGATGGCGTTGTTCGCTTTTCCCTTGCTCCTTCTGCGTGTTTATCCACATTCCTCCCGCCCTAATTTCGACTCTCCCTCTTTCCTTTTCCCCCGCCCTATGGTATAATCATACTGGAATCCTATTTCCGAGGAGCAGAAGGCGTATGATGAAGGATCTGGTAGTCATCGGCGGCGGACACGCGGGCTGTGAAGCCGCCCTCGCAGGGGCGCGCATGGGGCTTGATACCCTCCTGCTGACGCTGAATATGGACGGCATCGCTCTCATGGCGTGCAATCCCGTTATCGGCGGCAGCGCAAAGGGGCATCTTGTGCGTGAACTGGACGCAATGGGCGGCGAAATGGGGCGCGCCATCGACGATACGTTCCTCCAAAGCCGAATGCTCAATATGTCCAAAGGCCCGGCGGTTCACGCCCTGCGCGCACAGGCGGACAAGCAGCAGTACCAGAACCGGATGCGTACCGCGCTGATGACGCAGGACAACCTGACCGTCCGGCAGGGGGAAGTCGCCGCGATTGACGTCGAGAATGGGCATGTCACCGGCGTGACGACAACAACGGGACAGCATATCTCCTGTAAAGTCGCGGTTGTCGCGTGCGGCGTGTATCTCCGCAGTCAGATTATCATCGGGGAGAGCATCACGCCGGGCGGGCCGCAGGGGCTGATGAGCGCGCCGAACCTCAGCGGCAGCTTGACGCGCATCGGCTTTCCGCTCCGGCGGTTCAAGACGGGGACGCCCGCGCGCATCGACGTGCGGACGATTGATTTCGACGAAATGACGCCGCAGCCCGGTGACGAGCCAGTGACGCCGTTCTCGTTTATGACCGACCGCGCGCTGCACAATACCTACGCATGCTATTTGACATGGACGACGCCGGAAACGCACGACATCATCCGCCGAAATCTCCACCGCGCGCCGCTGTATTCCGGCAAAATCCACGGCATCGGGCCGCGCTACTGCCCGTCGATTGAGGATAAAATCGTCAAATTTGCCGACAAGGAGCGCCATCAGGTATTCTTGGAGCCGGAAGGAATGCAAAGCCGCGAATGGTATGTGCAGGGCATGTCCACATCGCTGCCGGAGGATGTACAGTGGGAGATGTACCGCTCCGTGCCGGGTTTGCGTCGGTGCGAGCTGACGCGGCTGGCGTATGCGATTGAGTATGACTGCATCGACAGCCGGCAATTGCGCCCGACGCTGGAAAGTCTGGATGTGCGGGGGCTGTTTTTTGCGGGGCAGATCAACGGCACATCCGGGTACGAGGAAGCCGCCGCGCAGGGCTTGCTGGCGGGCATGAATGCCGCTTTGACGGCGCAGGGCAAGCCGCCGATTGTGCTCACGCGCGATCAGGCGTACATCGGCGTGCTGACCGACGACCTGACGACGAAAGGCACGGACGAGCCGTATCGCATGATGACGAGCCGCGCCGAGCACCGCTTATCCCTGCGGCAGGACAATGCGGATTTGCGCCTGACGCGCATTGCCTACGAGGCGGGTCTGGCGACGCGGGAGCGCATGGAGCGCACGGAACGCAAGGCATCGGAAACCGCGCAGCTGCTGGGCGAACTCCGCAAGGCGAAGTACACACCCGGCATCACGCTGAACGACTGGCTGGAGAAGCATCATCAGCCGGAAGCGCAGAACGGGCTAAGCGCAGTGGAACTGCTGAAGCGCCCGGAAATCACGCTGTCAGCGCTGGCGGAGCTTTCGCCGGAGATTAGGCAATTCGGCAAGCCTGCGCAGGAGCAGGCGGAAATCTCGGTGAAGTATGAGGGCTATTTGGAGCGACAGGAGACGCTGATTCGCCACGCGCGGCAGATGGAAGAGACGCTGCTGCCGGAGGATTTGCCCTACGAGGAAGTGACCGGGCTTCGGATTGAAGCGCGCCAGAAGCTGATGAAGCAGCGTCCGCGGTCGCTTGCGGCGGCGAGCCGGATTCCGGGAGTGTCGCCCGCGGATGTGGCGGTGCTGATGGTGTTCTTGGAGAAGCATAAGGGCAATGCTTAAGTGCCTTTGGGCGGGCGGCATTACTGGATGCTTATTTGCAGCTGAATTCTCTTGTTGCAGGGGATTTCGCCTCTGCGGAGGCGACCAAAGGACTTTCCGATCGCCCTTTGGAAACCTTCGGCGCGGACACCCCCCATGTTTCTTGATCTGTATTGTTGCTTGGTATTTTACTGCTCTGAGTATTGCTTCCAAAGAAGCAAAAGGACACCAACTAAAAGCAGTTTCAATAAAGCCCAATAAACTTAGATGGGGATGCGAAGCAGTCCAGAGGGCGACCGCAAAGCCCTCTGGTCGCCTCCGCAGAGGCGAAACCCCTGCTAAATATGCGAAAAAGTATGAAGACGCGCACAACTCAATCGCGCGAAAGGGTCAAGGGGCAGTGCCCCTTAGAAAGAAGGAATGACGATGGGACTGTTCGCAAAACTGCGTGAAGGATTGACCAAGACGCGTGATTCGCTGATGGGGCGCGTCGATACGCTGGTGAAGGAAACAAGGAAGATTGACGAGGATTTCTATGAGGAACTCGAAGATATCCTGCTCATGTCCGACTGCGGCATGAAGGCGACAACCGCCATGATGGATGAACTGCGCCGCCGCGTGAGCGAAAACAAGGTCAAGGACGCCGATACCGCCAAGCAGATGCTCAAAGATATCATGATTGAGCAGATGGACATCCCGCGTCCGCCGCTGCGCTGGCCGATGGTCATGCTCGTTGTCGGCGTGAACGGCGCGGGCAAAACGACCACCATCGGCAAGCTTGCCCTGCGCTTCCAGAACATTGGCCGCCGGATTATCCTCTGTGCGGCGGATACTTTCCGTGCGGCGGCGGCTGACCAGCTGACCGTCTGGGCGGAACGCGCGCGTGTGCCGATTGTCAAGCACGCCGAGGGCGCTGACCCCGCGGCAGTCGTCTATGACGGCATCCAGTCCGCCAAGGCGCAGGGCGCGGATCTGCTGATTGTTGATACCGCCGGCCGCCTGCACAACAAGAAGAACCTGATGGATGAGCTGAACAAGATGCGCCGCGTGATTGACCGCGAGTTCCCGGAAGCGGATGTGCGCTGTATGCTCGTGCTGGATGCAACGACGGGGCAGAACGGTCTGGCGCAGGCGCGCGCGTTCAAGGAAGTCTGCGAAATCGGCGGAATCATCCTGACCAAACTCGACGGCACGGCGAAGGGCGGCATTGCGCTTGCCATCCGGCAGGAACTGGAAGTGCCGGTGTGGTACATCGGCGTAGGCGAGGGCATCGACGACTTGCAGCCCTTCAATGCTAAGGACTTTGTGGAAGCGCTATTCTGATGATTGTTGGATAAAGATATTCAAACGAATACTACGGCTGCTGACAACATGGGTTACCCCCAAAAGTGTCGGCGCCGAAGGGGTGGAGGGGGCGATCGGAAAGCCCCCTCCTCGCCTCCGCAGAGGCGAAATCCCCTGCGTGATGAATGCCATTTACGATGGAATAGCAGAAATATAGGAGGGCAATTATGCCGTCTTTATCAACCTATTCGGCGGAGCTGGATTATGCCTACGCACCGGGGATGTTCCCGGCGATGGAATGCCTGCTGCACCGCCCGGAAAGCTGCCGCCGTGTGCTGCTGCATAGCCGAAGCGCCGGAACCGAGGGCGCACAGCGGCTTCGCGAGGAAGCGGAAAAGCACCATATCCGCGTAGAAGAGGCGGACAAGGCGCTTTCCCGCATTTCGGGGAAGGATAACTGCTTCGCGGCGGCGGTGTTCAGCAAGTTCGAGGATGACCTGCGCCCTGACAAGCCGCATATCGTCCTGCATCACCCGTCGGACAGCGGCAATGTCGGCACGATTTTCCGCACGGCGCTTGGCTTTGATGTGCAGGATATCGCCGTCATCCGCCCGTGCGTGGATGTGTTCGACCCCAAAACCGTCCGCGCCAGCATGGGCAGCATCTTCCAGCTGCGGCTGCATGTCTATGATGATTTTTCGCAGTATCAGGCGCAGTTCCCGGAACACGCGCTCTATCCGTTCATGCTCGACGGGTCGAAGTCCCTGCCGGATGTGTTGGGCGACATTCCTGACCGATGGACGCTGATTTTCGGCAACGAGGGCAGCGGTCTGCCGCCGGAGTTCAGCCGTCTGGGGCAGCCTGTGCGCATTCCAAGCAGCAATAAGGTGGATTCGCTGAATCTGTCCATTGCCGCGGCGATTGGGATTTACGCCTTTGCAAGGCGGTGACTTGTAAATTCTTCACCCACAGGCGAAATTTGCTTGACGCAGGGCTGCGCTCTGCGCTACAATGAAAAATGCGGAATCCCTTTTTCGGAAATTGGTAGGAGGAAAGAACCATGAAGCAAAGCATGAAAAAGGCGGCGTTGGTGCTGATGCTGGCGCTGGCGGTGCTGCTTGTGCCGCAATGGAGCAATACAGCGCTGGCGGTCACAACGCCGTCGGATATCACCACGGGCAGTGACCTGCCGCCCGCGCCGCCGCTGCCTACGCCGCCCGCGAAAGGCGAAGTCGTTATTTCCGGCGCAAAGACGGTTCGCGGCGGCGAGAAGCTGACGTTCTCCGTCACCATCGACGGAAAAACCGTCCCGAACAGCGATTTGGAATGGACGCTGTACCCGGCGGATGCTTCGCTGGCGACCATCAAAAGCGGCGTTATTACCACCAAACGTGTGGCATACACGCACTATGTGCAGGTGTCGGCGGCGCTGAAAAGCGACCCGTCGCGCTATGCGAACTTCCGCCTGTGCATCGCGCCGGGCGTGAAAAAAATCACCGTCAGCGCGCCCACGACGTATGTTGATTTGAGCGGCAGCAAAACTTTGCAGCTGAAAGCGACGTGCGACCCGGAGGACGCGATTGCCGATGTCACATGGTCGACCAGCAGCAGCAAAATCGCGACGGTGGATGCAAGCGGCCTGGTGACGGCGCGCAAGACCGGCAAAGTGACCATCACCGCCACGGCGAAGGACGGCAGTAAGGTCAAGGGCCGCATCACCCTGCGTGTCGTCAACGGCGTGACGGGACTGACCATCGAGGGCGCAGGCAGCGTCGCGGCGGGCAAGTCCATCACGCTCAAGGCGGTGATGATGCCGGCGGATGCGACGGAAAAAGGCGTCATCTGGTCGGTGGACTGCGACAAGAGCATCGCCAGCATCAGCCAGAGCGGTAAGCTGACGACCAAGAAAATCAGCGCGATTACGACCATTACCGTGACGGCGGTGTCCAAGCAGAACAGCGCGATTCGCGCCACCCACACGGTTACGATTCGCCCGGTGACGACGGGACTTGCGATTTCCGCGCCGCGCCTGACGATTGACCTCGCATCCCCGACGCTTCAGCTGACGGCAAAATGCATCCCGGAGGACGCCTCCCAGCAGGTGACGTGGTCGACCAGCAACAAGCGCATTGCGACGGTGGATGCAAACGGTCTGGTGACGGCGAAGAAGGTCGGCAAGGTGACGATTACCGCCAAGGCGACGGATGGTTCGGGCCGCTCGGCGAAAATCACCCTGACGGTCGGAAGCGCGGTTGGCACGCTGGAAATCCGCGGCGCAAGTGCCGTTGCGCAGGGAAAAACCATCACGCTGAACGCCGTCATCACCCCCGCTACGGCGACGAACCAGAAGGTTATCTGGTCGGTGGATTGCGGCAAAGACATCGCGACCATTGACCGGCATGGGCGCTTGAAGGCTGGCAAGGAGTTCACCGCGCCTGTGACCATCACGGTAACGGCGGTCAGCGCGGAGAACAGCGCGATTACGGCGACGCGCACCGTCCAGATTCTGCCCCCGGTAACGACGGTTGCTATTTCCGCGCCGAGAAACTACATTGATGTGGACGGCGAGGACAAGACGCTTCAGCTGACGGCGCGCGTTTTGCCGGAAGATGCCGCGCAGAGCGTCACTTGGTCGACCAGCAACAAGCGCATTGCGACGGTGGATGCGAATGGCGTTGTGACCGCGCTCAAGGCGGGTACAGTGACGATTACCGCGACGGCGACGGACGGCACGGGTGTCCGTGCGAAGTTCACCGTCAAGGTACAGAAAACGGTCAAGTCGCTGACCATCAGCGGCGCGGCAAAACTCGGCGGCGGGCAGTCCACGACCATCAAGGCGACGATTCTGCCCAAGGATGCCGCAAATCAGAAGGTTATCTACTCGCTCAACTGCCCCGCGAGCGTCGCGACGATTTCGACCAGCGGCGTGCTGACCACGAAGAACGTGACAGAAATCACGACGGTAACGGTGAACGCTGTCAGCGCGGAAAACAGCACAATTTCCGCAACGTGGACGCTTGTCATTTACCCCAAGACGACGAAACTCACCTTGACGGCAGCCAGCAGCTGGATTAACGTTGGCGCGTCGGTGCAGCTGCATGTGTCGGCAACACCCGAAACGGCGCAGATGCCCATCCGCTGGCGCAGCAGCAACACCCGCGTTGCGACGGTGGATGCAAACGGCGTTGTGCGCGGCCTGAAGGCAGGCACAGCGACGATTACCGTCCGCACGACCGACGGCTCGAACAAGCGCGCGTCCGTGCGCGTGACGGTCGGCATTCCGGCGACGGGCGTGGTGATTACAGGCAACCGCATCGTCCGCGCGGGCGCGACGCTCCGGCTGATGGCGACGGTGCAGCCCGCGAACGCCACGGTGAAGCGTGTGACGTGGGCGGTCAACTGCCCCGCGAGCGTCGCGACGATTTCTGGCGACGGGAAGCTGCGCGTGTCCGCAAACGCGGAAACACAAATTGTCCTCGTCACCGCGACGGTGAATGACGGTCAGCGGGTGAGCGCGGCATACCCGGTGTACATTCAGGGCAAAGCCCCGGTGCCGCCCACGCCGACCACCCCGGATGCGCCGGAAAAGTAAGCAGAATAAAGAACAGACCAGCATGGTGTGATGCCGTGCTGGTCTGTTTTTGGTGATGGATTGAAGAGGATGTTCGGGGAAAGCAGACAGAAACGGAAGTCAAGCAATTCGGTCGCGCCCATTTGGCGCGACAATGTGCAAGTGGTTGGTAGAGCAGCTTGGGGGCGCTCCTGCGGGAGCGCGAAGTTACTGGCAGGGACGCTTCGCTGCCTGCGCCTTGTTGACTTCTTCCTTTGAGTAGGTTTGCCGAGGAACTGTTGGGGCGTTGCCCCAAACCCCACAAGGGACGCTGTCCCTTGACCCTGCAAGGGGCAATTGCCCCTTGACCCCTTTTCGCGATTGAGTTGGTCTCTTCTTCCTACTTCTTCCGCGTGTTTATCCTCTTTTAGCCCTCGAAGGCGAAGGGCGCGAGCGGAAGACCGTTCCGCCCAAACAAAGCGACCTTCCCCCAATTCACATATGCATACCTTACCTTCGCCGGGTGGAGTACTGCCACGCTCCGCAAGCGCATCTCCGCCCCATCCAGCGTCACCGACTGCACAGGGTGATACGCCCCGTCCTCCCCGGCAATCTCCAGCAGCAGTTCGCCCGTCTCCCGGCGCAGCACAGGTGCGCTCAGCGTGACAACGAGCGTATCTCCCTGCGTATACTTCCCCAGCGCGCGGGGGGATTCCGGCGCGTCCATGCCATAGACGACGCGCAGGGCAACGTCGCACAGGCGCTCACCGGGGGTGCGCTTGTCGGTCGGGTGGATGTTGTCGAACTCGCCGCAGTCCAGCAGAATCGCCAGACCGCCGGGCTGGAGGGCGCTCGCCGCGCGTGCCTGTGCAAGGCGCAGGCGCGCCCAGTCGTGCTTATCCTCGTCGCCGGCGGCAATCCACATCGGCAGCTGCACGTTGAGGAAGGGGAGCGAATCGTCGCGAAAGAGCTGACGCAGGCGCATCACCATCGCAGTCAGCAGCACGTCGTAATGCTCGGTTTTCGCGGTGTCATCCTCACCCTGATAATACAAAATGCCGGTCAGCGTCGCGGGAACGACGCGCTTGGTCATCGTTTCAATCAGCCCGCCCGGACGATACGGCGAACCGGGACCAACCGGCGGATGCCAAGGGCAGGGACCGACGGTTTCGTTGATTTCCGGCCACGAGATACCGGGATTGTCCTTCTTCAGCTGAGCAACATGCGCATTCCATGCGTTCATTTCAACCCAAAAGGCATCTTCCTCCTGCCGCCACTGATCGAAGGGCTTGTCGCCGCCCTGCTCACGGTAGCGGGTGATGTAGCGCTGCCCCTCGGCGGTTGCTTCCAGCACTTCCTTGTCCATCCAGCAGGTCACGGATGTACCGCCCCAGTAGCAGTCAATAATGCCGATAGGGCAGTCAATCGTCCGTGCGAGTTTGCGGGCAAAGAAGTACGCGACGGCGGACATATCCCGCGCATAGCCGGGGCGAACGCGCTCCCAATGAGACGCGGCTTCGGCGGCAATGGCATCGTCATCCCAGACGCTCTTTTTCGGCACGTTGAAGTAATGAACCAGCGGGTCGTCATGCGCCGCGATTAAATCTTGCCCCTCGTCGGCGTTTTGCAGTTCCAGTTCCATGTTGCTCTGCCCGGACGCGAGGTAGACTTCGCCAACCGAAATATCGTTGGATGTGCACGTTTCTGCCCCGCAGGTGACAGTCAGTGTGCAGCTGGTCGCCTGTTCCATCGGCGGAAGATGCAGGAGGAAGCGTCCGTCGCGCGCTGTGCAGACGCCTTCGGAGAGAATCAGCCCATCCGCCGTCGTCACGCGCCCGGTGACAGTTTGCCCATCCGCCGCCGTACCCCAGACGCGCACTTCCTTGCGGCGGCACAGCACAGCGCCGCTGCCGAACAAGGGTGCAAGTTTAAACTCAATTGCCATCAGTCGTCCTTCTTTCCCATAAACGCGAGGTTGTGCGAGATGAGCAGGCAGCGCTGGCGCACGCAGTCCGGCGAACGCAGCGGGTCTTTGGGCGTGTGCAGCAGATAGTCGCACAGGCGGTCAATGTCCGTTTCGGCGACGTGCAGGCGCGTGTCCGACGAAGCATAGTAGATGTACACCTTGCCGTCGTCATCCGCAATCGCGCCGTTGGAGAACACGACGTTGCTCACGTCGCCCACGCGCTCGTGCCCCATCGGGCCAAGCAGCATCCCCGACGGTTCGGCAATCACGCGCGACGGGTCATCCAGCGCCGTCATGAAGGCGTACAGCACATAGCGCAACCCTGCCGCCGTGTTACGAACGCCGTGCGCGATGTGAATCCAGCCCTTGTCGGTGCGAATTGGCGTTGCGCCCGCGCCGTTTTTGCTTTCGGTGATGGTGTGGTAGCGGCGCAGGGAGATGATTTTCTCCTCATCAATGACGGGGTGCTCAATATCCTTGCACAGCCCGAAGCCGATGCCGCCGCCCGAACCCGTCTCGATGAAATCATCCATCGGACGGGTGTAGAAGGCATATTGCCCGTCCACAAATTCGGGGTGAAGGACGACGTTGCGCTGCTGCGGCGAACGGAGCGTCTTGAGGTTCGGCAGACGCTCCCAGTTCTGCAAGTCCTTCGTGCGTACGATGCCCGCCGCCGCAACCGCCGCGGACAAATCGCTGCTGGTTCGGTCTTTGCTTTCGGAGCAGAATACGCCGTAAATCCAGCCGTCTTCATGCTGCGTCAGGCGCATGTCGTAGACGTTCGTTTCCTCTGCGCATGTATCGGGGAGGACGACAGGATAATCCCGGAAGCGGAAGCCCTCAGTGGGCTTGTCGGATTCCGCGACGGCGAAGAAGGACTTGCGATCCATCCCTTCGACGCGCACGACGAGGCAGTACTTGCCGTTCAGCTTGATTGCGCCGCTGTTCATGGTGGCATTGACGCCGAGACGCTGCATCATGAAGGGGTTCGACGCGGGGTCAGCGTCGTACATCCAGAAGGGCGGGATGTGCTCGCGGGTGAGGACGGGGTAGCGGTAGCGGGTATAAAGCCCGTTATAGAAGTGGTCATTGGCGGAGTTCGGGCGCGCGATGAGGCGCTCGTAGGACTCCATCAGGGAGGAAAAACTGCGGATTTGCATAGCAGTGGTCGCTCCTTTGCATTGTTTGTTTAGTACAGGTGCTAAGGGAATTTATTTTGATTGTGGCAGGGGGAATCGCCTCTGCGGAGGCGACAAGGGGGCTTTGCGGTCGCCCCCTTGACCCCTTCGC
>OHAQ01003495.1_pt1 | contig 10633 bp, 8 predicted proteins | sample 1577111 | NCBI WGS metagenome assembly OHAQ01 (sample SAMEA3541549, study PRJEB24748) | human gut metagenome | biome: human gut; feature: human-associated habitat; material: faeces | place: China | collected 2012 | reverse complement strand
GTGCTGCTGTACGTGCCACGTCAATTGCAACATTACCGCCACCGATGACAACGGATCTGCCATCCACACGGTAATCTTCATTTCCACCGGATACGATATGTAAGAAATCAACTGCACTCATCACACCGTCCGCATCCTCACCCGGAATACCTGCTTTACGGCTTCCCTGACATCCGATTGCGATATAAAATGCCTGATATCCCTGTGCACGCAGCTCATCTAATGAAATATCTTTTCCAACTTCCACGCCGCATTTAATATCTACGCCAAGTTCACGCATTACTTCAATCTCAGCATCCACAACATTTTTCTCTAATTTGAAGGAAGGAATACCGTAAACGAGCATTCCACCCGGACGTTCATTTTTCTCAAATACAGTCGGTTTGTAACCTCTGGCAGCCAGATAAAATGCACAGCTTAAACCTGCAGGACCACCACCGATGATCGCGATCTTCTGTGGGAAAGTTCCACGGTTTGACGGCTGTACGACTGGTGGAATATAACGCGTTTCTGCCTTTAAATCAAGTTCTGCGATAAATTTCTTAACATCATCGATCGCAACCGCCTGATCTACGGTACCTCTTGTACATGCATCCTCACAACGATGGTTGCAGACACGGCCGCAGACTGCCGGAAATGGATTCTCCTTTTTGATCAGGGCAAGCGCATCCGTATAACGTCCCTGTGCTGCCATTTTTAAATATCCCTGTACTGCGATATGTGCCGGGCAGGCAGTCTTACACGGTGCTGTTCCGGTATCATAGCAGTTGATACGGTTATTATCACGGTAATCCATATCCCATTTTTCCGGTCCCCATTTGGTATTATCCGGCAGTTCGTGTTTCGGATATGTGATAGCTCCGTCTTTCGTACAAAGCTTCTGACCAAGTTTTACGGCACCTGCCGGGCAGTACTCTACGCAGCGTCCACATGCAACACAATCCTTCGTCTCAACCTTTGCCACATAAGCAGAACGCGACATATTCGGCGTGTTAAATAACTGTGAAGTACGAAGCGCATTACAGATATTTACATTACAGTTACAGATAGCAAAAATCTTGTCCTCGCCGTCAATATTTGTGATCTGATGGACAAAACCGTTGTCCTCTGCACGCTGTAAGATCTCCATTACCTTTTCACGTGTGATATAATGTCCCTTATTTGTCTCAACCAGATAATCAGCCATATCGCCGACACCGATACACCAGTCTTCCGGATCATCCGCACATCCCTCGCCTAAAACACCGCGTGAATAACGGCAGGAACATGGACCTGCTGCGTATTTTCCGTCATATTTATCCAGCCAGTGGGAAATATGCTCGACACTGACAGACTCATTCTCTGTCTCGATCGCTTTCTCAACTGGAATAACATGCATACCGATTCCTGCGCCTCCTGGCGGTACCATCGGTGTTACTTTCTGCAATGGTAAAAATGCCATACGCTCAAAGAATGACGCTACCTCCGGGTGCTCTTTGATCTGGTCTAACTTCATATTAAAGAACTCTGCACTTCCCGGTACATACATCGGAAGAACATACTGTTTCTCATGCTTTGGATTTTCCCAGTTGTATTCCAAAAGACCGATATTGCTCATCTCCTGCAGCAATTCTTCGAGTGCTTTCTCTTCTTTTCCGGTTGCTTTTACGATCTGCGCTAATGTCATCGGCTTACGCACTTTCATTTTCAGTGCAACCTCTGCCATCTCATCGGTCACAAGTGCCTCTAAACCATAATATTCCGGATCTTCTGCTGTCACCGTATGACCGATGCGGTCAGTGATCTTCTGGCCTAATTTTAAGATCAGCTCTCTCGGCTGTTCCGGTGGTGTGTACTCAAACTTTTTCATGCGTGTTCCTCCTCTTTCCATGCAGCTGTTTCTGTTTTCAGCCAGTCTGCCCATTCTTCAATACCCTCTCCGGTCTTTGCACAGATCGGGATGATCTTTGCATTCGGATTGCGCATTAAGATATTCTTTTTACACTGTTCCAGATCAAAATCAAAATAAGGCATCACATCTATTTTGTTGATCAGTACAACATCGCAGATAGAAAACATCAGCGGATATTTTAAAGGCTTATCATGTCCTTCCGGCACAGATAAGATCATTGCATTTTTAACAGCACCTGTGTCAAACTCTGCTGGACATACCAGATTGCCGACATTCTCTAAAATAACCAGTTCCACATCATCTGTCCCAAGTCCTTTTAATCCCTGTCCCGTCATATCTGCATCCAGATGACACATGCCGCCTGTATGAAGCTGGATCGCTTTTGCTCCGGTCTTTAAAATCGTCTCTGCATCCACATCTGAATCAATATCTGCTTCCATGACACCGATCTTTAAATCATCTTTCAGTGCCTCGATCGTGCGTGTTAACGTCGTTGTTTTGCCCGATCCAGGTGATGACATAAGGTTCAGTAAGAACACACCATCTTTTTTCAGTTCTTCGCGGAGCAATGCTGCCTGCTTGTCATTGCTCTCGAAAATACTCTGTTTTACTTCCAGAATCCGTACATTTCCCATTGATAATCTCCATTTCTGATGTAACATTTTTGTTTCGTCTGTTATTTATAGATAAATTCTATCATTTAATAGTGGTGATGTCAATAAATTCTGGTCATACCAGTGTGCCAATTATTTATATTTTGTTTAGAAACACGTAATATTTCATAAATATGTTCCTAAAAATCAGATACAATATGCTTATTCATAAAACTTATAACACCACGTGTGCAATCGGCGTATACAAAATGGATAAAGGAGATTATTTATGAATACAACACAAACGAACAGCACCGTCTTATTCTGCGACTATTACAAACAATGGATCACCGTATACAAAGAAGGTGCCATAAGAGCTGTAACTATGCAAAAATATCTGATGGCCCATCACTGGCTTGAGAAACTTGTTCCTGATTTAATCATCAGCGATCTTGACCGGATTTCTTACCAGAAACTGCTCAATGATTACGCTTCCACACACGAGCATCAGACAACTCTCGATTTTCATCATCATATAAAATGTGCTGTACTTGATGCCGTTGATGAAGGACTTATTTCCAGAGATCCCACCCGAAAAGCCATTATTAAGGGAAAACAACCCGGTGATAAAAAGATTAAATATCTCAATCAGTTTGAATTGCATAAATTAATCGAAGATTTAACATTGGAACAGAATATTTCCTGGGACTGGTTCATTCTTTTGGTTGCCAAAACAGGTATGCGATTTTCCGAGGCACTTGCTTTAACACCAAAAGATTTTGATTTTGCCCACCAGTCACTCTCCATTTCTAAGACCTGGGACTATAAAGGTGACGGCGGTTTCCTTCCCACGAAAAACACTTCCTCTGTGAGAAAAATCCAGATTGACTGGCAAACGGTTATGCAATTCTCAAATTTATTAAAAAATCTTCCAGAGGATGAACCCATCTTCGTAAATGGAACCAAAGTATATAACTCCACTCTAAATGGCATATTAGCGCGCCACTGTAGAAATGCCGGCATACCTGTCATTGCAGTACATGGTCTTCGCCATACACATGCCTCTTTACTTTTGTTTGCCGGAGTTTCTATTGCAAGTGTTGCACGCCGGTTAGGACATTCAAGCATGACAACAACCCAAAAAACATATCTGCATATCATACAGGAACTTGAAAGCAAAGATGTAGATATCATCATGCGCTCATTGTCAAATTTAAACTAAAATCAAAACCCTTGTCTGCATGCTCTACAGACAAACACATTGTCACAAATTTATAATACGCCGATTCTAAAAATAGCTGCCGCATTTTTCAGCTCAGCGGCAGCTATTTTGCATACTTTATCCGATCAGGCAAGTAATGGAAGAACGCTTTCCATCAGATTATTTTTAAAATCTTCTATCATTTCTTTTCTGAATTTAAATTTTGGCATTGGTTCATTTTCATTATTTTTATACGATGTATAATCTGCCTTTTCCTTTAAATTATTTTCATTTGCAAGCTCTCCATCCTTGAAATTATATACCTCATATCGTACCGTTTCAAAATCTACATACCACTGACGGGCAAAATCTTCTATCTCTTTGTCAATGGCTGCGTATCTCATTTCATTAATAATCACGGAAATATCCTGTCCTATATACTTTGTTTTATCTTTCTCAATCTGATCGACCACTGACTCTAACAGGGCACTGAGTTTTGGATTATCTTTCGAAAAATCCTGAATCAGACCACGGATCATACTCATATCATGTTCAAAATCTGCTTCTTTAAAATTATCCTCCGATTGATCTAAAGATTCGACAACTCCCTGCAGCAACTCAATAATATACTCAAAGTCCACTCGCAGTTTACTGTAAGCAATCAGATCATAATCATCCATAACCGGATTATCCTCATCCTGCTTATCTTCTTCTGCCTTCTTTAATTCTTCCATCACATTATGATACATTGCTGCATAATCTTCATATTCTGCTTCCGAAAACTCATAATCTGCAAGAATTTCATCACTGTAATTCGAAAATGCCTTTAAATGTGCAAAATCATGATCTAACGCACGAAACATATGTACAAAGGCTTTTTTCTGTTTTTTTGACAATCCTGCAACATCCATTGGTGTACTTGCAAGCGTATGTATTGTTTTTACTGAAATTGCAAATGAACTTAATACATCATCCCAGTCTTCTGCAATCGGGCTTCCATCGCCGCCTCTGGAATACAATTTTAATGCATAATTGATCGCATTTTTAAAATCTCCGGGAGATTGAAATGTTACAACCTGACCATATTGCTTATTTGGATCAAATAAACGATTTGTCCTGGAAAATGCCTGTATTAGATCCTGCGGGCTCATCGGCTGACGATCCATAAACAACGTTGACAGACACGGTGCATCAAAGCCTGTCAGCAGCCGGTCGACTACGATCACAAGATCCAACTGCTGGCTTCTTTCCAGATACCGCTTCTCTTTTCTTGCAAGCCGGTCATTCAAATTGCTGTTATATGCGTTGATTCCCTCAATTTTATAAGTAGTTCCAAACATTTCATTATAATCGTCCATGGACTCCTTCATCTTTTCCTGATAAATACTGGATGTCTCTTCATTTTCTGATAACGAATACGTAATAGCAAATTTCGGGAAATCCGGCATTGCACGGCTGATATCTTCGTGAATCTTTAATTTATCCTGTCCCGCTTTTACTTTTTTCAGCAGCTCATAATATTTCTGCGCTTTTGGAATCGAATTAACTGTCAAAATTCCCTCGTATGTTTTGCCTTTGACATTCTGCATACCAAACTTTGTATAGGACTGATTCAATATGACATCCAGTACTCTGCGCATATGATCTTCCGTCTCAAATGCGGATAAATCAACATTGGCATTTTTCGGTCCAAGATTTTCGATCATAAATCCCAGAACTGCCTCATCATGAATCGCTTCTTTTATGGTATAACTGTGCAGACATTTTCCATACAACTGCTCTGTCGTCTGTGGCAAATCTCCTTTTTGTTCATACTTATTCTCTTCAAAAATTGGCGTCCCTGTAAAACCATACCACAAGGAATTATTAAAAAAACGTTCCAGCAATCTCTTTGTCTCCGGAGTAACTGCCCTATGACATTCATCCACTACAAAAGCGACTCTCAGACTTTTTATTTTCTGGTATTCTTTTGTACCTTCCTGCAGACGTTTATTGACCATCGTCTGCATCTTCTGCCTTGTTGTTACAATCATCTGGCGATTTCCATCTGCCAGCTTTTTGATCAAAGTATCCACATAATCTGTATCATCTACGTCTATCGTATCATTGTCCGCATAAGACTGAAATGCCATCTTTGTCTGTAAATCAAGATCTTTCCTGTCGATCAAAAAAATTGTCTTTTCTATGGATGGGATATCCATCAGCAAATTTCGCGTTGCCTTATAAGATGTCATTGTCTTTCCCGAACCTGTGGTATGCCAGATAAATCCCGATTCGCCCCTCTTTGAAGCAGCTCTCATAGCTTCAATCGCATGTATCTGGTACGGACGCAGGATCAATAACTTCTTCTTATCATTATCCAATACCGTATATTTTGTTACCATCTCATGTGCTTCCGGTATTTTCAGCACCGCTTCGGCAAAATCAATATAATCACATACTGATAAATTTTCTTTATCAATCCACCCGGTTATAAATTTTTTGTTTAATTCCGTGTCTCTTGCCGCTGAAAAATACTTTGTATCAACCGCATTACTTACCACAAACATCTGCACATTCGAGAAAATCCCATGAAATTTCCCCTCTGCTATATACTTTTTGATCTGCCGGTATGCATCCATATAAGAATGTTCTTTATTTTTCAATTCAATATGGATCATTGGTATACCGTTAATCAGAAGCGTCACATCAAATCTCCGGTCACGATTATCATTTTCCTCACCCGTTGCAAACGCCTGATACTGATTGATCACTTCATATACACTGGTTCCCCCTGCGATATGCTCATTGTTCATCACAAGTAAATGCAGTGTCTCATTTCCACGCTGCACATGCACATATACTTTGCCGTTCTCACCAACCAGCCACTTTCCGGCATCATAGAAGGAGGCATGTGAAAGATCATTCTTCACCTTTGCAAATTCGGAGTCAGATAATGGCGTATCATTTAATTTTGCCTTATTGTTCTGCTCTAAAATATATTTAAAATTGCTCCAAAGCTGCTCTTCTGTTCTGATATCCGGCCGGTATGTCCACTGTGATTCACCACTGCATAACTTATCGATCAGTCTTTTTTCGATGACTGCTTCTAATTCTGCCATAATTTTTCCTTTCTCATTAGTTCAAAACGTATCCTTCTTCATAGGAACAACGCAGGTAATCCTCGATCCATTCATCACAGACTTGTTCCATAGAAAGACAGTGATTCACAGGTGCCGCTTTTATCTGATGCGCAACATCATCATCAGATAGTCTATTTACAATATCTCGGACATGATTATGTGTACTTCTTGCAACAAATTCTATTACTATGCATACATAAAACAAATCATCCGTTACTAAATTTTTCATGTATTTTGTCACTCCTTTCATATTTCAGGCAGGAAAGTGCCTGAATACTCCTTATAACGTTTAAGGCATCTACCATTTATGTAATTTTATCATATATTTTCACTTGTGTCGTAGAAACATGCGCTGTAGCATATACTTTTTTATTTTTCTTAGTAACTTATACTTACGCTGATGAAGAGTGATAAGGTGGTCGAGGTTTTTCAAATATGCAGAAATCATACATTGTTCTTCTTTTGAGGAAGGCATGGATATTGTAACCTCATCAAAAAATGCTTTTGTATCAACATTTAATAATCCATGATTTCTAGCACCTTCTGCACATATCATTGTAATGTCAGAATACCATTTAAGAGTATCAAAAAAACATTCCAAATAATCTGAATCCACATCATCTGATGTTATCCCAAAACATATATACAATGTCGATAAACAACCCTGTTCATAGGCATTTAGTCGCTTTATAGAACCATAATCAAATCCCTTAGAATAACTTTTGTTATATGCAAATTCTCCTTTTTTCAAAAGATAATAATTTGACATGTCCTTTGCCGCAACAATCTTATTAAAAAAATCTCTTTGATCAATTAATCCATATTGAGATGCTATTGTCAGGGGCAAATCTGATTCGTTATTTATATTTTTCCTAGTGATTCTTTCACACACTTTCCCCAACTTACGCTGTTCCCAAGTAATAACATTTACAGCCTGTCTCTAACCATCATTAACGTATATCCCAATAAATTTTGTCCTCTCCATTTTCCCATATCCAGACGATCCGGATCATTCATAGACAATCCAATTCCCCAAATCCTATCTTTTACTGCACATTCCGCAAGAATTTTGTCATTTGTAACCAGCAATGTCTCCCTCAATTTATCATTTTGAGAAAATTTTTCTATAAGTCCCTCATAAACTACAATCTGCCGTATTCCATTCCAGTAATTCTCACTATATCCCGACACCATACGTCCTAATTCTTTGATTGTTCCAACGCTTTCTGTTTCTAATATCTTTTGGGCAATCACATGATCTTTAAAACAAACTGCCTTTTGATACATCATATATTGTTCCATGGATGAAAACGTGATTCCATTTATCGTAAATTTTGACATATACCAGTTGCTCAGATATCCATTTTCTTCGTCCGGATTATGAAAACATATCATGTCCATTTTAAGCCGCACCTACCTTTTTTACTGCCAGATCGAGTTCTAAGTCATGCAGTCCGTGATATGCTTTCATCAAAAAATTTAATGGCACTTTTTCTATCACTTCTGCACTTGGAATATTGTAATACCATTGATAATATGCATAAAACTCACCGATCCAGTCCGGCATAAATCCTTCTAAAGCCTTACCTTCCTTTAATTTATACTTTTCTGTATCCAAGAAGTATTTCCACAATTCTTTGGCATCCATGGTATTTACATACGCCTTTGACTCATCGATATACTTTCTGGTTTTGCTTTTCATATATGTTTTTATAAAATCTGCCGTATCATTTTGGGGAAATGTCTGTGCCACAAAATCAAACAATTTTCCCTGACTTTCTACCACATCATCTAAATATGTTTCTGAATATGCCTGCATCTTTCTTACCTCACAAAAGTGTACTAAACACGTTGGTTACTTTATTCGCATCCGAATCAATCAGTTCTTTCATCCTTTTTCTCGCTGTCACGTCACGCTCATTATACTTTTCATTAAATTCATTGTAGTCCACCGCGGCAAGTTCTTCTTTTCTCTCATGTAATCTTGAATATGCCAATTCTGATTTGATGCAATACTGTATCCCCAGTCCTCCGAGCAACAACAATTCTTCTAAAATTTCCACATCAATTTCATCTCTGACAAATGCTTTTGCAATATAAAAATATGATGCATCCGCTCTCCATCCTTTTATCACATCAAAACTGCCTGTTTCTATTCCATATTTCGCAATGAATTTCTGGGATAACATTCTATATCGTTTCGAATCAGCTGCATCTCTGTGTTTCATTAATTCTGCCAGCCACGATAAAATACTATGTTTCTGAAAATCAAGTACTTTTAAGCCCTCCATATCCAGTTCATATTTATGAACCCAACCATTTGATTCATCCGGTCTGCAAACCGCCCACTCTTTCGCAAGATCAACACTTTCTGTCAAATAAAATCCTTTTCCGTAATCATGGCGCTCTTCTCCCAATCCCAAAGTCGGTTTTATTTCTTTGTCAGGACTCCCATGATATAAGATAATCTTCCCCATATCCGTTATTCTCCCTATACAAACATATTTTGAAGCATATATTTCTTTAAATTTTTCAAATTATCTGCTTTACGCTGATGAAGAGTGATAAGGTGGTCGAGGTTTTTCAAATATGCAGAAATCATACATTGTTCTTCTTTTGAGGAAGGCATGGATATTGTAACCTCATCAAAAAATGCTTTTGTATCAACATTTAATAATCCATGATTTCTAGCACCTTCTGCACATATCATTGTAATGTCAGAATACCATTTAAGAGTATCAAAAAAACATTCCAAATAATCTGAATCCACATCATCTGATGTTATCCCAAAACATATATACAATGTCGATAAACAACCCTGTTCATAGGCATTTAGTCGCTTTATAGAACCATAATCAAATCCCTTAGAATAACTTTTGTTATATGCAAATTCTCCTTTTTTCAAAAGATAATAATTTGACATGTCCTTTGCCGCAACAATCTTATTAAAAAAATCTCTTTGATCAATTAATCCATATTGAGATGCTATTGTCAGGGGCAAATCTGATTCGTTATTTATATTTTTCCTAGTGATTCTTTCACACACTTTCCCCAACTTACGCTGTTCCCAATCATCAGTAAATCCATCAAACCGAATCTCCGGATTTTTTGCTCCATTTTTCGGAAACATTTTTTGAAGCATAAATTTTTTCATTTTTTTCATAATTTTGTTTTTTCAGATTTTTTTCCAGGTATATTCTTTCTTCATCCCGCCACGGACTCAGTTCGTTTAAATGCTCAAACACTTCTTTTCGACTTTCAAAATCCGGAAAATCCGCAATATTTCCAAGTGATAATGCAAAGGCTAATGAAAGTACTTTTCCTTGGTCATTGCTAAGAAATTTATTTTTTGCCGATTTTAATAACCCTTCCACGGAAAGGTCAAAGCATACTTCTAACATGTTTTTCTCCTTCTAAAAAAGGATGTGCCGAAAAAGCACATCCTTTTTTTATTATCTCTTTTTATACAGAACAATCTGAGGGTCTGTTCCATTGCAGCCATACTCACAGACAAGTACAAAATCGTCATCTGCTACAAAGCCATAGCAGCGTTCACTGTCTGGACGCTCAATCTGATTTCCCCAGTAAATATTCTCGTCGCGAAGAAATTTAGCCGTCTGTCCGTTTGGTAAAGGATATTCCAGATTCACATAGAATCCATTGAGCAGATTTAAGTCCGTGATGCGAAGATCTGAAATAGACAGGGCGTTAATCTCCTGTATGAGAGCCTGTTTTTGTTCTTCCATACCTTCTCTGCCAAAGTTCTGGACCCAGTTTGCCGCAACGCACTGTCTGCCAAACGGGTGACCCTTTACCTTGATACATC
>OHAQ01003493.1_pt1 | contig 10639 bp, 10 predicted proteins | sample 1577111 | NCBI WGS metagenome assembly OHAQ01 (sample SAMEA3541549, study PRJEB24748) | human gut metagenome | biome: human gut; feature: human-associated habitat; material: faeces | place: China | collected 2012 | reverse complement strand
TTACCGCCCTTCTCAAGCAATGATCCGTACTGAAAGTTGGTTCTGCGTTTCATTGCGTTTCCTGCAAAAACATTTTCTTCCATAACAGCCTTTTCGTAGCCTTCGGGAACGATAATGAGCGTTTTGCCGGACTTAATCTGCTCGTCAAGCGGAAGTGATGAATCGGCAACATCCTTTTCGTCAATAAGTCCGCCGATACCGCCGTAGTGGTCAATGTGAGCGTGGCTTACAACAACAGCGGCAATATGCGCCTTGCCGAACTTAGATTCAAGAAGTTCAAGCGCCGCCTTTGCAGTTTCGGAGCTTGTTGTACAGTCAAAAACAATCCAGCCGTTGTCGCTCTTTACAAAGGTTACATTGGCAACATCGTAGCCTCTGACCTGATAAACACCGTCAACAACTTCAAAAAGTCCATAAAGCGAGTTAAGCTCCGTGTTTCTCCAAAGGCTTGGGTTTGCACTGTCGGGAGTTGACGAATTTCTGATAAAGTCATATGCTGTCTGGCTCCATGCAACAGTTCCGTTCTCTGTTTTGATTTCGAGTTTGTCGGGTGCTGTTATAAAGCCCTTTTTTGCAAATTCCTTTTCCTGTTCATCGGAAAAGTCAAGGGTCTTATACACCTGTGCGTTTTCGTCAGCCGTATATTTTGACGCATCCTTTACATCACTGTTGAATTTTGCGGATGTACTGCTGTCGCTCTGCTGACATCCGCAAAGTGCAGACGAGGCAATCAATGTTGCCGCCAAAGCAAGGCAAAGCCCCGTTTTCTTTTTGTTAATCATAGAATATTTCCTCCGTGTTTTTATCTGTCCATGATTTTTTGGTTTAAGCTGAATTATAATAAATAATTGTCATTTAGTCCATACATTTGGCACAAAGTGAAAATTTTTGGCACGAAATGCAAATTAAAGTCACTATTTGCGATATTATGTGATACAATAAGAGTGATAATTATGCAGGAGGTACGGTATGAGGATTGCAATAGTTGATGATTGCGAAAGTGAGCGGAATGAACTTTGCAAAAGACTTTCTCAAAGCTCATTTTCAAGGTCATATGATATTGAAATTTGCGGATACGGTAACGGAACGGATTTTCTGAACGAGGCAATGCAGAACAGATTTGACCTTGTTTTTATGGATATATATATGGAAAAGGAAAACGGAATTGATGCGGCACAAAAGCTGAGGAAGTTTGACAAAGATTGTCTGCTTGTTTTCACAACCACATCAACCGACCACGCACTTGAAGGTTTTAGGGTTCGGGCATTGCACTATCTTGTGAAGCCGTACAGCGATGACGAGCTTGATATGTTGCTTGATGAGATTTCGCAGAAAATTTCCGTTGAAGAAAAATACATTGAAATACCCTCTGCAAATGACTCGTTGCGTATAAAACTTTGCGACATTTTGTATGCCGAGCATTTTAAGCACTGCATACATATTCATTGTACGGACAAATCCGAAAAGTCTGTGCGCAGTACATTTGCCGAATTTGTAATGCTGTTTGATGACGGGGATAATTTCTTTGTGTGCAACCGAGGAATCATAGTAAATTTTGAACACATCAGGGATATGAACGGCAATGAATTTGTTCTTGACAACGGTGAAAGAATCTCCATAAGTCGAAGTCTTGTAAAAAGCGCAAAAAGCACCTTTGGCGAATATATTTTCGGCAGGAGGGATTTGCATTGACAAATGTTCTCTCCCCGATGATTGAACTCGGCGCAATCATTCCCGGTGTTGTACTTGCATATCTTCCGATAAAAAATTATCTCAAACTATCAAAGCTCCGGCTGTTTCCTGTGATGATTTTATCACTTGTGTGCCTTTGCACATTGTGCGGTTTTGTTTGTTACAGATACAATCTGAAATCGTTTGTGCTTGCAATACCGATAGTGCTTGCTCTTTCGGCAGCATACTGTTGTTCACTCAAAACATCCATGTGGAAATCGGTGAGTGTTTTACTTGCGGTATGCGGAGTGTTTGCCTGCATTGCGAGCATTACACGGGCGGTTGATTCTATAACATTTCCGCAGAACACAACGCCGTGGTTTGAAATTAAATCGGCTGTGCTGTTCAATATTCTATGCTGGATGTTTGTAATTCTTGCATGGTATCCTGCAACACACGGTGCGAGTGAACTGCTCGATGATGAAAACATTGCCCAGACATGGTATGTATTCTGGATTTTACCGATAATATTCATCTTGCTCAACTTTTTTATAATTCCATGGAATCCTAACATTCTCCATACAGGAAGAATTATGCAGGGTTACATTGTTATCAGCGTATCACTTCTTGTGCTATTGCTCATTTTCTACGCTTTGCTGTATTTTATTGCAAAAAGTCTAAACCGCAATAACAAACTTGCTCAGAAAAATCAATTTTTGAATATGCAGAGGGCACAGTATGACGCATTAAAAGTCGCACGGAATCCCCTCGGTGACGTAGCGGTCAACCATGACAATCGGACGATGAATTTCCGCCAGGCTGATAGAAGACGGAATATCCGCACAGCAGATAATGCCGTCCATGACATTTCGCTGCAGCATTTCCACAAATTCCTCGATGCGGTTCGGATTGTCCCCAACCTCGCAGAGCATACACTTGTAGCCATTCGTGTACAGATTATTCTCGACATGTTTCACCAGAGATGTCATAAACGGATGTGAAAGATTCGTAACAACAATTCCGATAAAACCGGACTTGTTGTGGAACAGGTTCTGGGCGAGTTCGTTTGGTTTGTAGTTCAGCTCCTCCACCGCCTGCATGATTTTCTGTTTTGTTTCATCGGAAATATACCCACTTCCATTGAGTGCACGGGATACCGTTCCGATTCCTACTCCCGCTTTGATCGCGACATCTCTAATACTTGCCATAGTTTCTCCTAACTCCTATTCTGACACTGGGCTGTTTTCTACTGACTCGTTCCGGCTTTTCCCCCGCTGCCGGTCTGTGGAGCCCGTTCCACAATGCTTGATTACTTTTATTTTAAAGCACCGCAATCTACAAATCAAGTTAAAAGCTGAAAATTTAAGTACAAAAAAACAAGCGACTGTTTGGATCATTTCCCTTTTTCTGGTGAAACCATCCAAACAGCCTCCTGTGTTTTTGTCACTTTTGTCTTATTTTCCAAAAACGCTCATTCATGCGGGCATGCTTTGCGATTTTTCTGGAATTTCATATGCCCCTGAACAGTCACAAACGCTTAATCGTTTTCCAACGAGATATCACCATCCTTTGTCATCAGTGTGATTCTGCCCGCAGCCTGATCCGGTACATAAGAAAAGCTCTGCTCGTCCTCCTCTTTCTGCATCAGATTCTCCATGGTATCCGGTACATCGATCTCCCCAAAATCTGTCTTTGCCGTAATTTCCAGCCGTTCCAGATCTTTTTTACCCAGTTCAAGTTCAATATCGCCGTAAGAGTTTTCCACCGACACATCTCCGGAAAGCTTCGTATTTTGGATTTTCGCATCGCCATCCTCCAGCGTGATCGACCCATTTTCCCACGTTCCGCTCTTCAGTTCCACATCACCGTAATCTGCTTTGCATTTGATATTCTGCATGTCACATCCGAAAAGTGTGATATCTCCATCCGCATTTTGCAGTCTTCCGCTTTCCGCCTGGATGCCATTCATCTGCACATCACCGAATCCCATCGTTACCTCTATTTTTTTCAGTACCTTCTTTTCCGGTACATACAGAATCACTCCTGTTTCCGACTGTTTACCGCCACTTAAGATTTCTTCCGTAAAGTCAATATTAATGTAAATCGTATCGGACACTGCGCTTGTCTCTTCGATGCTCAGAACACCGTCCCGCACGCGATATTCCACTGCAGTCTCTCCTTTTTTCGACGGAATCCGCCAGGCGAGATAACAGGAATCGTCACCGGACGGAAGGATGTTCAGGTCGCCGATCGTAAGGTCTGCCTGCAGTTCATCAAAATCATCAAGTTTTATCTTTTCCTGTGTGGAAATGCCGTCTTCCTTCTTCGCAGAACCGCTCATCGCATTCAGATCATACGTTTCCGCGTATGCTTTTCCGCCGCTTGCCCATCCGCTGAACATCAGCACTGCACCGGCAATACAGCAGGCACATCCTGTCAGTAATGCTGTTTTTGTCCATTTTTTCATGATCTGCTTCCTCCTTTTTTCGTTACCTTACGTGTACACCACACGAACAGCCGTCCCATCCATTTTGCAAAGTATACGCCGAACACCGCGCACAGAATACTGATTCCCAGCATGAAAACGCCCATTCCGGTAATAAAGCAGAATCCGCCGAAGGAAACCGAGACTGCCAGAATGCCGCGCAGCAGCATCTTAATTCCGGCGGCCACGCCGACAACTGCAATCAGAAAGACGCTCATATCAAGCAGTGCCGCACAGAGGGCCGCGCAGAGCAGAACAATGAGAATGCTGATCAGAATCGGGGCTCCGATCGGGGCTGCAAGCAGGGCGAGAATCGCGATCCAGACGACGTTGGCGCCTGTCGTTTTTTTCTTCTCTTTCTGTTTTTCTTCCTTTTCCATTGCCTCGCGTTCATCTACTTTTTTGTCCAGAAGATTCCGCATCAGTTCGGCGGCTGCCTGTTTCGGTGTTCCAAGTTCTTTGATCACGGCCTGCTCATTTTCCGGACCGGCATCTGCAAAATACTCGGTGAAGTATTCCATCGCATCTTCATAGTCGCTCTGCGGAAGCTTCCTCAGATACTTTTCCAATTGTTTCAGATATTCCCCACTCGTCATTCTTTTTTCCTCCACACGATAATGTCGTCAATGGTGTCACGGTAGGACTTCCATTCGCCCTGCAGGTACGCCATCTGTGTTTTTCCTGCTTCTGTGATCGAATAATACTTCCGTTTTCTGCCCTGGTACTCTGCGGAATACGTCGTCACGTAGCCCGCCTTTTCCAGTTTTTTCAGGATCGGGTACAGTGTCGACTCTTTGATGTCTGCAACCAGTTTGATCGTCTGGCTGATTTCATATCCATAAGAATCTTCCCGATTCACAATCGACAGGATCATAAATTCGATCAGCAGTGCTGATACCGGAAAATACATAAAAAACCACCTCCGTTAGTTTCTGATATGTAAAATATTTATATATATAATTTATACATATCATAAGACTATGGAGGCGGTTTGTCAAGGGGAATATATAAAATTTTTACATATTCGCTGTCATGTCATCATCTGTGTTTATTTCAGGGCTTTTCCGGAACCGAATGCGTCGCCGACTTTGTCGCCCATGGCGAGATAGGTGTTGTTGACCGGGTCGAAGGCGATTGGTTTCAGTTTTTTCGGGTCGATCTTTCCGTCGGTCAGAACGCTCTCGTCTGCGCAGACGTTCACGATCTCGCCGACCAGAATGCCGTTGTCAAAGCTTTTCACTTTGCACTCCAGTGCCATCGGAAGCTCGTCGATCAGCGGCGCGTTGACGAATTCGCTCTTCGTTGCATGGAAACCGGCGCGTGCAAATTTATCCGGAACTTTTCTGCCGGACTCGATGCCGACGTAATCGCAGCCAACAACAGTATCCTCGGTTGCCATGCTGACGGTGAAGGCACCGGTTGCGGCAAGGTTGTCTGTTGTCTTGTGGTCGCCCATGCTGATGGAGATCTCATTGAAATCTGTGACTACACCCCATGCAGCATTCATGGCATCCGGGTTGCCATCTTTGTCGTATGTTGCAATAATCAGAACCGGAAGTGGATACATGTTTGGTTTTGCTCCAAAATTTACTCTGCTCATGGTTGTTCCTCCTGTTTTGCTTGATTTTCTTTATTATAACGCTTACAGCAAACTTTAACACAAGAGATTTTCTCTGCAAATTTTCTTAATCGTTTAATTTTCTCGTCATATCATGCCATTCCTCGCCGCCCCAGGTGGATGCGGAGATTCCCTCGTCGCGGAAATTCATCTTTTTGTACATCTCCACCTTATCCTGCAGGCAGGTCAGAATGAGCTGTTTTCTTCCGTTTTTCTGTTCCCGGCGGCTGTACTCTTCCATCAGCGCGCGGGCGATTCCCTGGCCGCGGTATTCCGGCAGGACACTGAGACCCAGCAGCATGACGTTTTCTCCCTTCGGGTCGTACAGACTGATTTCATCGAAAAAGGCATCACGGAATTTTGTCTCGTTTGTTGCAAGTCCGTTCAGCGTTCCGGCGATTTTTCCGGTTTCTTTGTCTACTGCCGCCAGAAACAGCTCCGGCGCGTACTGCACCCGCTCGCGCATGCTCTTTTCGGAGCACGCCTCATTCGGCGGAAAGCACGCCAGCTCAATGGCAACGCCCTGTTCCATTTCATCCTGGCGGATGGTTCGAAGTTCATATCGTTCCATTTTATGGTATTCCTCCATTGCCCGCTCAAAAAACTGCAGAAAACCGTCTTCCACGGCAAGCTGATCGAGCGCGGCTTCTTGCTCATTCAGATCGTAATAATATTTTCCGGTCCGCAGATCGATCGACAGACGGTCGAGCGGAAAGCCTTTTTTGCTCATCGGATGGGGTGTGCTGACCATGCGGAAAGGAGCGCTCTCCATTGACGGGTCCATCGCGTCATAGCGGTGGTCCGCATCAAGAATCAGCGAAACTGCGTTTTTGTAGCGTCCCGTCAGGCCGCCGTACTTTTCTGCAAGGGCGGCGTAATGCGCGGTCATTTCTTCATCGGACAGATACTTTCCGTTCACGGTCCGCACATGGACGCCGGGCTGGTCGTCCTCTGCCACGTTGTCAAAATACAGACCGGAATCACAGGAGAACACCGGCATATGAAGCGCGTTGAAATACGCCTCCGCCTTTTTCTTGGCATTTTCCAGCGGCGTTTTTCCATCCTCGATAATCTCTGGCTGCTTAACACCGCCAAGATCTTTCAGCCCGATCAGCTCAATCCCAAGACCGGCAAGGCGGTGACGCATCGCGTCGAGTTTTGCCGGGTTGCCGGTTCCGTACAGTAACTTCATTTCTGCCCCCTTCTATGCCTCGATGCCGAACTCTTCCGGGCGGAAGCGCGGGCAGACATTTTCCGACGATGTGATGACGGATGCAGCAAGACGCGTACCGATTTCAACTGCCTTGCCAATCGTTTTTCCATAGGTCAGACCGGCGGAAACACCTGCGCAGAACGCATCACCGGCTCCTGTTGTATCTTTTACCTGTACTTTCTGCGCCGGGCAGAAGCCGCTCTCTCCGTCTGCTTCCGCATAAACCGCTCCGTCGCCGCCCATTGTTACGACCATGGCCGGAACATTTGCCGCTTTCAGACGCTCGGCGAGAATCTTTTCCATCTCGGCCGGTGTTTTTTCGCTGTAATCATCGGAGAAGAGAACGCCTGCCTCGAGCTGGTTGCAGATCAGGCAGTCAAATTTCTGCAGAAGATCTCTTCTGCTGACTGCGATGTTCATGTTGCTGACAACGCCGTACAGTTTTTTATCGTATTTTTCACAGAGCTGTACCAGCTTTTTGATGATCTCTTTGTCCATATCGATCTCTGCCACAATGGAATCGCAGTTTTCGATAATTTCATCTCCGTTTTCTTCCAGAATATCGAGAATCGGCATCAGGTTCGGGCGCTGGGAAATGGAGCCCGCCAGGTCACCGTTGTGATCGAAGACAGCAAGCCATGTTCCCATGCCGTTCGGGATTTCTTTCATGTATTCGGTATTGACTTTGTGGCGCTGCAGTTTGCGCACAACATCCTCGCCGAGTGCGGTATTATCCACGATTCCAAGGAAGGTCGGGCGCAGTTCCAGGTTTGCGATATCCTCCACCACGTTGCGGCTCACACCGCCGTGGATGTATTCGACATGGCCGGCGTTTCTGCCGTCCGGGACGTAGATGTCCTCTGGAAAACCTTTGATATCCACAAAAACTGCTCCTAATACTACGATTCCATTTTTATTTACTGCCATGTTTCTTTTTTCCTCTCCTGTTTTTTCATTCCTTCTTTTTTCAGACAAGCCTCTTCGTCTGTTTCACGAAATTATTTTCTTCTGTTGTATTAAGCCTTCTTTTGCGTTAGTAAACAGACTGTCTCCACATGCTCCGACCACGCGAACATATCATACCCCCATGCCTCTTCTGCCTTATATCCGTGTTTCGTCAGATACCGCAGGTCTCTCGCCAATGTCTCCGGATTGCAGGAGACGTAGACCACTTTTTTCGGTGAAAGGGTTACGACAGAGGACAGAAAGGCTTCATCACTGCCGGCTCTTGGCGGGTCCATGAAGACGATGTCGGCTTTTTCGCCTTTTTCGGCCATGGAGACCATGAAGGCGCCGGCGTCGTTCTGGTAGAAGGAGACGTTTTTGATTTGGTTTCGTTTGGCGTTTGTTACGGCATCGCGGACGGCGTCCGGGTTCAGTTCGACGCTGATGACTTCTCTGGCATCGCGGGATGCGATGAGGCCGATGGTTCCGATTCCGCAGTAGGCGTCCAGGACGCGTTCGTTTCCGGTGAGGCCGGCCAGGGAGATGGCTTTTTCGTACAGTTTTTTCGTCTGAACCGGGTTGACCTGGTAGAAGGACTGCGGGGAGATGCGGAAGGTGCAGCCGCAGAGTTCATCCTCGATGTAGCCGCGTCCGAAGAGGACAATGTCGCGTTTTCCGAGTACCATGCTGTCGGTGCGGTCGTTGACGTTCAGTACGATCGTGGTGATCTCCGGGTGGAGTTTGCGCAGGGCCTTTACGAAGTTGTTTTTTGACGGGAAGACTGGTGATACGCAGACGAGGACGACCATGATCTCGCCGGAAGCAAAGCCGGTGCGCACCATGACGTGGCGCAGGAGGCCGTAGCCGCTGTCCTCGTTGTAGATCATGATTTTGAAGCTCTTCAGCAGACTGCGGATATCGCGGATGATGGCATCGGCACGCTGATCCTCGAGCAGGCACTCATCGACCGGAACCACTTTGTGTGTGCCCTTTTCATAAATGCCGGATATGATCGTTCCGTCTTTTTTGCGTGCAAAGGCGGAATTGACTTTATTCCGGTAATGATAAGGATTTTCCATGCCAACCATGCCTTTGACCGGGACGATGCCCTTCAGAGTCTTCTTCAGGAACTGCTCTTTTTTCGCGAGCTGCTCTTCGTAGGAGAGGTTCAGATATGTGCATCCGCCGCATTTTTTCTGATAAGGACATTTCGACGATGATGAACTCTTTTTCTGCTTTCCTTTTTCCGGTGCCACGCTCTTTGTTTTCTCGATGCGAACAGCTTTCTTTTTATTTTCCCTGTCGAAATACGTCTTTTTTCTTCCGTAAGATCTTTTATTCTTCTCTCTCGTGTTTTCCACTTTCTCTTACCTTCTTCCTCTATTTCGCAAACCCGCGCAGCAGCGCGATCTCTTTTGCATATCCGTCCAGCTCATTCGGTGTTTCCAGATAGAACGGCAGTCCCGCCAGCGCCGGATGTGTCACAATCCGCTCAAATGCCGCAAGTCCCAGCGATCCCTCGCCGATCTTCTCATGGCGGTCCTTATGGCTCTCAAACGGATTCTTGCTGTCGTTCAGATGAACCGCTTTCAGCTTCGAAAGTCCTACCACGCGGTCGAACCTCTCAAGCACATCATCGAGGTGATCCACAATATCGTATCCCGCATCGTACACATGGCACGTATCTAGGCAGACACCCATGTGGTCTTTTAATTCCACGCGCTCCAGAATCGCCGCCAGCTCCTCAAACGAGCGGCCGACTTCGGTTCCTTTTCCTGCCATCGTCTCAAGCAGCACCGTGGTCGTCTGCTCCGGTTTTAAAATTTCATTCAGCATCTCCGAAATCAGACGGATTCCCTCTTCCGCCCCCTGTCCGGTATGACTGCCCGGGTGGAAATTGTAGCAGTTTCCCGGCGTATACTCCATCCGTTTCAGATCATCCGCCATCGTCATCCATGCAAACTCTCTCGTGTGCGCATCCTTCGAGCACGGATTCAGCGTGTACGGCGCATGTGCCAAAATGCGCTCGATTCCATGCTCCTTACTGTAAGAAAGAAACGCTGCGACATCCGCCTCGTCGATGGCTTTCGCCTTGCTTCCTCTCGGGTTTCTTGTAAAAAACTGAAAGGTATTCGCCCCGATGGACACCGCCTCTTTTCCCATGGCAAGATATCCTTTGGACGATGATAAATGACATCCTATTGTCAGCATAACTTTTATTCTCCTTTATTTCCAAACCACAACTCACCGATTCTCTGCGAGCCGCATTACTTAAAGCACAATTTTCCGGTACGGAATTCCCATCTCCGAGAGTGCTTCCTCCTCCCGCTTCTGACACGTAAAGAGCAGCACCTGCGTCCGGTTTTCCGCCAGCCATTTCAAAGTTTCTTTCAGCCGGTTTTCATCGTAAAACGCAAACGATTCATCGAGAATCACCGGCAGCTCCTCCTCGCCGCAGAGCACATCCATCGCCGCCATGCGGAGCGCAAAGTACGCCTGCTCGATCGTGCCGCGGCTGACCTGTTCAAGCGGCACATATTCGTCTGCGGTGTGAAGACCGATCCGCAGATTCTCATCCATATTCACCTGCAGATAGCGACCATTCGTCAGCGATGACAGCGTTTTTGACATCTGCTGTTTTAAGCGGTCGCCGACGTCGCAGATGTACTCGCCCGTCTCGGCGTTGTAAACCACCGTGCCGCAGGGC
>OHAQ01003490.1_pt1 | contig 10645 bp, 7 predicted proteins | sample 1577111 | NCBI WGS metagenome assembly OHAQ01 (sample SAMEA3541549, study PRJEB24748) | human gut metagenome | biome: human gut; feature: human-associated habitat; material: faeces | place: China | collected 2012 | reverse complement strand
GACTGGCGTATAGTCCGTCGATGATGCCGTCAGCAAGTCCGATTACAGGTACATAGCTCCGGTCGAGACCCAGCAGCGCGATCTCGTCCACCGAGGGTGCGTAGGCCTCCGCGATGCCGCCCAGCTTCATGCGCTTGGCCTCGCTGGAGGCGACGTCCGCGGCCGCGTCGACGAACATCCGCTGGATGAGCCGCTCCGACGGCGACACCGGGCGTCCCTTGATCGTGCTTTCGAAGACGATGTTGTAGAGGTCGTCCATATACTCCTGCGGCGTGTAGGGATCGTCGGCGATGTGCGACGAGAGCGTGACGTTCTTATAATAGGTGAAGAACGCGCGGCAGAAGTTGAAGCGCAGGATGAACGAGAGGTCCACGTGCAGCGGCAGTTTTTCGGTCAGCGCGGGCTGTTCGAGCCATGCCGAGTCCTTCATCTGCGCAAGCACCCATTTCAGCGATGCGCGCTGCAACTCCTTCGGGACGGAAACGGCCTGCGGACCGCCCGCCGTGTTGCTGTTCACGTCCGTGAGGTAGATGCCGCCCACGTTGAGCATCACGGCGTTCACGTAGCGCGCGAACTGTCCGGCCGCGGCCTCGTAAAGCTCCGTGCGGATTTTCAGGCTTCCGAAATCCAGATTTGGACGGACATCGACGGTATGCACAACAACGACCCGCGTATTGTGGACAAGACCTCTCCCGTGCGCCATCTTCATTTTGAAGAGGCAGCCGAGCTGGCATATTTCGGTGCAAAAATCCTGCACCCTACCTGTATCCAGCCCGCCAAATATGCTAACATCCCCGTGCGCCTGCTCAATACAATGGATCCCACGGCTCCGGGTACACTCATCTCCAACGATACGGAGAAAGGCAAAATCAAGGCTGTAGCTGCAAAGGATAATATCACAGCTATCAAAATCAAGTCCAGCCGTATGTTGCTTGCTCATGGTTTCTTGCGCAAAGTGTTTGAAATCTTTGAAAGCTACCAGACTTCTATCGACATGATTTGTACGTCCGAAGTAGGTGTATCCGTTTCTATCGACAATACCAAGCATCTCAACGAGATTCTGGACGATTTGAAGAAATACGGTACGGTGACGGTGGACAAGGACATGTGTATCATCTGCGTGGTAGGCGACCTCGAATGGGAGAACATCGGCTTTGAAGCCAAAGCGCTTGATGCTATGCGCGACATACCGGTACGTATGATTTCTTTTGGCGGTAGCAACTATAACATTTCTTTCCTTATCCGTGAATGTGATAAGAAACAGGCTTTGCAGTCGCTCAGCGATGCGCTGTTCAACGAGTAATAAAAGAAAACAGTAGATATGAGCGCTTTTACCTTCTTGATAAAAGCGCTCTTTTTAACTAAACGAAGATATAACCCATAATAATTATATGAAAGGAACATTTCCTATTGACAAATTCCGCGAATTGCGTACCCCGTTTTATTATTACGACACGAAGGTGCTGCGCGATACTCTTTCCTGCATCCGTACCGAAGCGTCACGATACGATAACTATTCGGTGCATTATGCGGTGAAGGCCAATGCCAATCCTAAGGTTCTGACTATTATCCGTGAGAGCGGGTTGGGAGCGGACTGTGTGAGTGGCGGTGAAATCCGTGCGGCAATCAAGGCTGGTTTCCCAGCCGACAAGATTGTGTTTGCCGGAGTGGGTAAGGCAGATTGGGAGATAAATCTCGGATTGGATTATAATATCTTCTGCTTTAATGTAGAGTCCATACCCGAACTGGAAATTATCAACGAACTGGCCGCAGCCAAAGGCAAGGTAGCCAATGTTGCTTTCCGTATCAACCCCAACGTAGGCGCGCATACGCATGCCAACATCACTACCGGATTGGCGGAAAACAAGTTCGGTATCAGTATGGAAGATATGGACCATGTGATAGACGTGGCGCAGGAGATGAAAAATGTCAAGTTCATCGGGCTGCATTTCCACATCGGTTCGCAGATATTGGATATGGGCGATTTTGTGGCTTTGTGTAATCGTGTCAACGAATTGTTGGACAAACTCGAAGCCCGTCAGATACGTATCGAACACGTTAATGTGGGCGGTGGACTCGGCATTGATTACGGACATCCCAACCGTCAGCCTGTACCCGATTTCAAAAGCTATTTCGAAACCTACGATAACTGCCTGAAACTCCGTTCCTATCAGACACTTCATTTTGAATTGGGGCGTTCGGTAGTGGGGCAGTGCGGTTCGCTTATTGCAAAGGTTTTATATGTAAAGCAAGGCACTAATAAGCAGTTTGCTATTCTTGATGCAGGTATGACGGACTTGATTCGTCCTGCACTCTATCAGGCATTCCATAAGATAGAGAACATTACTTCCGATGTTCCGCAGCAAACTTATGATGTAGTGGGGCCTATCTGCGAATCATCCGATGTCTTTGGCAAGGCTGTCGATTTGAACGGTGTGAAGCGTGGCGACCTTATAGCCCTTCGCTCTGCCGGAGCTTACGGTGAAATCATGGCTTCGGGTTATAACTGTCGCGAGTTGCCGCAAGGTTATACATCGGACGAGCTGGTATAAGCGCAGTACAAGATTTAAATGATTTATCAAGCACGGGAACATCCTTTTTGTTTCTGTGCTTGTTTTTTATAGCTACCTGATTTTTTTGTTGTATTTTTACAGCATTAATATCTGATATAAATCCATTATGAAACACAAGTCGATTTTCTTTTCACTTAGCCTGATATTTAGTTCGTTTTGTCTTTCGGCGCAGGAATTGCCGAAAGAAGTGGCCTGGCAAGAGATAGAGGTAGTTAATGTACCGATTCCGCCTCATACGCATCCCCGTTTGTATGTTCGCTCATCCGATTTACCCGCGTTGAAGGAACGTCTGAAAACTCCTCAGGCACAGCAGACACTCTCTCTTATGAAAGAGCTGAGCAAAGACCGTACTCCAGCGGAAGAAGCTGCCGTTACAAACCGCGGTTTCCGCTATTATTACGAGATGCGCGGCGTTACATCGCGGGTGCAGTTGCAAGCCCTTGACTATCTGTTGGAAGGTGACAAACGTTTGGCACGCCGTGCCATTACAGCCATGCTCGATACGTTGCAGCGTGCCTCTTTCGGCACTCGTTCCGACTTGTCGCGGGCCAGCGGAGCCATGCTGATAACGGGGGCTATGGTATATGACTGGTGCTACGACCAGATGAAGAGTTCCGAGAAGCAGGCTTATATCAAAGAATTTATCCGTCTGGCAAAGAGTATGGAATGCGGTTATCCGCCACGCAATAACCAACCCATAGCGGGGCATCCGTCGGAGTGGATGATTATGCGCGATATGCTGTCGGCAGGCATTGCCATTTATGATGAATATCCCGATATGTACAATCATGTCATTACCATGCTCTATCGTGATTATATCCCGGCACGCAACTATTTTTACGAAGGGCAGAACTATCACCAGGGCACGAATTATGTACATGTCCGCTTTGCCTGTGACCTCTTTCCTTTATGGATTCTGGATAAGATGGGAGCCGGTAGCATTTACAGCTCTTCGGCGAGGTTCGTACTCTACGACATTATCTACCGCCGGCGTCCCGACGGAGTGTTGATGCCTGCGGGCGATGATTATCCGCAGAACCGTCCCGCATTGCTTACTATGCCGACGCCTATGTTTTTGGCTTCCAGTTATTATAAAGATGAATATCTGGCTTATGAGTTCGAGCGTAATCCCCGGTTGGACAAGTCGGGCAACGAGTCCATGAACCATTGTCTGATATACGACCTGTTGTGGCGTGACTACACCCTGAAAGGCAAGGCCCCCGACGACCTTCCTTTGACACGTTATTCCGGTACTCCCTATGGCTGGATGATTGCCCGTACCGGTTGGGATGCCAACTGCGTGATTGCCGAGATGAAAATTAATGAGCAATTTGTGGGTAACCACCAGCACATGGACGGCGGCAGTTTCCAAATTTACCACAAAGGGCCTTTGGCTATCGATGCCGGTGCTTATAGCGGTAGTTCGGGCGGTTATAACAGTCCCAACAACAAAAATTACTTCAAACGCACCATTGCCCATAATTCATTGCTGGTGTACGATCCTGACGAAAAGTTCGGCTGTTGGAACTATGGCGGGGGTGGAAAGACACGGTTTGCAACCAATGACGGCGGGCAGCGTATGTGCGGCGAAGGTTGGAAAACCTGCAATTCGCTCGACAGCCTTTTGTCCGAGGAATATACGGTAGGTAAAGTGTTGGCTCATGGATTTGGTCCTGACGCGCAGGCTCCCGATTATTCTTATTTGAAGGGGGATATAACACAAGCCTATACCCGGAAAGTGAAAGAGGCGAAACGTTCTTTTGTATTCCTTAACCTGAAGTCCGAAACCGTGCCTGCCGCACTTATTGTATATGATAAAGTATCGGCTTCCAATCCCGATTTCCGTAAATACTGGTTGCTGCATAGCATTGAAGAACCCACGCTTGAAGGTAATACTTTCACCGTGCGGCGCACCAAAGACGGTGATAGCGGTATGCTGCACAACACCGTCCTTTTACCTCAGGCAGATAATCTTCGTATCGATAAGGTTGGCGGTCCCGGCAAAGAAAACTGGGTGTTCGGCACTAACTATCCCAACGATGCCGTAGCCCCTTATCTTGATAATGCCAACGAGCGCGGAGCCTGGCGGGTAGAAGTTTCACCCGTTGCCCCTGCCGTTACTGATAACTTCCTGAATGTGATACAGGTTGCCGATAACCGATGCAACAAGTTGAACGCAGTACAGCGTATTGAGGATGACCGGATAGTAGGTGTTCAGTTAGCCGATCGTGTCGTTACTTTTGCCAGGAGCAGCGAACCGTTGCAGAAGGATTTCACCCTTACAGTTAACGGTACGGGTACATATAAATTTGTCATTACCGACCTTAAAGCAGGAAACTGGCAAGTAAAGAAGGACGGTCGTGTCTTTATTCCGTTGACCGAGGTGCAGGCTTCCGACGGGCTACTTACTTTTGAGGGGGATGCTGGTAGTTATGAATTTTGTAGGTAATAATTTTAAATAAACAATAGAGCAGGTATTTAACTTGTTCTATTGTTTCTGTTATTTGCACTGTTGATAAAATAATGTAGTTATGAAGCAATACGAAGCTGTCATAGAAACCTTAGATAAGTTGGGTGGAGTCGCAACTTTAGGAGAGCTGAACAGAGAAGTTTTTAAAATAAGCGACTGTGAATGGAAAACAAAAACTCCATTTGCCAGTATTCGCCGCATTGTGCAACAGACTAAGGGGATCTATAAGATAAAGCCCGGATTATATGGACTTGAGAAGTATAGAAAACAAATAGAAGATAGGGGGATTATTGTAGAAACCGAGAAGAACAAAGATTCAAACGATGTCATAATGTTCAACCATACTTACTATCAAGGTATTCTATTAATAATAGGGAAGTACCGTAACATGCAGACTTTCGTACCCAAACAAGATAAAAACAAGAAATTCTACGATGGGCACAAGTTACATGAACTTTCTACTCTTGCAGAACAGCCGCCTTATTCCTATCCTCAACTGATAAAGCGCAGTGCTACCATTGATACGATATGGTTTAACGGACGCAATATGCCTCATTCATTTTTTGAGATAGAGCATTCTACGGACATCCAGAACTCTTTGCTGAAATTCAACGACCTGCAAGATTTCTATGTAAGAATGGCTATTGTTGCCGATATAAAACGCAAACCGGAATTTGAAGCTAAGATGCGTTTTCATGCTTTCGATGATTTACGATTGAACAAACGTGTGTCATTTTTAAGTTATGATGCCCTTGTTAAGCAATACGAAATGGAACAGGAAAAACAATCATTTGAATTTATCCTTTAGATTTGCAAATACTTGCTTTTCTTTATTTCGTAATAAAATTAAAAATATTGCTCTTTTGGATAGTATGGGGAAGTTGTCTGTACAAGAGGACTTTGCTTGCGGTTATGATTTACCCTTTTAATGAACATCCAAGAGTTCTTTGTTACGGTTGTTTTGAGTTTGAAAATATAGGTCTGTATAAAATAGTGCTCCCCGCACTTCACAGTGCAGGGAAGGCACAGCAAACAAACAAAACATTTCTGATTTGAATAAATAGATATTCTTATCAGACGTTTTTGTTTTAGGTATTTAGAGCGTTTTAATGCTTTGGAAGTGGAAGTTGAATATAAGTTGTGTATGTAAATTCTATATTCTCATTTGTACAAAGCAATGATTTCTTATTATTTTAAGCTATTTATTTCGTACACACCGGATAACAAAAGCTATTATTTCACCTGTTGAAGAGTCTTCACCCCCAATGAATTCATTTTGAAGATGTCTGTTGTACGTAGTGCATAGATAGTATCCTATGGCATCAAAATAAGGTTCGTGCGGATGTCCGTCGGTAAATCTCATAAAGCTACTATATGGGAGTTTTAATACATCTCCGTATATTGTGTATCCATCTTTGGGTACTCCTTTTGCATAGGAAAGCAAATTATTGAACTCTTGTAAAGTAGGAGTTCTCCAAGTGCTATTAGGTTCAACTTTTCGACATGGGTCCCTTGAATCGGACCAAGTTGTGACAAGTTCCGGATTATTTGGCAACGGATTATTGAATACAAAATAGTCCGGAGCATTATTTGCTTTGCTGCATGTCAGTGTATTGGGATAGATACCATATTTTTTTGTTTCTGCTGTATAATATAAGTTTCCGTTTGCCCAAATATTTCCCCCGATAATATACCCTTCTGTTGTGGTGAATGAAACGTTGTTGTAATAGGTGTTATTGGCGTTAAGAGTCACTTCGGATAATGTTGTGCTCCTATTGCTAAATGGTTTGTTGCCGATGGTAAGATTCAATTTTATCGTTACGCTTGCAGAAGTTTGCGGCAATAAATACGTGTAATTGCTATACACACTCATCGCATTCGGACTGCTCCAAGTGATATTTATCGTTCCCGATCCGGCTTGTGCTGTCAGTGCATTGTTTGTGAAAGAATAGGTAGCATTATGTTTGGGCAGAGTCACTGTACCAGTACATGCCGTAATTATTCCCATTCTTTCGGCTTGGGCAATGGCTTGTACTCTGTATCGTGCACAATGATGTTTGAACACGATGTTACTCAACGTATATTTGCTGCCTGTATTGTTAATTACAACTCCAGCTTTTACATACGTCATAAAATTTTGCCCGTTTGTTACGGGAACACTTGTAGAGCTGTTGGTAAATGTGGTAATGGCGCTTGAATTGCCGTATGAATAAACGATGAATGTATAAGTGCCCATAGGGAGAATAAGGCTCTTTGTGGTTTGTACGCTGCTTCCCGACAGCTTATAATCTCCATATCCGGCATAGTTTGCAGTGGAAATTTCGGTGGCGGTAGCCGATTTATAAGCTATGACCCGGAAAGTTATGTTATCTTCCATGTTTGCCCAGCGGGTGGCGGCTTCATCGGTTGCATATCCTGCGGGGTAATACAGTGTACTCACTTCCATATTCAAGTCGTATTCTCCTTTTTGTTTGACGGTTTTTGTTATTCCGCTTCGTGTGCCGGCAATCTCTTCCGTGCTCCAGCCGTTTGTCTGGGGAGCTTCCACCTCAACGAGGATGTTGTTGGGAGAGGGGTTCTCTATGCTGTCCTCGTATTTTCCGCACCCGATTATCAGCAGGACAACCGATATATGGAATAACATATTTCTTATCATTCGTCTCATTTTTTTTAAGGTAAAGTAATCGTTTATGAACCGTTTGTCATTTTTGCACCTGCTACCATTGATCCGGACTTTGAGGCATGGTTATTGTTCCCGAACCTGCCGATGTCTGTCCGCTCCACGCTTCTGCTGATATACTTGTTGCTATCACCAATGTCTTGTCGCCCGTAAGTGCTGCTGCTTCCGTGGTATATCCCGCATTGTTCACCGCCTTGATATTCACGATGTAGCGGCAGTTCCTTTTTAGCGGAATATAACTTCCCCCGCTGGTAAGGTCCACTCTGTAATAATGCGTGCTTCCCGCATAAGTACCTCCTACGACAAGGCATACATTATTGTCCCTGCCATTTCCTTGCGGTGTTTCCGCTACGTAGATAGTCCGTATCAGTGATTTGCCGTCCATGCAGGTGTAGGTCAGCGCATCGTTTGTTCCGGCATCCGGGGGGATGGATACGGACGCAACCACGTTATCGGTAATTGTCCCACCGTTTACAGGAGCTGCGTAGCCTTTATTCTTGGTGCGGTACACGCTGACTGTTTTCAACGTAAATCCGCTTATTCCTGCTGCTGTTTCTCCATTTAGCATACATCCCACATCTATGCGTGCCAGCGAACGCAGCAACGTGATGTTTCCCAAAGATGTGGCAGGAGTGATGGCTTGCGTTGCAGTCGTTTCTCCCCACATAGGGAAACGGCTGTAGTTTGTCGTTCCGGTTGCATTCCACATTCCGGTGGCATCGAACGTTATCATTTTCAGAACATCGTTTTTGGCAGTGTTATCCGGAATGACGGGTAGTTTCTTTCCGGCATTGGCTATGACTACAAGTCTGTATTTCTCGCCTATCAGGCTTTGTTTCAGGGTCACTATGTACTTTTCATCCTGTAACTGTATTTGCGGCGCCTCATAGCAGAACGTTTCCGTGGAACTGTTTGCCTTGAATACCAATACTTTCAGTTGGGCTATGTCTATTGCATTTTCCTCGTTGGATGTAATGGCGCGGGTGGCGGTACTTCCGTCCGTTGCCGTCGGTAGCGAAATGCGGAGTGTGAGCATTACTTCGCCATTGTCGGTCAGTGTGCCAGGTTGCCCATTGTCGCAAGCCAGCAGGGCAAGGACGATTACCGCACAGGTTACAATGCGTAATAATGCGGCGGATTTGCTTCTATATTCCGATAGCCCTGTCATACTTCCTTTAATTTACATTTCCGTTTCCTGTTCCACTTCTCCCCATGGCAGTACTTTTACGAATACTCTTATTTCGGTCTTTCTGAAATCTATTTCAATGTCAGTTTGCTTTCCGGCTTCCGCTCGTAAGAGGTGTAGCTCGTTATCCTGCGTAATGGTGCATAGTTTTTCCTGCCCTCTGTATATTTCCACTTCGATACATTCTTCTTCTTGGGTTGGAAATATGCGAAAGGGCGGAGCATAGGCATCTCCTTGTTCATCTGTAAAGGTTGGCGGTTTGTATCCTGCGTTTTCTCCGGTTACTTTTCCCATGAAATCCACTTCGGAACCCGTTCCCCGTACAATGAAGGTATAGGTTTCTCCCTGATACGGATAGCGTTCTGCAAGATAGCGTGTCCGTATGCTCAATCCTGCGGCCATTCTTTTCATAACCAGCGTGATTTTTTCCTCTTGTATGCTCCTTGTAGCGGTGTTGTTCAGTTCCTTGCGGCAGTAAAAGAGATCAGTAACAGGCAAATGGCTTCCTTCGGCATGTTGTTTCAGTTTCAGGCGTGCTTCCTCTAGCAGGATCCCCGGTTTGATTTTGGCGGTAATCAGGGTATCTTCCTTGATGTTTCCCCACGCTACGAGGGTAAGCCGTGCTTCTTTGTGGTTTCCGAAAAGATAGTCTGATGACACTCCTGCAGGAACCATGCGTACAAAACCGTTTTCTCCGAAAAGATACACTTCCGATTTCTCCAGTACACCGCTTTGGGTGAGATCATTACCTGCCGCATCCACTACCCGCACGTGTATTTCGTACTGCATGCAGTCTCCGGTGTCTTCCCGCACGCATGATACGTGCAGAAAGGCAAGGCAGGCATACGATGCCGTAAGTATGGCTGTGCGGATAGGTTTCATTATTGTTTATGGTTTCGGGTAATTATTCGAATGTCACGTCCTGCGTGATGTTCAGTGCCCAGTCGGCTACACTCACTGTCAGTTCGAGTGAAGTAGGGTTTATCTCTCCGGTGGGGTCATCGGTTCCTATATTCTTGATAGTTGCCTTGATGGCATAGGTAGTGTTGCGGGCAATGTTTGAAGTACCCGTGCCCGAAGCTCCGGTGATATTTGTTCCGGTCTGGCTCTTGTTGACGATTATCGGATAATAGATGGTGGTTCCTGCATCACTTGCACTTTTCTTGAACGTTCCTTCCAGTACCAATGCCGTACGGGTGGCCTCTTCGTTGGGGAGTATATAGAACCAGTAGTCGGTTTTATGCTCGGTACCTACGCTTACCGGCGGAGTGACCGAATTTGCCAGATAAGCTACAGTTCCGCTGGAGCCGGTGTAGTTTCCGGTCAGATAATCCGGTGTGCTCATTTTGGTGGTGCTGTATCCTCCTGTGCCCGGTACAGCTTCTTTCACGGCATTCCGCACAAAGATGTTTTTCAGTTCGTAGGATGCCGCCGAGTACTGTCCGTTGGGGTCAAATTCGGTTCTGATGCCGCTTACGGACACTCTTGCAACGAGCCTGCTCAGCCGGGCTGTCATACCGGTGTTGATGCCTGCGCCCAGTGTGAAGGTGGCGTTGCCATCACCGTTTTTTACGTCTCCGCTCATGGGCAGACAATCCTTGGTCTGGGCATCGGCCAGTTCAATTGTTCTCTTCAGGAAGTCGGTCTTGTTCAGGACGCCTGAAAAATAACCGTCTGTAGGGGCGTTGGCTACCACGATGCCCGTACAGTTCGTTGCCGGAGTACAGTTGATGGTT
>OHAQ01003488.1_pt1 | contig 10655 bp, 7 predicted proteins | sample 1577111 | NCBI WGS metagenome assembly OHAQ01 (sample SAMEA3541549, study PRJEB24748) | human gut metagenome | biome: human gut; feature: human-associated habitat; material: faeces | place: China | collected 2012 | reverse complement strand
CCGTGAAGGAGACTGGGTAAAGGCAGGCGATACACTTGTCGTCATCAACAGTCCGACGATAGAAGCCAAATACCGGCAAGTAAATGCCCTCGAGCAAGTAGCCCAAGAACAGAACAAAAAAATCGATGCCGGTACACGCCGGCAGATCATCGCCACCGCCCAGCAACTCTGGAACAAAACCAAGAGTGACCTGACCCTGGCACAAACAACTTACGGGCGCATCCTGACACTTTATAAAGACAGTGTCGTCACCTCCCAACGGAAAGATGAAGTAGAGGCCATGTACCGTGCCGCACAAGCTGCTGAGCGCGCCGCTTACGAACAATACCAAATGGCCGTAGACGGAGCACAAAGCGAAGACCGCGCATCGGCACGCAGCATGGTAGATGCTGCACGCAGTACAGTAGATGAGGTGTCCGCCCTCCTTGTCGATGCACGTCTGACAGCACCGGAGGCAGGACAGATTTCAACTATATTTCCCAAGCGTGGAGAGCTTGTTGCACCAGGCACACCTATCATGAACCTTGTCGTTATGAATGACGCTCATGTTGTACTCAATGTACGCGAAGACCTGATGCCACAATTCAAGATGGACAGTGTATTCCACGCAGATGTCCCTGCCATCGGTAAAAAGAACGTAGAGTTCCGTATTTATTACATCAGTCCGCTGGGTAGCTTCGCCACTTGGAAATCAACCAAACAGACGGGAAGCTATGATATGCAGACCTTTGAAATACATGCCCGTCCCACACAAACGGTAGAAGGGTTGCGTCCGGGAATGTCGGTGCTGCTTACTATTAATGATTAACCGATAATCTGTGTGAATGATGAAAAGTCCGTTATACAATGTACTCCACCGCGAACTTTGCCGTATGACCTCCCGCAGGTTATACCTCGGCGTATGCCTCGTACTGCCCCTATTCTGCTTATTCTTCATGGCAACCATTTTCGGTAGCGGACAAATGGAGAACATTCCTATTGGCATTGTCGATCAGGACAATACTGCCACATCCCGGCAAATCGCACGAAATATATCTGCCGTACCTACTTTCAGTGTCACACGGCATTTTACCGACGAAGCCGCCGCTCGGCAAGCCGTGCAACGCAAAGAAATATATGGTTACCTGTCTATTCCTACCGGCTTTGAACAGCATGCTACGACAGGAATGGATGCCACGCTTTCTTACTACTACCATTATGCTCTCCTCTCCGTAGGTAGTGAGTTGATGGCAGCTTTCGAAACCGCGCTGGCACCTGTCGCTCTCTCTCCCATTGCCATGGAAGCTATATCTTTAGGGCTCAACCAGGAACAGATAACCACATTCCTCCTACCTGTACAAGCCAGTATGCACCCACTCTATAATCCCGACCTGGATTATTCTGTTTATCTGAGCCAACCATTTTTCTATGTCCTGTTCCAGATACTTATTCTGTTGATGACAGTATATGCCATTGGCAGCGAGATCAAGTTCAATACAGCACAGGAATGGCTGACCACAGCACGAGGGAATATTCTGACTGCCGTCACTGGTAAACTATTGCCTTATACATTCATCTTCTCAGTAATCGGTATATTGGCAAACTATATCCTTTATGGAGTAGTACACATTCCTTTCCACGGTAGCCTGCTGATGATGAACCTCATGACACTGATCTTTATCATCGCCACGCAAGCACTCGCAGTGTTTATATTTTCCATCTTCCCACGGATAGCATACATTATCAGTATCGTATCCATGATCGGTTCATTAGGTGCTACTCTTTCAGGTGTCACCTTCCCCGTAACAAGTATGTATCCTCCGGTACATGCAGCATCCTATCTGTTTCCCGTCCGGCACTTCACTGAAATCTCACAGTCGATGATCTATTTTGACTCAGGTTTCGGGTATTACTGGCAATCAGCAGCTATACTTTTGCTTTTTCCATTGCTGGCATTATTGATACTGCCGAGATTGAGGCACTGGATTTTGAAAGATACAGTAGAAGAAGATTCAGCTCCTATCCACAGTACGGCATATTCCACCTCAATAGCCACTATCATTTTCAGGGAGTGGCGTGCCATCAGCACCAATGCGGCAATCCTCCTGGTATTAATAGGCGGAATCTTTGCTTATGGTCTTCTCTATAACCTGATGTATGCTCCCAACCTTGTACGGAAAACCCCGGTTGCAGTTGTCGACAATTCTCATTCGGCTCTCAGCCGAGAATATATCCGGTTACTCAATGCCACTCCACAGGCCTCAGTCTACGCACTGACACCCAATTATCTTGAAGCCAAAGAGTGGCTGAAACAGAGCAAAGTAGACGGTATCCTATATCTTCCAGCCGATTTCGACACCCGTGTCGGCCGTGGGGAACAATCGGTCTTTAGTGTTTACGCCGCAACGGATGCTTTCCTGAATTTCAAGAATCTGCAAGAGGCTTCTTCCCGCGTGATGCTTGCCGTAAACGATGCACACCGTGCAGAGGGTGCCGTATTCTTGCCACCACAGGGATTACTGGCAGTAGCCTCATCCGCACCTGTCAATGTAGCAGGCACGGCCCTGTATAATTATACGGAAGGATATGGTTCATATCTTATTCCGGCAGTTATGATTATCATTATCTTTCAGACTTTATTGATGGTGATAGGAATGGTGACGGGAGAAGAAGCGGAACGAAAGCGTTTGCCTACCACCTCCCCCTACGGGTACTTACCCCCTCTTAACTCCCCCGTTAGTCGGGGGAGAACAACCTCCCGGGAGAACTCAGATAGTTCCGCCTGGCGCCAAGCATTATATAATGTTTCCGGAAGAACCTTCGTTTACGTTATGCTTTATTTCATCTTTGCCTTATTTTTATTAGGCTTACTCCCCCATCTTTTCAGTATCCCTAATATTGGAAACGGCAGAGACATTATCACAATGATGATTCCCTTCCTGATAGGAACGAGTTTCTTCGGACTGGCTGCATCACGTTACTTCACAGACTCTGAAGCACCTTTACTAATGATCGCCTTCTTCTCCGTAGGCTATATCTTCCTGTCCGGTGTCTCTTATCCACTTGAACTGATGCCATGGTATTGGCAGGCAGCACACTACGTAGTTCCGGCAGCACCTGCCGTGCTTGCCTTCGTCAAACTGAATTCAATGGGAGGAGATATAGTAGATATCCGTCCGGAAATGATCACCCTGTGGGTACAAGTGGTAGTGTACTTCTTGCTGAGTTTATGGGTATTCAAGCATAAGCATTATCGTTTTCGTTTATAAGCAAATGATTGCCACCGTTCCTCATCCCATCCCTGGCGTTGCATTTCCATACGGGCCATGACAAAGAACAGGTCGGAAAGTCGATTGATAAAACGCAATATATCTTCCGGTACAGGATCTTCCCGATTCAGCGTCCAAAGCCTGCGTTCGGCACGACGGGCTACGGCACGGGCAAACTGTAATTGAGCCGACACCTGCGTTCCACCCGGTAGCAGGAAATAGCCGTTGTCTTCAAGCTGAAGCATCATTGCGTCCATAGCCTGTTCGCACCGCACTGTCATTTCCACAGCATGAAGTTCGTTGGGATTGCCACTACCCGGCCTCTCCGGATCTGCATCCCGTAAGCCGGAAGGGGTTGCAACATGGCTCATCACCACCATCAACTCACGTTGTATATCATGGAGTAATTCCTGCCATACATCTTTCACCGGAAGCAACGACCTGACAATTCCTATCACCGTATTCAGTTCATCAATGCAACCATTAGCTTCAATGCGGATATCATCTTTCGGAACACGCTCTCCACCGTGGATGCCTGTCATTCCTTTATCTCCTGTTTTAGTATAAATCCTTCTCATAAATTACAGGTATATCTTACATTATTTCACTCTCCCGGAACTTGTTCAAATAATGACCAAATTCCCGTTTCTCCCCAATACAAATGCGTATAACTCGCTATCAGGTTTTTATAACAAAACACGGCTGTATTCACGGGGTGTCTTTTAGCATTATAAACTTGCACAACCGAAACAAGCTTCTCATCCTGCTCAATGATCCGTGAATAATGAAACTCATGTCCACGCAACTTCACCCCACGAAAATCAAAGCTTCTATACCCCATTGCCAAACGCATATCATCCTTGCAAGCGGAAACTTTCATAGGTAATGCGTCTACCATTTTGAAAGCTGTATAGGGATCTTTGCACATCACCAGTTCCGAAGCCAGATACATCATACCACCACATTCAGCAATTGTTTTTCCTCCCCGCTCAATATGAGCCTTGACTGAATCTATTACACGGGGGGCGGCACTCAATTGAAGCGCACGATTTTCCGGATAACCTCCGGGCAGATAGAGCAAATCCACATTATCCGGTACTACCGCACTGTTATCTTCCGGATCGAAGAAAGTAACCGTACCAAACTGATTCAGATAATCAAGATGTTCAGCATAGATAAAGGAGAAACTTTCCTTATTGCATGCCACCCATATATTTCCGGATAGAGAGACATTCTTTTTGACTTCTGTGGTGACATCCACCTCCCGGCGTGTGATCTGCAACAAGAGATCAAGATTCAATTGTGCGTCTAGCTGCTTCAGCAGTGTCTCAGTGATACCATCTTCATCTTTACGACTGAAATCCAGTCCCAAATGCCTGCTTTCCTCTTTCAAAGCATCGAATTTCCGCAAGCAACCCAAACAAGGCACATTCAGATCATCGCAAATCTCACGCAACATTTCCTCATGGCGGTCGCTCCCCACCTGATTGAAAATAACGCCTGCAACTTCCACTTGCGGATCAAAATCCAAATAACCTTTAATCATTGCTGCCAGTGAATAAGCAGCCGACTTAGCATTTACCACCAACACAACAGGAAGATTCAAAATCTTTGCAATCTCTGCCGATGAACCTTTACTACGGTCGTATCCGTCGAACATGCCCATCATACCTTCTACGATACAGACATCCGCATCTTTGGCATGTGAAACATACACTTCATGCATATGTTGTTCGGAAGCCATAAAAGGATCCAGATTGTAAGATGGAATTCCGCAAGCTTTTTCATGATACTTCGTGTCGATATAATCCGGCCCGCACTTATAGGGCTGTACACGTAGTTTTTTCTGCGTCAATAACGTCATCAACAATCGACTGACAGTGGTTTTTCCAATGCCCGAAGTAGGCGCCGCTATCAGAAATTGGGGAATATTTCTTATCATACCGCACAGATTTATTTCCCGCAAAGGTAGTATATATTCCCTAAAACTCTTACCTTAGCTGCCCAAATAAAAGTAAATTACTATGATTACTGAAGAACTCAAGAAATTATATTGTACGTATACCGGACACGAACCGGAAGCTATTGAAGAACTTCCTTCATCCGGCTCCAATCGTCGTTACTTCCGCCTTACAGGCATCCCTACCCTTATCGGTGTCAGCGGAACTTCCCTCGAAGAGAATCAGGCTTTCCTCTATATGGCAGACCATTTCCGCAAGAAAGGACTGCCCGTGCCACAAGTCGTAGCAAAGAGTGATAACGATGCATTTTATCTACAGGAAGACCTGGGAGACACTCTCCTGTTCAATGCCATCGAAAAAGGACGCAAGACCAGTGTCTTTGATGAAGAAGAGAAACAGCTTCTGCGCAAGACAATGCGCCTGTTGCCAGCCGTACAGTTCTCCGGTGCAGACGGAATGGACTTCTCATATTGCTACCCACAGTCAGAATTCAACAGTCGCAGCATCTTATGGGATTTGAATTACTTCAAATACTGTTTTCTGAAAGCTACCGGAATGGAGTTTCAGGAAGACCGTCTGGAAGATGATTTCCTGAAAATGGCAGACGTGTTGATGCGCAGTAGTTCGGCCACATTCATGTATCGTGATTTCCAGAGCCGGAACGTTATGATTAAAGAAGGTGAACCATGGCTCATCGACTTCCAAGGCGGACGTAAGGGGCCTGTTTATTATGATGTGGCTTCCTTCCTGTGGCAAGCCAAGGCCAATTATCCTGAGAGCCTTCGCAAAGAACTTTTAAAGGAATATTTGGACTCTCTGTGTAAATACCAGCCTGTGGACGAGAAATATTTCTATGCTCAATTACGTCATTTCGTATTGTTCCGTACCATGCAAGTGCTGGGTGCTTATGGCTTCCGTGGCTATTTCGAGAAGAAACCCCATTTTATCCAAAGCGTCCCCTTCGCTATTGAAAACCTGCGACAACTATTGCAGGAACCCTATCCCGAATATCCGTACCTCTGCCATGTGCTGAAAGAACTTACTGAGCTGAAACAATTCACTGACGACCTCCAGAAGCGCCGCCTTGTAGTAAAAGTCACCAGTTTTGCATATAAAAAGGGTATACCTGAGGATTCCAGTGGCAACGGTGGTGGCTTTGTATTCGACTGCCGTGCCGTAAACAACCCCGGTAAGTACGACCGTTATAAACCCTTCACCGGACTGGATGAACCTGTTATCCGCTTCCTGGAAGATGATGGAGAAATAACCACGTTCCTCGAACATGTATACGGTCTGGTAGATGCTTCCGTGAAACGATATATGGAACGTGGATTTACGAACCTTTCCATTTGTTTCGGATGCACTGGCGGACAACACCGTTCGGTTTATTCAGCACAACACCTGGCAGAACATCTGAACCAGAGATTCGGAGTACAGGTAAATCTGATGCACAGGGAACAGAATATTGAACAGACTTTTAAAGCGAAAAACTAAAGAATAAGTAGAGGATAAAAATATTGGTCTAAACTTTCGATAATTCAAGAAATAAAAAGAATGAAAGCAATGATATTTGCCGCAGGCCTCGGCACCCGCCTGCGCCCACTGACAGACAATATGCCCAAGGCACTTGTCTCCGTAGCAGGCAAAACGATGCTGGAGCGTGTCATCTTAAAACTAAAAGATGCCGGCTTCCATGATATCACCATAAACATCCACCATTTTGGAAGTCAGATTATAGACTTCCTCCGTGCAAACCAGAACTTCGGTGTGGATATTCATATCAGTGACGAACGGGGTGAACTGCTGGATACCGGTGGTGGTATTAAAAAAGCCCGTCCTCTGCTGGAGAGCAATGAGCCTTTCCTTATACATAATGCCGATATCCTGACGGACCTGGATCTCAATGCTTTCTACCACCACCATCTGGAAAGTGATGCAGATGCCACTCTGCTCACGAATCACCGGAAAACATCCCGCTATCTATTGATGGATCAGGACAATCGTCTTTGTGGTTGGACGAATATTTCTACAGGCGAAGTACTCCCCAAAGAACTTGATTATCCCAGCGATCATTATCAGTTGCAAGCCTTTGGTTGCGTCCATGTTCTTTCTCCCTCTATTTTCCGCTATATGGAAGATGAACGCTGGACAGGGAAATTTTCCATTATTCCGTTTTATGTGGATATCTGCCCGAAAGCACACATTCAAGGATTTCCTATAGACAGCGAAAACTGGTTTGATGTAGGCAAGCCAGAGACACTGGCAAAGGCAGAAGCCTATTATGCGTCTTTATAAAACAGGTTTCATCTTCACCAACTGCCCCTGGGCATCAAATAAGTATTCGTAGTTGAAGGAACCGTAAATACGATACTTCCAACGGGCACTTTTCTCAAAACGGCGACTGTCATCCAGGATGGTCGCCTGATATTCGGTTTCCAATTCATGAATGAACTCTTTGAATTCCGGATCTTGATATCTATAAGTGGGAACAATAATACGTATATCAGGATATTGTTCTCGCAGATTTTTGATTTCTGCACGAACAGTACCTTTTTCATCGGGCTTCAGAAAAAAGAGTAAACACACGGGATATCCCTGCCCTGCAATGTCTGAAAAGAGCAAACTGTCTTTCTCTGCATATTCCACCTGTTTGAAATCAACAAAACGATCTCCCGGCTTCAGGCTGCGGGTAGCATCCAGCATCCGTTTCAGTCCTATCAATACAGATGTACTGTCTCGCATTTGTAAAGGAGTTTTCTGGTACAATGTCTCCAGTTCATCCGGATAGATTGCTGCCCAACGATCAAACACCATCCATCCTATTGCGTTCCGGGCATTGTCGAATACAAATTGCCGCGTAGCTTCCAGCGGAAAAAGATCTTCATGCCAAAGCTTCCAAAGACGTACGTTTTGTGAATGGGGATTGGTACTTTTGTACGGTACAGGCATTGCCGGTGGGACTACATTTGTCAACGTCAGTTTTCCTCTTTCGGGATAAAAGAAATTCATGCTACCGGGATGCTCCATTCCATAGATATGCAACGTATCTTCTTTTCCGGAAAATGAAACTTCTCCGTTTCTGATAATAGCGAAGTCCAAAGGAGCTTTCCCATAATCACGGTCACCCGTCATACGGTCAGCACCATATCGCCACAGGTAGACCGTATCTCCTTCGTAAGCGTCCAGTCCGGTGCAATGCACAGTAAAAGTCTGTTCTTGCGATTGGCAACTGATGAGTCCCAGAAACAAAGAGTAAAATATCCATTGATTGATTTTCATAAAGCCCAGATAGATTGAGTAAACAAACACATTGTACAAAAGAACAATCTTTTCAGTAAAGATGCAAGCAAAAAAGACAATATATAAAAGCATTTGTTAATGAAATATCCATATATTTGTGACATAACATTAAAAAGACTGACTATGAAACGACTGAGATTAGGACTATGGGCATGTTTCTGCCTTTGTGCAGCCACCACCCTTATGGGACAAAACAAGGTGAAAACAACTGCCGAAAAAGTAATGCTGTTCATTGACGGCGCCCAAGTGACGCGTACCAAACAAGTAGATATTCCGGCAGGAAATTCAACGCTCATCTTTACCGGATTATCCCCTTATATGGATGCACAAAGTATGCAGGTCAGTGCCAAGGGAAAAATCACCGTTACGGCAGTCAACCGGCAATACAACTATATAGACAGCCTCGCCGTCAGCGAAAAACAACAAAGCCTGCAAAAGGAGCTTAAAAAAATAGAGAAACAGCAGAAAGAACAAAATGCCGAGCTTGGACTTATCAATGCCGAATATGAAATGCTGAAAACAAATTGCTCCGTCAGCAATAAGAATACCGCTACTTCTCTGGCCACTATCAAAGAAGTGAATCAATATTACTCCGGGCAGCTGAAAGCTCTGAAAACAAAAGAACTGGCTATCAATGAACAGATAGCCGAACTTACCATCAAACAGGGACAACTTAACTCTGAACTGGCACAACTAAGCGGTAAATCTCTAACCCCGATGAGTGAAATTATGGTCAATGTAAATGCGCCGGCAGCTTGCAAAGCTACATTCACTCTGAACTATTATGTAAAAAATGCCGGTTGGTTCCCTTCCTATGATGTTCGTTCCGGTAGCTTGGCCGAGCCTATCTCCATCATCTACAAAGCCAATATCTTTCAGAATACCAAGGAAGAGTGGAAGAACGTAGAATTATCCCTTTCCTCCTCTAATCCTTCCACCGGAAGCGTAGCCCCCACTCTGTCTACTTACTGGTTGGATTACGGACTTGCAGCACCACGCTACAATTTGAATCTCAATGGAAACACTGTTTCAGGAATCGTTCTTGATAATGAACGTACGCCCGTAATAGGTGCTACCGTTACCATTCCGGGGACTACGATAGGAGCCATAACCGACATAAGCGGTAAGTATTCTATAACTATTCCCAATGGACAAAACAAACTTCAATTTTCATATATTGGCTATCAGACTCAGACCAAAGATATACAAGGAAACATTATGAATGTTACCCTTCAGGAGGATACACAGGCTTTGGATGAAGTAGTGGTAGTAGGTTACGGCGCTGAAAGGAAACCTCTTATGGCAGGTGCTGTCTCCGGTCTTAAGGTAAACCATAAAAAAGATATTCAATACGAAGAAGAAGCCAGCATGGCCCTTGACGTTGAACAAAGCCAGGGACAGATGGGCTACGAATTTGAAATAAAAGTGCCCTACACCATTCCCTCTGATAACAAACATGTAGTTGCAGAAATCAGTCATTACGAATTACCCGCTTCCTATACTTACCAAAGTACTCCGAAGATAGATAAAGATGCTTTCCTGATTGCCCAGGTAACCGATTGGGAAAAGCTAAACTTACTTGAAGGCGAAGCAAATGTTTACTTTGAGAATACTTTCATTGGCAAGTCCATTATGAATGTCACCCAACAGAACGACACACTATCCTTCTCTTTAGGTCGTGATAAACGTATCATGATACAGCGTACGAAAGAGAACGAATATACCTCACGCAAGTTTATGGGTTCCTATCAGACGCAATCCATTGCATGGAAACTTTCTGTCCGCAATACGCGTCCCGAACCTGTCAATCTTACGCTTTACGACCAACTGCCCGTATCACGCAACAATAACATTACCGTAACAGCAGAAGAAATCAGCGGCGGCAGTCTGGATGAAGCGAAAGGTATCATCACCTGGCAAATAACCTTACAACCCGGCGAACAACGTGATTTAGCTTTACGTTATAAAGTGAAGTACCCTAAAGGGCGAAACTTAATAATAGAATAACACATTTTCTTATAATCTAAAAACAAGTTGATAGACCATCTGCTCCATACAGGCAGATGGTCTATGCAACAGAAATGTATTCAAGAAAGAAATAACATAACAGTGTATTACTTATAATAAATATTAATTCATATAATAT
>OHAQ01003482.1_pt1 | contig 10669 bp, 9 predicted proteins | sample 1577111 | NCBI WGS metagenome assembly OHAQ01 (sample SAMEA3541549, study PRJEB24748) | human gut metagenome | biome: human gut; feature: human-associated habitat; material: faeces | place: China | collected 2012 | reverse complement strand
CCTACCTGTAGGACTGCCTTCGGCGTTACTTGAACGTCGTCCCGATATGCGCCAGGCGGAGTTGAAGTTACGTGAAGCGAATGCTAAAGTAGGAGTTGCCTATACCGACCTGTTCCCTAAGATCAGTCTAACCGGTAACTTAGGAGCGGAAAGTGAAGAACTGGGCGACCTGCTGAAAAGTCCGGCCTGGTTTTTGGCCGGCGATCTGCTGCAACCACTTTTTGCTATGGGTAAGAACAAAGCAAAACTGAAGGCTGCAAAAGCTCGTTACGAACAGGAAGTGTACAGCTATCAGAAAAGTGTGATCGGCGCTTTCAAAGAAGTGAACGATGCAATCGTAACTATCCATATGGCAAAAGACATCCGTCGCTCGCAGGAAAAACTGGAAGCTGCTTCAAGAAAGTACGTGCAACTGGCAGAACTGCAATATATAAACGGAGTAACCAATTATATTGATGTGTTGGATGCCCAGCGTGGTTATTTGGATGCCCAGATCAGCCTGAATAATGCGGTATTGGATGAACTGCTGTCGGTAGTTTATCTGTATAAAGCGCTGGGAGGAGGTTATCAGGAACAATAGATATCTTAAAATAATTTCGCCCCGCTACCACCTGTAAAGGCGGAGTGGGGCGAAAAGTTAAAAAGCATCCCTTTTACAACCCTAGTCTGCTGTGATATTATCATTTTTAATATCGCCTGTACCCCAGTCGGAAACAGAGACATCACCCAGGATTACTCCTTCACCGTTCAGGCGAAGTTTTAGCGTGGTGTTCTTACCCTGTATCAAATTAATGGCAGTTGCTGGCTTGTAAGTAAATGTAGCATTGCCGACTTCAATAACGATTGTGATTCCATTTACATCCTGAATGGTCTGTACCGGTAGAACAGCACTGAAAACACTTCTGTCTGCCAGCGGTTTGATATTCACTTTATTGGATCCGCTAACAGTTGTTGTTGCCGGAGTTACATCAGAACCATTGTAAACAACTGTATAATCTGCTATAGCATCTTTGATTGTCACCGATTTGATAACGGGATTATCTATCGCTGTTGCATTTACTTCGATGGTCAGCTTGGCTAACGCATGCTTTAAGTCGAGAGACAGCGCTGTGTATTTGTCGTCACTTGCGGCTTTAGCTATCGATGTGTAAGCAACCAGCAAGTCCGAGTTTTTATACTTGTCGGCTGTACTTTGATTCGTTTCCACTTTGGCTGTAGTTGGAGCAGCAACAGGGGCTGTTGCATAGAAAGGAATGGAACCGGTAGCAGCAGCATGTATTGTGGCCCACTTCATCTTATCCGCGCCCAAATCCCAGATGGCGCCATCGTAACGGAAATCGGCATACTGGCCGGTAGCTGTATTTCCGGCCGTATTGTAATATAGATACAGTAGGTCGCCTGTCTGCCCATAAGAGCTGCTTGCCTTTGTGATCACTTCACCGGTCACGGTGGGGACAATCGTTACATACTTGCTGCTGATGGCAGGCGTTGGGTCATTCTCGTTATTACATGCGGTGAATAACAATGCGCTTAGCGCTAAAGCGGCTGTACCGCTTACGATTTGTTTTGTTCTCATAATCTTAATATTTAACTAGTGAATAATATGTTATAGTGATCAGGTTTACGGGGTATCGATAGTTATATTGCCGTCTGCCGCGGCCGTTGTCCAGTCGGTTACCTTCACATCATCCAGCTCGACACCTGTACCTTTTACCGTAAGCGTCAGGGTGGTATGTGTCCCATTTGCCAGACTGACAGGAATTACGGGGGCATAGGTATATACATTGGTAGCTGTTCCGGCTGTAATGGTGGTTTTTACTTTTGCACCACTGTTACTGATCTCTTGCGCCGGAAGAATGATGGAATAGACCTTTATCGTCTTTACTCCGTTATCCTCATAGGAGTCGTCAGCTTCGCTATGCGGCGTGAGTTCTGTCGTAGTTGCGTCAGACTTAACTACGACTGTAGCCGGAACAGCGGCGGTAGGTGCCGGAGATGTATAATTAACCGTAAACTCCTTTTTTGCATTTTGAATAGTAACCGTAGAACTCGTAAAGTTGGTTATAGTACCCACTTTCACCTTCACCGTCAGCTTAGCCAGCATGTGTTTGAAGATAAGAGGGACTTTAGCCTTTTGGGCAGCCACTTCAGAGAATGCCATCAGCAGGTCGGAATTGGTGAAGTCGGCGTTGGCACTTTGGTTTTGCACGATAGAGCCAGTCGTAGCCTTGTCCAGGTCTGTAGGCGAAACGGCGAAGAATGGATATTCCCCGTTTACATCTTCGAGATCATCCCAAAAGATGCTGTTTCCTGACAGTTCAGCCGTCCAACTTCCGCTATAGGAATAGACTCCCTTTTCGTGTGCCTTTACATTACTTCCGTCCTTATAATACAGAAAGATTTTCTTGTTTCCTTCTGCCGGTTGGTAATTGTTATCCGCTTTGGTTATCACCTCTCCGCTTATGGAAGCGGAGATAGTTACAGGAGCGTTTCCGATCGGATCAATCTCGGTTTCGGGGCCTGCACAAGCGGTGAGTGTTGCCAGGCAACAACTAAAGGCCACGGTTACATGTGTGAATAATGTTGTTTTCATATCATACTGTTATTTAATTGTTTTATACTGCTAGTGTTTCACATCTCTATGGTTCCTGTCCGGTAAAAGGGATACATCGTAAATGATATTTTCCCAATCGCTCAGGGTGACCTGAATACGGAGAATATCCGGGGCGGGGACAGGTACTTCCGGTACCTCTATCTGTATGTCGATGGAAATACCTGCTTCCAGTAGTCCTTCAGGCAGATATTTATTCAAGGGAATTTCCAGTGGATCATGTTCCGGAATTTGTACGGTCAGCGACAGTTCCGGCTTTTGCCCATCCGGCTGTCCGGGCCATCCCGGCAGTGCATACAGGTATCCGCCCGTTCCGTCGGATTGTACGATAAAAGGCTGGGAGACAGGCTCGCCATATTCCACGAATGCCTCGTCGGGCAGGCTCCAGATACCCTGTGCCGGGTTACCATGGAATGTGATGGTCGTTTCGTCTGCTTTCGTAGCGGAGACACTGCTTCTTTGGAGATTAGCTTTGCTCGCTTTATTCAGACTTACATACAACCGTGTGAGCCGATGTACCAGCATAATGTTTGCTTCGGGCTGTCCGGCATGGATTCCAGCGGTACGTCCCGCCTATCAGTGCATAACTATTAAAAAGTAGCATTAATTGTTGATGGAAAGCCTCCGGCAAACGTGCTTCCAAAATCCAATCTACAAACCGTCCCTCTCCTATTGCCTGAAGAAACTCAATAAAGGAACACGGATGCAAAGCCATATACTCCACCCGTCCTACAGGCAACGAGATGTGTTTGTCCAACATATTTTCCAGAAGAGAACCTGCTGCAATAACATACAACTCCGGCAATTCCTCGTAAAAGTACCGCAACAATGCAACAGCTTGTGGCGACGACTGTATCTCGTCGATAAAAAGCAGGGTTCGTCCCGGCCTCTGCGGCTTATTATCATACAAAAACAATAAAGGCAGCAGCATCTTTACATCATCAGTAGACTCAAACAAATCCTTTGCCTCTTTCTTTTCAAGATTTAAAGACAGGAAATTATCAAATTCTTTGCCAAACTGCTCAACAATAGTGGTCTTCCCTACTTGGCGGGCTCCTCTCAATATCAGAGGTTTTCTATTATTTTTCTCTGCCCACTCATGCAACTGATTCTGTATCCTTCGTTCAAACATATCGTAATTTGTTTATTTACAGTTACAAATATACAAATTTGTTTCATTGCAGAGGTAAATTTACTCATTTTTTGTTTCATTGCAGAGGTGAATTAGCTTAATTTTTGTTCCATTGTAGGGGCATATTGACTATCAGTTGTACCAGATCGATAAAGTTGTACCAGCTCAATAAAGCAGTGTACCAGTTGAGCATATGCAGTTCCGCCCTTTCAGGGCTTATGTTTGGTGTATACCTATCACGTAGGGCAATGCCCTACGCTATATAATAGAAGGCTTTCAGCCTATTAAACTACTTCCGAAACTTGAGTAAACAATCATATCTGTTCGTCAGATCAACGCTTTACCGTTATCAGTTTATTTCCGTTCTCTATCGGGTTCCATCCGTCTTCTCCTACCAAAACTGCATTTATCTCATATCCTTTCAGATTCTTCAATTGTTGGGAGAAAGCAGCGCGTGCTTTCGGATGGGCTCCTTCGCCCCGACTTTCATATTCGGCATAAAAGACAGTTTTCTCGTTTTCCTTCTTGCCCCAGTTGTTCCAGCCAATGGGAAGAATGTGTTTCCCCAATTCGCAACGGATAAATACAGCTTGCGCATACGGACGCCAAGGACGGGACAGATACACTTTTGTGGCTTCCGGTTCCGCAGTCAGTCTGCAATCATAGAATACATAGCCATATTTTTTACCTTTATCAGTAGAGGGAGCGGTGACATAACCATCCCGTTTGCTATGAATGTGGCAACGGTTGAAAACAGCCGTAGACCAACCGAAGATAAAATCTACCGTTCCTTCGATGTAGCAGTCTTCGTAATATTGGCGGCTTTGCTTGCTGTATGTATAAAGCGTATCCTGGAAACCTAGAAAACGACAGTTCTTAAAATAGACACGGTCGGCAGACACAAAGCAGGCAACTGCCTGTCCTACGGGGCCTGATGAGTTCTCGAATGTGATATTCTCCGCATAAAAATCGGGGGCATAGATGTAACAGCTGGACGAACCGGAAGTTCCCATGTTCTCGCCGAATACATTTTTCTTGTTTGCAAAACCGTCATAAGTCAGTATCGCACCGTCTTCTCCAATCAAAGAGATATTAATCTTGGATTCAGGGATGATGAGCTTCTCTTTATAAGTTCCTTTACGAATCAGGATAGTGGTACGGACGTCTTTGCGAAAATCGGGAACAGCATTGATAGCTTCCTGCACGGTAAAGAAATCACCGCTACCGTCTTGGGCCACTACATAATCGAATTGACGGATATATTTCGCCAGTTCCGGAATTTCCTTGCCGATGGCATCCACTGCCAGTCCGGCAATTGTTCGTGCTCCGTATACGTTTAAATGAGTATTGTCTTCACGACCTTTCGGGAAAGCCGGCACCTGATTGGGTTCGACAAACATGAATAGTTTCTTTGATTCTACTGGTCCAAGTCCCTGCACCAGGTCGTGGGTGATTTTGTTCATGTCGATGAAAGTCACTCCCAGTTCTTTTGCCACATTGCGGGGAGCATCCAGATAGGCGCCATGCGTATCGAATAAAACAGTTCCCTCTTTCGGTTGTTCCTTTTCCCCCGGTGTGCGGCGGACATCTTTTGCGATGGCATCATCCTTCGGCTGCACAAAGTTTCGACGGACGATAGAGTTGAACAATACCGGAATTCCACCTTTGGCGCGGGTTTCATTCACATACCGACGAAGAATTTCATCAAAAGTACTACCCGGATCGGTGTGACGGGTAGAGTCTGCTTTCTCATCATTATGGCCGAACTGGATAAAGACATAATCTCCTTTCTTCACCTTAGAAATTACTTTTTCCCAGCGTCCTTCGCTGATAAAGCTCTTGGAACTTCGACCGTTGGCGGCATGATTGTCTATCCGTATGTCTTCGGAGAAGAATCCGGGAAGTACCATTCCCCAACCACGTTCGGGATTTCCTCCGTCTATTTTCTTGTTAGCCATTGTCGAATCACCTATCATAAAGATAGTGATGACCGGTTTATCTGCACGAAATGCAGAAAAAAGAATAAGAGCCGTTGCAAGTAGCCCTACCATTTTAACCCTAAGTGTTTTCATATTCTTCATCCCCTCCTACGAGTTTTATTTTTTGTTTTTATCTGCCACCTGCAACGTTTTGCTTGTATCTTACTTGCAATCAACCGATTGCAGCGTTGCAGATACTGTTGCAGATACCGTTGCAGATGTTTATCTGCAACACCTTTAATAATCCTGTTTTGCACGCAGACAAATTCAGTTTCCACGTATAGGAACTACAGTTTCCCCGGTAAGAAACGCTAGTTTCCACGTAGAGAAACGACAGTTCCCACATAGGGAAACTGCAGTTTCCTGCCTTGGAACGGGAATTTCAAGCCAGGAAAGCAAATGCCCAAGCCCGGAAACAAAAATTTCAAGCTGCATAAACAGTCGGAAACCCTACGTATTTTTATTTATAAGGATACCAATTACTGCTTTCCTTAAAGATATTTTGCGGAGTATACTTCATTGCCTCCTTATTTGTCAACTGTTTAGCCCATGCCACACGCCCGGAAGTATCTGCGCCCGCACCCGTATTTCCGAATTCGGCATAACGGGCTGTCTTTTCGTTCTCCGGATTCCTCCAATTGTGCCATCCTTCGGGACGGATATGATTACCAAACTCACAATTGATAAAGACCGTTGCCGCATAAGGACGCCACGGACGACCCAAATATACTTTTTTCACTCCCGGAGCGGCTGTCAGCTTACAGTTTTTAAATACATAACCGAATTCTTCACTTTGAGGAGTGGAAGCGGCAGTGATATACGAATCACGTTTACTATGCAGTTCGCAATATTCGAATAGAGCGGTGGAAGGACCAAAAATAAAATCGGTAGTTCCCTCGATATAGCAATTTGTGAATAAGAGACGCGCTCCTTCGGTTCCTGTATAAATAGTATCCTGATTTCCCAAGAAACGACAGTTGACAAACATCAGTCTGTCACCTTCGGTGTGAAGAGCTACCGCTTGCCCCAGTGGAGCCGCATTATTTTCAATCGTCAGGTCTTTGAAAGTGATGTCATTTCCCTCCACTTTCACCGTATAGGTGCGGAAAGTACCCATCTTATTGATATTGGCATGGTCATCATAAGTGATAATCGTTTTTTCTGCGCTTTCGCCCACTAATTGCACATTCTTTACCCAGGAAGGAATGACTAGTTTTTCTTTGTATATACCATTCTTGATATAGATCGTCACCGTATAATCCATAAAAGCGCGGACAGCTTCCACGGCTTCCTGAATGTTACGATACTCCCCTGTCCCGTCGCGTGCCACGACTAATGTGTCTTTGCGTTGCTGTTGTTGTGCATAAACAGATGTTGCTCCCACACCCAGTAGAAGCAAACACATCATTCCTTTAAAAATAGTCCTTTTCATTGTCGGAAATTACTTTTGTAAACGTTCGTATTCCAAGCTAGCCATAATAAAAGGTCCTACGGCTTTCGGATCGTTATTGCGGATAGTTTCATTAATATAATAGTCATAATCGCCGGAACGATATACCTTTCCTCCCAATCCTGCCACTGCACAAGCCTTGGTGATGGTTACCAATCCGTTCTTGTCCACTTCGATATACCCGTCGTCGTTATAGACCAAATCGGAATTGGTATAGAGGTCACCCAGTGTTCCGCCCGGTTTAAGGATATATTTGGCCTTACCCAGCCCCTTGATCTCCAGTCGCTCTTTGGTGATGAGTTCGCCGGTCTCACCCATATCCTTGGTGCGCACGCGGGAAAGCGCACTGTCAGAAAAATCGCTCAGCTTTTTCTGGCTGGCGGCGCCGTACTGCAAAATCATCTGGGAGTTGGTCAAGTCGATCTTTTCAGCAAAATCCTGCACCATCTTCTGCTCTTCGGGGCTCAGCGGGGTATCCTCCACGGTAACGGGGGTAGCCTTTTTGGCTTCCTCCACCACCTTGGCATCCGCTTCGGGATCCAGGGTCAGGGTGGGGGCGGCAGGGGCCGCATCCAAGGTCAGGGAAGGTGCTGCGGGAGCGTTCAGGTCAAAATCCAGATCAGACATAGTGGCAAGTCCTTTCTCTTCTTCTTTTTATATTTTAGGTTGGGAGCATCAGGTCAAATTCTGACCGCGCATGATGTTTTCAAGCACTTCGATGTCGGTCGAAATATCCATTGCCTCTGCGGAATACAGGGCGTCCAGCTGGTTTTCAAATGCGGTGGCCATGGTGCCAGCGTTGCGGCGTACTTCGCTCAAGATCTGGGCGGCGTTTTCGCCGGTAATGCCGCCTTTTTCCATCTGGGCGTATGCGCTCATGATCTTGACCACTTCCGGCAGGTAATACCGTGCAAAGCGATCCACGGTGCGGGCTTTATCCGGCTTTTGCTCCACCGCCTGCACAATGCCGTGCCCGGCCTTTTCCATACGGTCCAGCTGGCGGGAAAGTTCGGCATCCGGGATGGCGTTATTCAGCTTGTGCAGCGCGTCCAGGTTGGCGGCAATGCCGTTCAGCATGGCATCGGTGTTCTCGCTGCCGGTGGCGTAGGGCTGTTCCACCCGCTGCACCCGCGTGGGGCAGAAGCGGGAAGAAACCAGATACACCACAGTGCTGAGTGCCGCAATGATAACCAGGTTCACCAGCCGGTAGGGCGGCAGAATCAGGGAAGCAACCGGCCAGGTCAGTGCAGCCAGGTACAGCGGCAGAACCGGGCGGGTGCGCTTTTCAATCCACTTGCTCATGGGTTCAAAGCTCCTTGTAGTAAGGTGCGCCCCGGCAAAGGCAAACGCCGGAGCAAAGGGAATACCCTTTCATTATAGTGCAACGGCGGGGACAATGCAAACAATTTTGCCCCTTTCGGGCGGCAAAACGGCGCTTTTTTGCGCTTTTTACGGTTTGTTCACATATCCTTCCAGCGCAGTGCCCCAGGCATCCAGCAACCGCGGCATGGTAAACGCCGCATTGGCCGGGCTGGTGGAGGGCAACACCACAGCTTCCAACCCGGTCAGGGGCTGGGCGTATTTGCGGTACAGCCTGCCGCTGGTGGCACCGTTGCAAAAAATGGCCTGTACGCCCAGGCGGTTCACCAGGGCTGCCAGATCATTCGGTTCCACATCTTTGATGGAAGCATCCGATGCCCCGCGGATGGAGCAGGCGTGGATGACATCCCACACCGCCAGCCCGCTGCCAATGATGATGGCGCGTTTGGCATCCAGATCCTCCCATGCGGGGGTGGGGCTGTGGGTCAGGGTAGCCATCAGCGGCCAGAACCGATTCTGCGGGTGGCCGTAATAAAACCCTTGTGCCCGGCTCTTTGGGCTGGGAAAGCTGCCTAAGATCAGCGCTTTGGCCTGTGCGCCGTACAGTGGGGGCAGCCCCGGCCCCACATGGGTGTACGGTTGTTTGGTGTTCAACGGAATATCTCCGGCCACAGACTGCGGCACAGCTGGGCAATGCCATCGGGTGCAGCGGCAGGGGCCAACGCCTTGGCGGCAGCTTTGGCGGTTTTCATGCCGTCCGCCATGCAGTAGGAACGCCCGGCCAGCGCCAGCATTCCGGCATCGTTGGGACCGTCGCCCACGGCAACGCAGTCCGCAGCGGCCAGGCCCAGATGGTCCAGCAGTGCCTGCAGGCCGGTTGCCTTGTCCTGTCCGGCGCGCAGGATATCGCACCCCGTCACGTGGTAGGGCAGGAACTGCAGCCCCAGGTAGCCGTATTTGGCCTGGAACTTGGCGATATCTTCCGCCGCCAGCATGCCGAACGCGGAAAACGGCATATCCAACAGGTGGCGGTCCTGATCCTCGCCGTCTTTCAGGCAACCTTCCAGTGCAGCGGCTTTCTCCTGCACATGGAAGGCCTCATAATCCAGGTAAACATACCCGCCGTCCGAAAAGCTGAATCCCAGCGGGTGCTCATAGTCCTCGCAAAAATCCACCAGAGCGTACATTTCCTCGGCGGTCATGTGGCTGGTGTACAGGGCGGTCCCGGCGGCATCCTCCACCTGGGCACCGGCGGCGCAGATCCAGTAATCCGGCCGGATGCCGCGCAGCATTTTGGCGGGGATCTCTGCCCGGCAGCGCCCCGTGGCAATCACGAGCTTGACCCCGGCTTTCTGCACGGTGCGCAGGGCATCGACGTTTTCTTTGGGCACGCGCGGCTCCCCATGGGGGCGCAGGGTGCCGTCAATATCTAAAACAAGCAAAGTGGCAGGCATGGCAGGTACTCCTTAATATTTGGTTTGGTTTCTTCTATTATATCAAATCCGCCCCCAAAGTCTAGCAGGGGGCGGGCAAACATATAGTTGTGGAGAAAAACAATGAGCGAAAGGCGGGCGGCGCACCATGCGGCATACCAGACGAAAAGAACGGGACGGGCTGGACCTTGCGCGCCCGGCACCGCGCAGACGGCACAAAACGCTCCGGCAGCTCTGTGCGCTGCTGCTGGGGCTGGCGGGCCTTGCCCTGCTTAGCATGGCCGTGTGGGGGGCGGCTTTGCCCCGGCGGCTGGATGATGCCTTAGCCCAACACTATGCCGCCCAAATGAGCGTGATGCAGCGGGAGCTGTTTGCCCTGCGCCGCCGGCTGGCAGAACACGAACCGGATGCCGAAGAAAACGCCGCCCTGCGCAATTTTTTGCAAAGCAGGCAGACGGACGGCGAACGCTGGGACCCCGTGTGGACCGCCGCCCGCTGGCCCGGCGGATTTTTGCTGGCGCAGCCGGTGCAGGCGGGGGCCGCCGTGCTGGACCGCAGCGGCCGTTTTGCGGGCATTGCAGGGGAGCATGGCACGGTGTCCCCGGCGGGCAGCGGAGCGGGGGCAGTCCCGGCTCTGGTGGGGCAGGCCCTTGGCACGCTGACCCGCCAGAACGGAGTCCTGTGGGTGACCGGCCTGCCCTGCAGCTGTAAGGCGGCAGCGGGGGAGTTGGCCGTTACCGCGCA
>OHAQ01003480.1_pt1 | contig 10670 bp, 5 predicted proteins | sample 1577111 | NCBI WGS metagenome assembly OHAQ01 (sample SAMEA3541549, study PRJEB24748) | human gut metagenome | biome: human gut; feature: human-associated habitat; material: faeces | place: China | collected 2012 | reverse complement strand
TGGAGGGGACCTATCTCCAATGGATTGACTTCCGGAGACTGGAGCCGGATGCCGAAAAACTGCGCCAAAAGATGCTGTATCAGGCCCATGTGGCGATGGACGAAGGCAGTATGTTCGGCCCAGAGGGAAATGGATTTGAACGATTGAACCTGGCTGCACCCCGAAATCTGATCGAGGAGATCATGGATCGCATCGCCGCAGTATTACGGTAAGAGATAGATTAAAGCAGCAGTATTTCTTTGTATCAGCCACAATCCAGTGGATAATATCCAAACATAAACAGAAGAATTTGTCTATGTTTGATATTCCTGAGTATGTGCAGATTCATATAAACGATACGCATCCTACCATAGCTATACCTGAGCTTATGAGACTTCTGATGGATGAAGAAGGGATGTCGTGGGACGACGCGTGGAGTATAGTCGGCAGAACTTTCGCTTATACAAATCATACCATTCTGTGTGAAGCGCTTGAAAAATGGCCGATCGAGATTTTCCAGAGACTGCTTCCGCGTGTATATCAGATCGTGGAAGAGATCAACCGCCGTTTTGTTTTACAGATCCAGGAGCAGTATCCGGGCAACAATGAAAAAATTGCAAAAATGGCAATTTTATATGATGGTCAGGTAAAAATGGCGCATCTTGCGATCGTTGCAGGTTATTCTGTCAACGGTGTTGCCAGACTGCACATTTTGCTTCGTTCGGGTCTTCAACCAGATTGATAGACGCCCGCAGCTGTGCCGCGCCGCGCATTCCGCTGACATACCAGCCGACATGCTTGCGCATTTCGTTCACTGCCACGCGCTCCGGCTTCCATTGCAGCAGCATGTCATAGTGGCGCAGGGCGGTTTCCACGCGCTCCTGAACGGTCGGCGCGGTCACATTTTCGCCGGAAAGCCGCTGCTTCACCTGACGGAATAGCCACGGATTGCCAAGCGCGCCGCGCCCAATTAGCAGTCCGTCCACACCGCTTTCCTCCAAGTGGCGGGCGGCGTCGTCCGCCGTGAAAATGTCGCCGTTGCCAATCACCGGCACATGCACGGCTTCCTTTACCTTGCGCACATACGTCCAGTCCGCGTGACCGCTGTACTGCTGCATCCGCGTCCGACCGTGTACGGCAATTTCGCACACGCCGCAGTCCTCCGCCATTTTCGCCATGTCCACGACGTTGATATGCTCATCGTCCCAGCCAAGGCGCATCTTCACCGACACAGGCAGATGGCTCGCCTTGCAGACCGCACGGAGGATTTTTTCTGCGTTTTCCGGCGTGCGCATCAGCCCGCTTCCCTCGCCGGATGCGGCGACCTTATGCGCCGGACAGCCCATATTCACGTCCACGCCGTCGAAGCGTCCCATGGCGGACAGTTCTTCCGCCGCACGCGCCATCAAATCCGCTTCTTTGCCGAAAATCTGCACAAGCAGTTTGCCCTCGCTGTCCCGGCGTTCAATCAGAGAAACGGTCGCAGGATGATTGCGCGGCGCGTAGAGGTAGCCCATCGCGCTGACCATCTCCGTCGTCGCTACATCGCAGCCCTGCTCAAAGCACAGGACGCGGAACGGCCAGTCTGTAATGCCTGCCATCGGGGCAAGGCGGATGCTCGTCATGCCTTATCCCCCCGCGGGAAAAGCGCAATGCGCACCGGCGTATCCGCATACGGCGTCAGCGGCAGCGCACGAATGTCGCCCGTCAGTTCCGGCAGCACCGGCACATCCACTGGGGCATTGTTTCCTTTTTTCCACGCAATCGGCGCAAACGGGGCGGTCACGCCGTTTTCGGTCACTTTGCCATTGCCGCACAGCGCATATGCCCAGTCGCCGTCCGCCGAGAGCGCCAACACCTGCGGGCCGCGTGTGAGGTACGTTGCCTGATGATAAGCGCTGTTGTGCCGCATGACGGGCTGTTCCAGCATGGCGACGATTTCGTCCCCGTCGTGCCAAACGCGCTCGATGCCGATGCAGCCATCCACCAAGCGGTATTCCGCCGTCGGCGCACCGTTGACGAGGATTTCGGACGACAATGCCCACGCCGGAAGCCGCATGTGGAAAAACGCCTTCTGGTCGTTCTTCATGTGCATCTTGATGGCGTAGCGCTCGCCCTGCGCGTCAATCGTCAGCACCATCTTATTGTCGCAGACGGCGTATTTGCCGGGAATGAGCATATTGACCGCGAAGCCGTCCACCCATGCAGTCACGGCGGACTGAATCGCCAGCGCATAGCCGCGCGCAAGGCGTCCGAGCGTCAACGCGAAACTTCCCTGCTGAGTCTCCTGCGCCGCCAGCGAGTTGACGCGCTGCACCAGCTGCACGCGTGTTTCCTCCACGCACGCCGGCAGCGCATTGAACACCAGCCGTTCCAGCTCATCCCACGCCCAAACTGCGTGCGCGCCCATGCCTGCGCACACAAACGCTTCCGCCCATGCGCCCAAGGTATCATTGAAAATGCCCGTGCTTGGATTGCCGCCCGCAAGCATCGGATTTGCGGTCAGTCCACCGGAAATTGCGCCGTGATAGCGGCTGATTTTCTCCCAGCCCGTCTTTGCGGCGTTCATCTCCGTCGCCGAGCCGTTGAGCCAGCCGCGCGCCAGCGCCGCACGAGCGCCATCCGCCAGAGCCGCCGCATTCGTCGTCAGTGCCAGACGGGTGTAGTAGCCCTCCAAATCGCCGTTTTCCTTCTTCAGACCGGCGTCCAGTTCTTCTGCTGAAACAGCTTTGCTCACGGGCGTCTGAATCGGCGTCGCGGTCAGGACACTGCTCCAGTTCATCGTGCTGGCGGACAGAGTGCGGGCAAGTTTGAGCATGGCAGGAATGCCCGTGATGCGGTAGACCTTTTCCAGCAGTTCGAGCAGATCCGCCGGGAACGCGCGGACGTACTCATCCGCCGCAATGTCATCCCACTGCTTCGCCGCCCACTGGAACCAGCGCAGCAGCACCGTCAAATCTTCCTTCCTCGCTTCCGCTTCATACAGCGCCCACACCGCGCGCAGGACATACACCGAGTCCTCAATCGTCAGCGCGAAAGAGCCATCCTCCCGCTGAGCGGCGGCAGCTTCCCGAATCGCCTTGACTGCGGGCGACTGCATCGCATCCGCCTTCACAAGGCACGCCAGACGGAACGCGCCTTCCAGCAGCAGTGGCTCACGGCGACTCTCCACTTGCGCATACAGACGCGTCAAGGCAGACAGGTTCACGCGCACCTGACCGGCGCGCAGGGGCTGACTGGTCAGCATCGTCAGCGGCGCTTTATCAAAAACAGGCTTGAGTGGCACAGTTCGTTCCTCCAAATACTTTCCTCATTATTATTTACCATCAAACATTATACAGCATTTTCACGCAAACTGCAATCACTGAATTGTAAAAAAACACGCACCAGCCGTGTTTTCATCATGCTGATGCGCATTTTTTCTACAATCAGGTTTCCTCCGTATCCTTCGCGAAAATCCAGATGCTTTCTTCCTTATTCAGTCCGTCGCACGCCATAATCCGCAGGTGAATCGGCATACCGTCGCTGCGCTTGTAATGTTCGTCAATTGTGCCTTCCCTCGCAAGGCGCTCCCGCACAATCTTCGCGCATGTCAGCGACTCAAACTCTTCCTGATCCTCCGGGGCTATATAGAGCCGGATATATTCCAGCATCGCGCGGCGGAACGAGCCGTTGCACTTGTCCAGCATATCACGGAAGAAATCTGGAATCAGGATTTTGCGGAAGGAATCCTGCGCAAAGTTGATGAGGTACACCGCAATGTATTCCGGCGCAATGACGCGGATGAACTGGTCTGCATCCTGCTTCTCCTGCATCAGGCGTTCCAGCTTTTCGTTCAGTGAGCGCATCCGGCGTTCCTGACCGTTCTGCTGATAATACGCTTCTTTGTCGCGGCGCATAGCATCCTCGGCACGGTTGACGATGTTCTGCACATTCTCTTGCCCCGTGCCTTGCTGCACACCAACGGAAATCTCGTACTCCGCGCCTCGCAGCGTCATACGCAATTTTTCCACTGCCAGCAGCACCTCGTCATGCTTGCGGTTGCAGCAGATAATAACAAACTCGTCCCCGCCGATGCGGTAAATCTGGTCGTTCGGGAAGAAGCTCCGCGCTGTGCCTGCCACCATGCACAGCATACTGTCGCCTGTCTGATGACCCAAGTGGTTGTTGATTTCGTGCAGCCCAACGACGTCAATGTAAACGCATTCGATGGTGTCCGGGTGCTCCTCGTTCAGCCGCGAAACATCCTTCTCAAACTTCGTGCGGTTGAACATCCCCGTCAGTGCGTCGCAGTTGCAGTAATATTCCAGTTCACGCTGATAGCGGCGGTCGGCTTCCATGTTCATCATGTCGTCCGTCCGGCGGATGCACAGCAGTGCCCACGGCTCCTGCTGTGTGTAGCCGCGGCTGGTCAGCACAGACAGCTCCACCCAGTTGAAGCGCTTGCCATCAGACAAGCGGAAGCGAAAGTCCATGTGCCGCCGCCCGCTGAAGATCTCCGTCTGCAGGTGTGCCAGCGCCATAAACCGCTGGTAGTCGTCCAAATCCTCCGGGTGAATCAGCCGATGACGCACCAAATCGTTGCTGAAGCGTGAAAACAGCATCTGCGTATCCGGCAGCGGCGGCATACGCTTGAGCAGCTGGCATTCGCCCGTGTTGAGATTCAGCCGAGCAAGCAGCAGATACGCGCTGTCCAGCGTCGCAATCACATCGCGCTCAATCTCCGGCGTTGTGTTCCACTGTTGACTGGGCACAGCAGGCATCGGCGATACGCCGGAGAAACGCTGAATATCTCGGTAATCCTCCGGCACAATGATGCTCAGCAGGCGCTCGGCATCTTTCACCGGGAGCGGGCGATAGAAATAGTAGCCCTGCCCGTAGATGCAGTTCATCGTCTTGAGCATATCGACCTGTTCCTTCGTCTCCACGCCCTCGGCGATAATCGTCATATTCAGCTTGTGCGCCATATTGACAACGGAATCCACAATTTGGATGCCCTTCTGCCGGTTCTCCACGTTCATCTCGATGAACTTCATGTCCAGCTTCAGCACATCTACGTTCGTATCTTTGAGCATATTGAGCGATGAATAGCCGCTGCCGAAGTCGTCCATCAGCACGGTAAATCCGTACTGGTGGAGGCGGTCGATGGCTTCGCGCACGAGATTGCTGTTCTCCGCGAACGCCGTCTCGGTGATTTCCACGCGAATCAGCTCCGATTTGAGGTCATAGCGTCTGACCATCTCGCGGAAGTGCGCAGGAACGTCCATTGCCTTCATATCCGTGATGGACACGTTGACCGAAATCGGCACGATATGCTTGCCGCCGCGAATCCAGCCGCTCATTGTGCGGCAGACGCTCTCCCAAATGTAGCGGTCTAAATCCGTCACCAGCCCGGTTTCTTCCAGCAATGGGATGAAGCTGCTTGGCGACACAAGCCCCATTTCCGGGTGATTCCAGCGGACAAGCGCCTCCATGCTGACGATGTTGCCCGTCAAGCTGTTGCATTTTGGCTGCAGATAGAACGTAAATTCGCCGCGCTGGATGCCGATGCGCACGTCGCTGAGCAGGCGCTGATGCTTTTCCAGCTGCTGCATAATCTGCTCGGAAAAGCGGCAGATGCGGTGATTCAGCTTGCCCCTGACCGCCCCGGACGCAATCTGCGCATTGTTGCACAGCACGCTGATATCGTCGGAGTGCTCATCCACCGGGCAGATGCCCAGCAGCGGCAGAAAGCCGTCAAGCTGCTGATAATCCTCGATGCAGTGGAAAATCAGGTCATATACCGCCTGCGCCCGCTTGTCATCATCCGGCATACACAGGAAAAAGTCATCGCCGCCAAAATACCCGGCGATATAGTCGTTCTCCTTCGCAAGCTGCGCCAGCTGATGCCCGATTGTGTGCAGCAGCTCGTCCCCCTGCACCTGACCATACCAGTTATTGAACAGTTTAAAATGTTCTATGTCGATGGACAGTACGCACCAGCCGTTCAGTTTCTTCTCCGTCAACAGCTGTTGCACCTGCCGCAAGAAATCCAGCCTCTCTGGCAGTCCCGTCAAGGAATTCAGTTTCGACGTCCGACGCACGGAGGTCAACTGCCGTGCCGACGGCAGGAACTTTTGTTCGCGATTCGTCATACCTGTAAGCCCTCTTCTCTGTATTGTCATAAAAGGCGGTGCCGAACACTTCTGTGCAGCGCCGCACCCTTGCCGGTGAATTTTCTTCACACATTGTTCAATTTATTCTATCATCTTTCGTAAATTTTCGCAATAGCCAGAAACGAGAACGGCGAACATTTTAGGTGTTTTCCACACTACTTTTCGCCGAATCTTCCATTTTTGATGCTTCTTCCGTGCGTGCGACGTTCTCGGTCACGGAAACGTGGATGTGCCCTTCCGCAATCGCTTTCGCCATGTCGAAATGAATGTTGTCTTTCTTCTCTTCGGCGTTTTCGGGGCGATCCACATAAATCACGCGGATGTCTTCTTTCTCCGCGGCAGTCTTGCTCCACGAGCGAACTGTCCACGCCGCCAGCAGAATCAGGAACGGAATCATGTTGTAATGATAGCGCACCTGCGTTTCCAGCAGCATATGGCTCAGCGCCGTGCCAAGGAAGAAGAGCATACAAATGAGAATCATGGCGTTCGGGGCAAGCCGCCGCCGCCACGCCTCCATTGCGCCCAGCGCTGCGAACAAGAGCACCGCCATGTACATCACGCGCCCAATGGGACGGATGCTTTCCAGCAGGCTGCGCAGTTCAGGCGTCAGTGTCCCCTGCTGCTCCGTCCAGAGCAGATTCCAGTCAATGCCAAAATCATCCGTTCGCCACAGGTCGCGGAACTTGTAGACCATCAGGTTCAGCACATTTTCCGGCTCCGACTGAATGCGCTGCGCCGCCACTTCCATACACGCTTGATGCGCCCCCGTCGCGGACTTCGTAGCGTCATACGCCTGCGCGAAGAATTCGCTGTCCGTCTCGTTCCACAAGCCATTCGACTGCGTGTTCAAGCCGACCATGAGGTTGTAGCCGGACGCGTACAGCCCCGACGCGGGCTGCTCGCCGATGATGTCAGAAATTGCGCGGTTGATGACGCTGCCCGTGACGAGGTAGCACACCAGCACCAGCACAATGCAGACGATTGGCTGGCTCGTGGCGTAGCGCGCGCCCTCCACACGGATTTCGTTCATCGGGTCGCCCGTGACGCACAGCTGCGCCACGCAGTACGCCGCGAGCAGGATGACCGCCATCGGGCGAATTGCGCCCGCAAGCGCCAGTACGATACCCAGCAGCGCCATCACGCCCAGCATCCGAGAAGGTGCGACGTCATAGAGGCTGCCCTTGCGGCGGTCAAGAATACTCGTCATCATGTCCGCCGCGAGCAGAATCAGCATCGTGAAGGACGGTTCGGTGGCAACCATGTTGCTGAACAGGATGTGCGACGGCCACAGGCTCATCAGCGCCACCGCCACCAGCGCGCCCGTGCGCCCCGCGATTCGCCGAGCGATATGCCCCGCCAAGAGGATGGAAATCACACTGCACACAAGGTTTGCGTACAGCGCGTTGCGCACCGACGCGCCGAAAATAGCAAACGTCGGCCACAGGATGAGCATCGGGAAGCCGATGGTGTGCGGATAGAGCGCGATATAGCGGCGGTCGACCGCTCCTTCGGCGGACATCAGCGTATCATTCAACAGGTGATTCGCCATGCGGTAGTACGTCTCAAAGTCCGAATCCGGCTCAACGGGGATATTCCAAATCACCCACAGGCGCAAATACACGCCAACACCCACCAGCACCGCGCCGAACACAATCATCACGATGTTTTTGGGAAGCGGCTGCATTTTCTGCCCGCACTTGCGCGAAATCCGCCCCAGCAGCAGTGCAAGGAGCGACAGCCCCACCATACTCAGCACCCAGATTCCCTGTCCGAGATATTCCCGCTCCGTCGCGCGCGTCACATATTCGAGGCTGGCACTCAGCGCCAAGCCCATGCACATGATAAACAGCGTCAGCGCGAGATAATCAAGCAGATTCTTCTTGCGGCTCATGGTCTGCTTCCTCCCTGAATGCATTTTCCGCTGTGCGCCGCGCCGAAATCAGCCGCCGCACAAGCACCACGCCTGCCGCCACAACAAGCAGGTCGTGGCAGAGCATAAAGGTATACATCTGTTTATTGTTGTCTGCAAAGCCGTTGCCGATGACCGACAGCGGATATTGCATTACGCCCACGAACATCACGCACAGGAACAGCATCGCCAGCAGCTTTGTCTGCTTCTGCGTCTTTTTGCGGCAAATCAGCGTCAGGCAGAACACGCCCGCCGTGCCGTAGAGCAGCACATACACCCAGAACGCGCGCGCCGCGAAGATGCTGCGCAGATTACACCAGAGGTTCATGCGGTGCAGCGGACGATTGTCGCTGTACAGCGCGTCCGTGTAGGTCATGAACGACGTGCTCAATGTGACGGATTCCTGTGCCGCGCGGTTCATCATTGTCAGCATGTCCTCCGGATGGCGCAGATAGTAGCGCACGAGCGTCATCGTCGTCACATGGTCATAGAATTTCTCCTGTAATTCGTCCGACTCAATGGGATAAACGTACTCGCTGTTCGGATAGTACGCGTGCTTGCCGATGTCCGCCTTCATTTCCGCTGGAATGCCCAGCTCTTCCATGGCTGCGTCCGGGTCGTCGGCAATCATCAGCGCGCCGTAAAACACGCTCTGCCAGATGGTCTGCTTTTCGGACACCCCCTGATTTTTGCGGTACACGCCGAGCGTGTCAACGCTGACCAGCCCGCACAGCAGCGCGCCCATCAGCGAAAACGCAATCAGCGGCTTTTTCGCCTGCGGATGATGATAGACGGTAAAGACAATCAGCAGAACAATCGCCGCCGGGAGCGCCAGCGCCATCTGTGCCTTGGCAGTGCAGAGAAATCGCACGCTGATGGCAAGCAGAATCATCCACAGCCAGCTTTTCCGGCTGCCGCGTGGCATCAGCGCCAAGTGAACCGTACACGCAATGGTCAGCATCAAGCCGACGGGAATCATCGTTTCGCCGAAGAGCGAGTTGTACCATGCGAGGTAATTTTCGTCCAGCAGCATACACGCAACAATCAGCCCCGCCGGGAGCGTCAGCTTGCCCAGCAGCGGATACAGGTCGTGCACGAGCAGCAGCAGCGCCGCCATCACCAGCGACAGCAGGATGAACGCCTGCACCTGCGTGGAGTAATTGCCACCCGTCAGCAGGGTGATGAAGCGCACGAGCATCGACGGGAAAATCAGTGAATACGTGGGATCTATGGAGGTCAAGCGCGCCGGATGGAACGGCTCACGGTAGGAGTAATCCTCGACGACACCCCACTCAAGCTGCGTCGATTCATCATCGAGCTGCGGCTGTGCCCAGTACAGGTCGATTTGTTCCATCATACGCCCGAAGTCGCCGTTGTTCACGCCGCCGATGTGCTCTGCCGGAAGCAGCTGCCAGCAGCAGAGTGCCACGCAAACCAATGCAACAATGGCGACCGTCCCCTTTTGCGTCACGCGGATTTTACGGAGATACGCCAGCAGTCCGCCGGACGCGCCCGCCGAGCAGGGCGGCAGCGCTAATTTCGCTTCCTTCACGCTCAGCCACACCATCAGGCGGCGAAGGAGCACCGCGCCGGAGGCGAAACTCACCAGCACCGCCAAACTGCCCAGCAGGAACACCAGCGGCTTCACGGTCAGCAGGTCAATGCCGCCCGTCAGCGCGAGGGTCAGTGGCAGATAGCCAATCGTGCCAAGCAGTACCATCAGCAGAAACGCGCAGAGCATCACGGATGCGCTCTGCCGCCGTACAATGGGCAGCAGCAGCACGAGGAGCGCCGCGCAAATCAAGCACCAGCGGGAAATGGCGTGATGGTCACGCCCGAAAATGGTTTCCAGCACGGTATGCAGCGGTGAACGTGACGAAACGGCATTCCCGGCATCGTCCGCCAAATACCAGCTGTCCGCGTTCCGCAAAGCGCTTTCGTTTTTGTCCATCATGGTGCGAACGACTGCCGGATGCTGAATCGCAAACGTCACCCGTTTCCCCAGCGAAATATTTTCGTTCAGCAGGGCGGCATTTTCCTCGTCCCGCGGATCGTTCACAAAATTTTCGGAAGGTTCATAGTAGCTTTTGCCGATGTCCGCGAGGTAACTTTCGGACAAGCCGAGGGCTTCCAGCGTCTCTTCCGGCTTCTCCGATGCGGGCAGATAGCCCTGAAACACCGCAAGGTAGTTCGCGGCGGCGGAATGCACCGTATCGTCCGCCTGCCAGCCTGTGACCAAGCCGCTCACGCACATCAGGCTTGCAATCAGCACACACGCCGCATGAAGCGGACGTTCTGCCCGTCCGGGGCAGCTATGCACGGCGCACAGCACAACCGCCAGCACCGCCGCGGGCAGCAGCGCCATCATCTGCGCCATGGTACGCAGCATCAGCTGCGCCGCGAAAAGCACCAGCAGCGCCCATTGAACGCCGCATCCCTTTTCCCGGCACAGGCAATAAACCGTCGCGCCGAGGAAAAGAAGCAAATATGCCATGGAAGCGCCGACCGCATACAGGCTGTTCAAATAGCCGATGACGGCGGGATTCGCCAGCGCAAGCGGCAGTCCGAGCGCCGCAAGAATCGCCGCCGTGCGCGACCGCCGCGCCAGCCCGTTCGCCAGCAGATAC
>OHAQ01003474.1_pt1 | contig 10686 bp, 10 predicted proteins | sample 1577111 | NCBI WGS metagenome assembly OHAQ01 (sample SAMEA3541549, study PRJEB24748) | human gut metagenome | biome: human gut; feature: human-associated habitat; material: faeces | place: China | collected 2012 | reverse complement strand
GAGGTACCTTGCAGGGATTATCGAGGTTGCTGTTGAAAACTCATGATATTCATCAGGTGTCCGAGTTGGCTGAGAAAGGGGATGTAACTCGTGTCAACTTGCAGATAGGTGATATTTGCAACACTGCTTTGCCTGACTTGCCAGTGAGTGCTACCGCCTCTCTTTTCGGGAAAGCAGATAGCAATGCTTCTCAAGAAGATATTGCCTGCGGTATAATTTATACGGTACTTCAAACCATTGGAGGAGCTGCTGTACTGTCAGCTTTGAACAGTCCTATCAAGGATTTCGTTCTGATAGGAAATCTCACCCAACTGCCCCAGTGCCGGGAGGTGTTTTCTAAAATGGAAGCCATCTATCATGTACATTTTCATATACCGCCCTATGCTGAATATAGAACAGCAATAGGAGCGGCATTGGCATATATAAAAGAAAGGCAAGGGTAGTGGTTACTTCTTGCCTGCCTTCTTCATATAGCTGTTTATCAAGGTACATGCGGGAGCGGCCACCGTACCGTGGTCAAATCCCTCCATCTGATAGAGGGTGGTTTTTTGTCCCAATGCTTTGAGGAGGGCATATAAATGGGCGTTTTCCTCATAGCGTGCCAGCATCTCCAACTCTTTGTCGCCAGTGATAAGTATCATGGGTGAAGCGTCTTTTCTTACGTTATTGGAAGGAGCATATTTATCTATAATCGGAGTGTCGGAAGGCAGTCCGCGTTCTTTGCGGATGGTATAATGAGTGGTGGTCTGTCCGCTGATGGGGAAAGCGCCTGCCAGGCTGTTGGCATCAATATTCCACTTTGCCAGGTAACTCTTGTCCAGATTGAGCATCAGACAGAGATAACCACCGGCTGAATGACCGGCTATGTATATTTTGTCTTTATCTCCTCCGAATTCTTCTATATTCTCGAAAGTCCAAGCAACGGCCTCTGCGGCATCTTCCGTGTAGGCAGGATTTTGGGCACGCGGGCTGAGTCGGTAGTTTACGGCTATCACGGCGTAGCCTTGCTCCAGGAACTCCTTCGGAAAATGTTTTTCTCCGGCTTCCAGTCCTCCGCCGTGGAACCAGATAAGGGTGGCAAATCCTTTTTTATCAGTAGGATAATGGAGGTCGAGCTTGCAACGCTCCAGCTTATAACTGTCTTTTTCGCCGGGATGAAGATAGGAAATGTTCTTTTGCGTACGGTAGTTGTTGTCCGTTGTCTGATTTTGGCTATAACATAATAATGTATAGCAAATGATGGAAATGCATGCGATTATCTTTTTCATGATAAATTATTGAGATTATGTATAAATGAAACGATGCAAAGGTAACATTTTTTTTATTCTTTAATTGATTATTCCACTGCTGTTTTGAATGCTTTTTGTTTTGTAGTTCAAGAAAATACTTCTATCTTTGCGCCCGATTTACAATGAGTCAACATAAAGTCTCACTTAATTAACGAGTTAAACAATTTATTTATTAATGGAAAATTTAAAGAATGTAGCTCCTATTGAAGACTTCAACTGGGATGCTTATGAGAACGGCGAATCAGTAGCCAGTGCAAGCCACGAAGAACTGGAAAAGGCGTATGACAATACGTTGAACAAGGTTAACGACCGCGAGGTAGTTGATGGAACCGTAATCGCAATGAACAAGCGTGAAGTAGTTGTGAACATCGGTTACAAATCAGACGGTATCATTCCGATGAGTGAATTCCGTTACAATCCTGAGCTGAAGGTTGGTGATACTGTTGAGGTATACATCGAAAATCAGGAAGACAAGAAAGGACAGCTCGTTCTGTCTCACCGTAAAGCTCGTGCTACCCGTTCTTGGGATCGCGTAAACGCAGCTTTGGAAAACGAAGAAATTATCAAGGGTTACATCAAGTGCCGCACAAAGGGTGGTATGATTGTAGACGTATTCGGCATCGAAGCTTTCTTGCCGGGTTCTCAAATCGACGTGAAGCCTATCCGCGACTACGATGTATTCGTTGGCAAAACTATGGAATTCAAGGTTGTTAAGATCAACCAGGAATTCAAGAATGTGGTTGTTTCCCACAAGGCTCTTATCGAAGCCGAACTGGAACAACAGAAGAAGGAAATCATCGGTAAACTCGAAAAAGGACAAGTTCTCGAAGGTACCGTTAAGAATATCACTTCCTATGGTGTATTTATCGACTTGGGTGGCGTAGATGGTTTGATTCACATTACAGACCTTTCTTGGGGCCGTGTTAGCGATCCGAAAGAAGTGGTTGAACTCGACCAGAAACTCAACGTCGTTATCCTTGACTTCGATGATGAGAAGAAGCGTATCGCTCTCGGCTTGAAGCAACTCACTCCGCATCCTTGGGATGCACTGGATGCTAACCTGAAGGTTGGCGACCACGTGAAGGGTAAAGTTGTAGTTATGGCTGACTACGGTGCATTCATCGAAATCGCTCCGGGTGTTGAAGGTCTGATTCACGTATCTGAAATGTCTTGGTCACAGCACTTGCGTTCTGCACAAGACTTCATGAAGGTAGGTGACGAAGTTGAGGCAGTAGTCCTGACTTTGGACCGCGAAGAGCGTAAGATGTCTTTGGGTATCAAGCAGCTGAAGTCTGATCCTTGGGAAACTATCGAAGAGAAGTATCCTATCGGCAGCAAGCACACTGCAAAAGTTCGCAACTTCACTAACTTCGGCGTATTCGTTGAAATCGAAGAAGGTGTTGACGGCTTGATTCACATCTCTGACCTGTCTTGGACGAAGAAGGTTAAACATCCGTCTGAATTCACTCAGATTGGTGCAGACATCGACGTACAAGTTCTGGAAATCGACAAGGAAAACCGTCGCTTGAGCCTTGGCCACAAGCAACTCGAAGAAAATCCCTGGGATGTATTCGAAACTGTATTTACAGTAGGTTCTGTACACGAAGGTACTATCATCGAAATGCTGGATAAGGGTGCTGTAGTTGCTCTGCCTTATGGTGTAGAAGGCTTCGCTACTCCGAAGCACCTCGTTAAGGAAGACGGATCACAAGCTCAGTTGGACGAGAAGCTTGAATTCAAGGTAATTGAGTTCAACAAGGACGCTAAGCGTATCATCCTTTCTCACAGCCGTATCTTCGAAGATGCTGCAAAGGCAGAAGAAAGAGCTGAAAAGAAGGCTGCTGGTAAGAAGCCGGCTGGCAATAAGAGAGAAGACGCTCCGGCTATTCAAAACCAGGCTGCTTCTACTACTCTGGGCGACATCGACGCTCTGGCTGCTTTGAAAGAGCAAATGGAAGCTGGAAAGAAGTAATCACTTCTATAGATAGATAAAGATGAGAGGGCACTTACTTGAAAGTGTCCTCTCTTTTTTTTATATTTGGGTAGAATCTTGGGGAATAAAGTGTGCTTTTTTATTTTATGATTATCTTTGCAGAATAGTGGTTGAATGTGGTGGCTCTGAATCCACCGTATTCTGAATGGTATAAATAATTTAATATAGATTTACTATGCGAAACATTATTAAGAATTTGGGAAGCATTATGTTGCTGACCTGTTTGTCTCTCATCTTGCTGACCGGATGTAGTCGGAAGTCTCAACTGAAATTAGCAATAGAAATGGCTAATAAGCAGTGTCCTATGAGTATAGGAACGACAGGCGAAATATCGAGCATTACTTTTGATGGAACGGATGTGATATACAGTCTGTTGATGAATGAAGACTATCTGGATTTGGATGCCTTGGGGAAGAATACCGATGCAATGAAGTCTGCTGTAATGGTTATGTTCAAGAATCCGAAAGGGGAAATAAAGTCAATGCTGAAAATGGTAGTGGATACTAAATCCGGTATTAGATTAATATATAAAGGAAAGTCTACCGGCAAAGAAGTGGAATGTAGACTGGACACTGAAGAGCTGAAACGCATCTTGAATCAGAAGGGAACGGAAAAAGAGAGTGAGCGGCAGAAGTTGGAAGAACTGGTGAATGTTACCAATGTGTCATGTCCGATGACGATAGATGAGGCTACCATTCTTAATAAGTTAACGATAGAGGCGGATAAAGTAGTATACAATTATACGATTGATGAAGAAAAAGTAGCAATGGCTGCTTTAAAGAGTAATGAGGAGCAGATGAAACAGAATATAAAGGGAGCTTTGAATGTATCCGAACCTTCCTTAAAAATGTTCCTGGAAGCATGTGTGAAGGATAATAAAGGGATAGCATACAGATATGTAGGCGATACCTCTGGTGAAAATATAGAATACCTTTTTACTGTTGCTGAACTAAAAGAGCTTCTGTCCAAATAAATAAGGATTGTTCAGAATGTATTGCTAATGGAAAAGTTTGAATTACATATACTGGGCTGCGGTTCTGCGCTGCCTACTACCCGTCATTTTGCCACTTCGCAAGTGGTGAATGTGCGTGACAAACTTTATATGATAGACTGCGGAGAAGGATCGCAATTACAATTCCGCAAGTCCCGACTGAAGTTTTCCCGCTTGAATCATATTTTTATTTCTCATCTGCATGGAGATCATTGCTTTGGTTTGCTGGGATTGATATCTACGCTCAATCTGCTGGGGCGTACGGCTGAGTTGCATATTCATTCACCGAAAGGATTGGAAACCCTATTGGCTCCGATGCTAAGTTTCTTTTGCCGGCAAATGACGTATAAGGTTCTTTTCCATGAGTTTGAGACGAAAGAAACCGGAATGATCTATGAAGACCGTTCTCTGACAGTGACTACCATTCCATTGCGTCATCGTATGCCTTGTTGCGGCTTTCTGTTTGCAGAGAAGCAGCGGCCTAATCATATCATTCGGGAGATGGTCGACTTCTATGAAGTGCCGGTATACGAGTTGAATAGGATAAAGAATGGAGAAGACTATGTGACTCCGGAAGGTAAAATCATTTCCAATTCCTTACTGACACGTCCGTCTGATCTACCGCGTAGTTATGCCTATTGTTCGGATACCATCTATATGCCTGAGATTGCAGAACAGATAAAAGGAGTAGATTTGCTATTCCATGAGGCCACTTTTGCAAATGCAGACTTGCCTCGTGCCAAAGAAACTTTTCATACTACTGCTGCTCAGGCGGGAGAGATAGCCAAGGCGGCAGGAGTGAAGAAATTGGTGATCGGGCATTTTTCTGCCCGCTATGAAGATGAGAATGTTTTGCTTAAAGAAGCTTCGGCTATTTTCCCCGAGACGGTGCTGGCTAAGGAAACGCTGTGCCTAGAGGTATAATTTAGTGCATAGCACTAAATTAGTGACGGGCTACAAGTTACAAGTGCCTTTCGGTATGCTATTTATGGTTAAAACTATTTTAATTTATTCTTCTCTTAGGAGGGAAATAAAGCTACTTTCACGCTGCAAAGTACTTGTATCTTGTATCCCGTAGCTCGTAACTTAAATTAGCGGCATAGCCCCTAATTTATCATTTAACTGTCTGTTTTTTGTTTTATCGAACCGAATGCCGTATATTTGTACGGAATAATCTGAAAACATAGGCTTATAGATGAGAAAGTTACTCTACTGTTTTTTCTTTTTGTTGACTTTTTCGTCGCAGTCCGTGGCATGGGCGCAGGACGGTCGGAAGCAGGAAACGGCTCAGAAAGAGCAGCCGTCTTCTACTATTGTGCTGACTGTTTCGGCAGAAAACCGGGTACGTGTGCAGAATGCAGAACCCGGCTCCCAGATGGAAGTCTACAATATTGTAGGCGTGAAACTTACCACGATACGCATTGACTCTACGGATGTCACCGTTCAGGTGAATTTGCCTAAAGGTTATTACATCTTTAAGATTGGGAATGTCGTGCGGAAAGTGGTAATCAAATAAACAAAACGGAATAGATACTTATGAATCCTTCCTATAATGAACGCGAAGTGCTGGAGCTTCTACAAGATGAAAGTACACAAAAGCGAGGGTTTGAGTTGATTGTTGCGCAATATAGCGAACAATTATACTGGCAGATCCGTCGTATGGTGCTTTTGCATGAAGATGCCAATGACTTACTTCAGAACACGTTCATTAAGGCATGGACCAATATCGATTATTTCCGTGGAGATGCGAAGCTTTCTACCTGGCTCTATCGCATCGCTTTGAATGAATGTTTGACTTTCCTAAATAAACAACGCGCTGTAACTACTGTTTCTATCGATGATGAAGATGCTTCTGTACTTCAGAAGCTGGAAAGCGATCCCTATTTCTCCGGCGACCGGGCACAGAAGTCTCTACAGAAAGCATTGCTTACACTGCCGGAAAAGCAACGTATGGTATTCAACTTAAAGTATTACCAGGAAATGAAATACGAGGAGATGTCCGACATCTTCGGCACATCTGTCGGTGCTCTGAAAGCCTCTTATCATCATGCCGTGAAAAAAATCGAGAAGTTTTTGGAGGGAGAGGTTTAAACCTTTACCCCAAAACATAGTCTAACCTAACAGAGAGGAAAAAAGCTTATGAAAGAAGAAGATAACATATTGAAGAAGGTAGGGAAGGAAAATGTTTTCCGTGTTCCTGACGGATACTTTGAGAATCTTACTTCAGAGGTGATGAGCCGGCTTCCCGAAAAGGAAACACCTGCAATTATTAAGAGAGAACCTACGAAGTGGGAGAGAATTAAGCCATGGGTATATATGACTGCCATGTTTGCCGGTGCAGCATTGATTATCCGCGTTGCTTCTACTGACCGTACACCTGTTAACAACCGGATGGCGATGGACGAACCTGAAACCGAAGTTGTTTCTGATGAATATATCAGTGCTGTGCTGGATAATTCCATGCTGGATGATTATTCGCTGTATGTCTATCTCACAGACGCCGGTGCAGAGTGATGTGAGTAACAACTTAACTGTATGAGAAGAAAATGAAAAAGCTGATTGTTTTGTTTATTGTGATGTGCAGTTTCATCCCCTTGTCATGGGCTATGGACGGATGTAATCAACATTTGTCTCCTGATGAATTCCGTGCCAAGCAGAAAGCGTATATCACAGAGAAAGCCGGATTGACTAAGGAAGAAGCCGCTAAATTCTTTCCTGTTTATTTTGAATTACAGGATCGCAAAAAGCAACTGAATGATGAGGCATGGAACTTACTTCGAAAAGGAAGGGATGAAAAGACGACCGAAGCGCAATATAATGAGATTTTAGAAGGCGTATACGATGCCCGTATTGCTACCAACCGTCTGGAGAAAACTTACTATGAGAAGTTTAAGAAGATACTTTCGAACAAAAAGATATATTTAGTACAGCGTGCTGAAATGCGTTTTAACCGTGAGTTGCTGAAGGGGATGCATCATAAAGGTGGAGAACCTCAAAAACCGCAAGGAAAGAAAAAATAAAATAGGCATAAAAGGGAAGAAGTTGACAAGGGGACAAGGGCCATGCGGTATGATAATGCAAGCCCCTTGTCCCCTTGTTCTTTTGTTAATTTACCCTTTTCCCCCTTGTCAACTTCTTTCCTTGTCAACTTCTCTCTCCAGCTTTTTAGCTTCGTTCCAGATGACGTCCATCTCCTCCAGAGTCATATCATGCAGGTTTTTGCCTTCCTTGATGGTGTGTGCTTCCAGATAATTAAAGCGGTTGATAAACTTCTGGTTGGTGCGTTCTAATGCATTATCCGGATTGATCTTGTAGAGACGTGCGGCATTGATAAGGCTGAATAGTACATCCCCGAATTCGGCTTCTGCCTTGTCCTTATCCATATTGGCCACTTCTGCCTGAAACTCCTGGATTTCCTCTTTTACCTTATCCCACACTTGTTCCCGTTCTTCCCAGTCGAAGCCGACGTTGCGGGCTTTGTCCTGAATACGGTAAGCTTTGATGAGTGAAGGAAGGGCGGCAGGAACACCACTCAACACACTCTTGTTTCCACCTTTCTCTCTTAACTTCAGTTGTTCCCAGTTTTCGGAAACTTGTCCGGCAGTATCGGCTTTTACGTCACCGAACACATGGGGATGGCGGAAGATTAATTTCTCGCAAAGGTGATCGCATACATCTTTCATGTCAAAATCGCCTTTCTCGGAACCGATCTTTGCGTAGAAAGCTACGTGTAGCAAGACGTCTCCCAGCTCTTTGCAGATATCATTTTTATCGTCACGTATCAAGGCGTCACAAAGTTCATAAGTTTCTTCAATGGTGTTGGGACGCAGACTTTCGTTAGTCTGCTTGCGGTCCCAGGGACATTTCTCGCGGAGTTCGTCGAGTATGTCCAGGAAGCGTCCGAAGGCTTCCATCTGTTCTTTTCTTGTATGTAACATATCTTTATAGGGTTATTTATTGCAATGTGTATAATAGGATATAAGCAAACCGACTACTTCGGAGTAGTTCTTGCGGCCACTTTGTATCTTGTTTCCTTTCAGGTACAGGTCGTATATCCAGTCTTGTATATCTCCGATGAGTGGACTGTATTTTTCCGTCCAGTATTCCTGATTACTTTTAGCCAGTTCTATGATTTCGGGACGTATCCGGTTGAAGAGCTCTTTGTATTCTTCTTCATCCATCAGGCGGCGGGCATTGACAAGTACGTGTCCCAGCACTGAAAAGTATCCGCAGAAACGGATACCTCGCGCTTGCGAACGGGTACAGACCTGATAAGCGTAGAAGTTGGCTTCCGCTTCGCTGGAAATGCCCAATAAATGTGCCAGTTCATGCGCATACGTGGCAGGATACTGTGAAGGGAGCAGATCTCCATTCAAAGTAAATTCGCAGAAGAAAGGTCCCATGCTACCGGTGACGCCCACCATGGAAATCAGCGGAGTGAAAAGCATTGTCTTCACCCGTGGTGACTTATGGAAAGGATGATGTACACCCAGCGTATCACTGATCTGATTGTATCCGCGAACTGTTTCCCGGCGGATAAGGTCCTTGTTGATAGTGGTTACATCTACATACGATCCATTCAGTTTGTCAACGTAATCATCAACGAAGTTCCGGAAGTTTTCGGGAGTGTATGCGGTATAAGGAATCTTTGTCCGTTGGTAGAAATTGGGCTGTGAATAATTAAGTCCCCAAGCCAGATAGAACCAGACGTATATCCATAACAGATATTCAATATCATTCAGCAAGATGCGTTTCCACTTTTTCTTCTGAAAGCGGCGGGCATAGGCAGGGTAGAGGAGTACGCCCGCAATGCTGAGGGCTATGAATAAGTCGCCTATGGCAAAGGGAATGAGGCGGGAGAAAGACGAAAGAATATAAGCTATGACAGGATATACGCTGTGTGCATATATTCTTCCCATAGCCGGAATGAGCTGTGTGGCCCAGACTACTAACAAGAGTGTGCATAGCACGATATAACGAATCTTCAGCTTATATTTCATCGCAAATTTATTTGAAAGGCAAAAATATACATTTATTAAATGTCACGTAGGAAATTAGCTTTATATTTGCAAAAAAACTATTAATAAGCAACTTAAGTAACGACATTAGACACTGTAATTATGACTGATCAAAATGACATTGAACGCTATTGCCGTAATTGCGTTTCACGCGATTTCGTGAATGGCAGAGGACTGGTTTGCAAGCGTACCGGGGCTATTCCTGCATTTGTAGGTGAATGTGAAAGCTATCAGAAAGATGAAGAGCTGGAGAAAATGGCTCCCACTCCTAAGCCTGAAGATTATTCGGGATATGTAGACAGAGAGAAACTGTTGGCTGAGGAGAATTTACCGAAAGCTGTATTGTTCGGAGTGCTGGCATGCATTGCAGGTGCTGTGGCTTGGGCTTTGATCTCTATTTCTACCGGATACCAGATGGGATATATGGCCATTGGTGTCGGTTTCCTGGTAGGATTTGCGATGCGCCAAGGGAAAGGAATACGCCCTATATTCGGCATTATTGGTGCTGCTTTGGCGTTGATAAGCTGTGTGATGGGAGATTTCTTCTCTATCGTAGGTCTGGTGGCCAAAGAATATGAAGTCTCTTTTATGGACGTCCTTTTCGACGCCAGTTATGGTGAAGTGATGTCTGTGGTAATAGAAAATATGGCTTCCATGACAATCGTATTTTATGGAATTGCTCTTTATGAAGGTTATAAATTGTCGTTCTCTGCACAGAAAGCGCCGGAGGGTGGCAAGATTTGAATTTAATTTAGTAATTTTGCGCCCGTTATTCGCGATAAAATAAATTATATACAGATTTAAAAGATATGGAATTAGCATGCATTTTTCAATCGTGAAAAGCGGGTTTGGATCGTATTTTTCCACTCAGATCTGTCTGTATCTCTGTCAAGCGCAGATGATGACAAATTTTCCTCCATAAATTGCTAAATTTTTAACAATTTTTTTATTGATTTTATAACCGAGATATGTATAATTATGGTAGAGAAAGTTGGCAATTTGCTTATGTTTCCTGCATTTCACAATGTGGAACAGAGCGATCAAAAGTCCGGCTTCCAAAAAGATATGTACAGTCTGTTTTTACAGATTGATACCATATTACACACAGCGAAAGGAAAGAGGTAATTAAAAATGGCAAAAATTGATTTAAGCAAGTATGGCATTACCGGAACAACAGAAGTTGTTTACAATCCTTCTTATGAATTATTATTCGAAGAAGAAACAAAACCGGAACTTGAAGGTTACGAAAAAGGTCAGGTCAGCGAACTTGGCGCAGTAAACGTAATGACTGGTATCTACACAGGACGTTCTCCAAAAGACAAATACATCGTTATGGATGAGAACTCAAAAGACACTGTATGGTGGACTTCTGACGAATACAAAAACGACAACCAC
>OHAQ01003473.1_pt1 | contig 10689 bp, 7 predicted proteins | sample 1577111 | NCBI WGS metagenome assembly OHAQ01 (sample SAMEA3541549, study PRJEB24748) | human gut metagenome | biome: human gut; feature: human-associated habitat; material: faeces | place: China | collected 2012 | reverse complement strand
GGGGATATCGGCTATACACTGCTGCTCTGGCTGAACAGCCAGTATAACCGCTGGCGAATCAAACAGGGAAAACCTTACTATTCATTGTCGCAGGAGATAAAGCAGAAGGTGAAATCGGCTGTTTCGTATATATCAGACTTCGAAAAGGTATTGGCTGAATTTGCCCGTAACCGTCAGTGCGAAGGGGTTATCTGCGGACATATTCATCATCCGGAGAATAAAATGATAGGTGATGTGCATTATCTGAACTCCGGCGACTGGGTTGAAACGATGTCGGCGCTCACTGAGGATGAAGAGGGCAACTGGGATATTCTGTATTATTCCGCTGACATGGATAAAGAAAATACAAACAACGAGAATATGGTTCTTACACTTATACCTGCTGCATCATGAAAGTAATATTTATTGTTCAGGGAGAGGGAAGAGGTCATCTTACGCAGGCTATTGCCATGGAAAGGCTTCTGACAAACAACGGATATCATGTGACCGAAGTACTGGTGGGAAAAAGCTTGTCGAAACGGCTCCCGGGATTTTTCACACGTAGCATTCAGGCTCCGATCAAACAGTTTTCAAGTCCTAACTTCCTGCCTACACGGGCTAATACACGGGCCAATATTCCATACAGCCTGATACGAAATCTGCTCAAGCTGCCCGAATATGTTGAAAGCATGCGCTTCATACACCAGCGTATCAAAAAAAGTGAAGCGGATATCGTAATCAACTTCTACGAACTGCTGACCGGATTTACTTATTTCTTATATCGCCCTGCCGCACCGCTAGTCTGCATCGGACACCAGTATCTGTTCCTGCACAAAGATTTCCACTTGCCCACAATCAACAAGACAGAGTTGTTCTTTCTGAATTTATTCAGCCGGCTTACGTCACTGGGAGCATCCCGGCGCCTTGCCTTATCTTTCCACTCGATGAACCCTGACAAGAAACAAAATATTTATGTCGTACCGCCTCTGCTAAGACAGGATGTATTCTATCAGGAAGTCTCGCAGCATAATTATATCCATGGCTATATGGTTAATTCCGGATTTGCCGAGGATGTATACCAGTGGCATAAAGAATATCCGGACATACCTCTCCGGTTTTTCTGGGACAGATGGGAAGAAGAGCCTGTAAAGAGAATAGATGATACCTTGTCGTTCTATCAGCTGGATGATACGGTCTTTCTCCGGCAAATGGCAGGATGCAAGGCATATGCCAGCACGGCAGGATTTGAATCGATATGCGAAGCAATGTATTTCAGGAAACCTATCCTGATGGTTCCGGCACATATAGAACAAGAATGCAATGCATACGATGCGATGCAGAACGGGGCAGGAATCGTGGACGAAACATTCAACTTGAAACGCCTGCTTGACTTCAGCAAGGAGTATCAGCCGAACTTCAAATTCACTTACTGGGTACAGTCTGCCGAAAGCATTATTTTAAACGAACTGGAGAGTCTTGCTCCTACTCACTTTGAGGAACATATGTACATGGTGGAAGAATTTGTCTAAAATGTAAAAAATCTCTTCTTTTGTCATACACTTGTAACAAGAATGTATTTTCTTTACAAAAAAATATATTTTCCTATGACGCAGAAGAAAAAAGAACTTCCTTATCTGGAAAGAGATATCAGCTGGATGTACTTCAACCGCCGCATTTTACAAGAAGCGGCACGCCCTCATGTGCCTTTGCTGGAACGTATGGCATTTTTGGGAATTTATTCGAACAACCTGGATGAATTTTTCAGGGTGCGAATGGCAACTCAGAACCGTATTGCCGAATGTACGGATAAATCGACTTCACGGGAAAGTGAACATGCCAAAAAGTTGATCAAGCAAATCAGCAAACAAAATACGGAATATACCAAGATTTTCGAAGAAACAATCCGACAGACTACCGAAGATCTTAAAAAAGAAAATATATACTTGATTTCGGATACCGAAGTTTCCAGTGAACAACTGGATTTCATACGCTCATATTACAAGGAAAAGCTGAGCGGTTCGATTATCCCCATCTGGTTTTCTGCTATTAGATACTTCGACTTTGAAAATGACGAGAATATTTATCTGGCAGTGAAAGTCAGCCGTCAGCAGGGTACGAAACAGATTTCCGACTATGCCTTTCTTGAACTTCCGGTAAACATTTGCGGACGATTCATCCGTCTGCCGGATCATGAAGAGAAAAGTTATCTGATCTATCTGGATGATGTAATCCGTTGCTGCCTGCCTTTGGTTTTCGAGGGACTGGAGTATACGGATTTTCAGGCTTATGCCTTCAAGTTTACACGTGATGCGGAAATGGAAATAGACAACGACCTGCGTACCGGTACGCTACAAAAGATTTCGAAAGGAGTAAAAAGCCGTCGTCGTGGAGAACCGCTGCGTGTCATCTACGATGCGTGCATGCCTAAAGATATGCTCAGACGTGTCTTGAAGAAAATGGATCTGGACAAGCTGGATACGGTGATAGCCAGCGGACGTTACCAGAATCACAAGGATTTTATGAAGTTTCCCGATTGTGGAAGAAGTAATCTGAAATATCCTCAATGGCCTCCTATCCTGAAAAAAGAACTGGATGGAAACGACAGTATCCTGACCAAGATACAGAAAAAAGACCGTTTCATTCATGTTCCTTTCCACAGCTTCGACTCGTTTATCAGGGTACTTCAGGAAGCTGCTGTGAACAAACATGTGCAAAGCATTAAAATCACATTATACCGTCTTGCCAAAGAATCGAAAGTGGTAAAGGCACTGATGGCTGCCGCACGCAACGGAAAAAAAGTAACGGTAGTCATCGAACTGCTGGCACGATTTGATGAGGCCTCGAACATCAACTGGTCTAAGAAGATGCAGGATGCGGGAGTCAATGTAATATTTGGTGTTGAAGGTTTGAAAGTGCATTCAAAGATTACGCATATCAAGATGAAAAAAGGACCGGATATAGCATGTATCAGTACCGGAAACTTCCATGAGGGTAATGCTCGCATGTACACCGACTGTATGCTGATGACGGCTGCTCCACGTATCGTGAAGGATGTACATTCTGTTTTCGACTTCATCGAACGTCCTTACAGTCCGGTCAAGTTCAAGGAACTGCTTGTTTCGCCAAACGAAATGAGAAACAAGTTCATTGCCCTGATCAACAACGAAATTAAAAACAAGAAGGCAGGAAAGGATGCCTATATCAAAATAAAAATAAACCATATTACCGATCCCTTTATGGTAAACAAGCTGTATGAAGCTTCTCAGTCAGGAGTCGATATCCAGCTGGTGGTACGAGGCAACTGCTCACTGATAACAGGCATAGAGGGAGTAAGTGAAAATATCCGGATAAACGGTATCATCGACCGCTATCTGGAACATTCCCGTATATTTGTATTTGCATCGGGGGGAGAAGAGAAAGTCTTCATCGGTTCGGCAGACTGGATGCCACGCAACCTGAACAACCGCATAGAAGTCATTACACCTGTATACGATCCGGTAATAAAGAAAGAAATGAAACACATCGTAGAGGATGGATTTAAAGATACCATGCAGGGACGTATTGTAGATGGAAGCGGAAAGAATCTGTTCAGGGAGGAAGAAACTCCTTTCCGTTCACAGGAAGCATTATACAATCACTACCTAAATGAAAACATATAAATATGAATGAAAACGAAACTCGAAAAACAAACTATGCTGCCATCGATATAGGTTCGAACGCGGTACGGTTGCTGATTAAGGAAATAAAGGAAGAGCAAGGCAAGGCTCATTTCTCTAAAGTACTGATGTTGCGTGTTCCACTCCGTCTGGGATTTGACGTATTCGATATCGGAAAAATCTCAGAAAAAAAGGAGAAAAATATGATCCGGCTGATGAAGGCTTTCCGCCATCTGATGAAGATTTACGATGTAAAGCACTGCCGTGCATGTGCTACCTCGGCTATGCGTGATGCCAAGAACGGTATGGATATCATCAAACAGATAGAAAAAAAGACTGGTGTGCACATCGATATTATCGACGGACAGGAAGAGGCTAAGATTATATACAACAATCATGTAGAGCACATGGAAGACCAGAAGGGCAACTACATGTATGTGGACGTAGGAGGAGGAAGTACGGAAATCAACCTGCTGTCGGAAGGCCAGCTGGTTTGCAGCCGGTCGTACAACATCGGTACGGTACGTATGCTGAACAATGCCGTGAAGGACAGTGAATGGGAGCGTCTGAAAAATGATCTGGCCGAACTGGCTAAGTCGTACCCGCAGACCAATATCATCGGTTCGGGAGGTAACATCAATAAGCTATACCGTCTTGCCGACAAGAAGAACAAGAAGAAAATGACCATGCAGGTTTCCGTCTTACAGGAGTTGCACACACGCCTGAAAGCGCTTTCTCTGGAAGAACGTATGGAACAGTTCGGCATGAAACCCGACCGCGCGGATGTAATCATTCCGGCTGGTGAAATTTTCCTGACTATCGCCAATATTATCGGAGCCTCTTATATCCATGTTCCGGTTATCGGCTTGTCGGACGGAATCATCGACGAACTTTACTTGCAAAACAAAAACAATCAACCTGCCTGAAGCAGACAGACATAAAAAAATGCGGTGTAATCCACCGCATTTTTTTATTGACCATAGTCTGATATCATTTCTTATCTATTTCCTTCAGCAATTCGTCTACCGCAGCTTTCAGCTGTGTATCTTCTCCCTTGACAATTGTTTCAGGGGCATTCAGCACGTAGATATCAGGATCGAGTTCTGCATTCTCCAGGTAGCTTCCATCCGGCAAACGGTAACCTACTACAGGAATACCGAACACCAGTGTCGGATCTTGCATTCTCACCCAGTTGACACTAGTCATTGTTCCCGGAACAGGTGCTCCGACCAGCTTACCTAAACCGCGATGCTTATATACCCACGGAGTACCATGTGCATTCGAGTAGTTTGCCTCACACTGCACCATAATAGAAGGCTTGTTCCAGCGGCGGCTCGGCATATCGCAGGCTTCGCGTCCACGGACTACCTGAGTAAAGTATTTCTTTCCGCTGAATAATATCTCGATATCTTCGTGCAGACGTCCGCCTCCGTTAAAGCGTGTATCGATGACGATACCTTCACAATTATTGTACTTGCCCAGAATATCGGAATAAACCGTACGGAAACTTCCATCGTCCATCGATTCGATATGCACATAGCCCAAACGACCGTTTGACCACTTTTCCACATCGGCTGCACGCTGTTTTACCCAACGCTGATACAATAAATCACTGAGCACTCCCTTGCTTACAGGACGTACAACTTCATCCCAGTGTTCTTTGGTCTGTGGATCGTACAATGAAACCAAAATTTTCTTTCCGACCTTATCATTCAGCAACGATGTATAGTCCTGATCTGCCTGAATGGATTCACCGTCAATCTTCTCGATGATGGTTCCAACTTTCGCACGAGTCGTTTTACGGTCGAACGGTCCTTTTTCTATCACTTCAGCAATGCGAAGACCATCACCGGTATAATCCCAGTCGTACAACAGTCCCAGTTCGGCAGTTGCCTCCGTTTTCATATCCGGATAATATCGTCCTCCCGTATGAGAAACATTCAGTTCGCCCAGCAGTTCACTCAGCATTTCAGCATAGTCATAGTTATTGTTGATATGTGGCAGGAACTTACGGTAAGTGGCGGTCATGGCATCCCAGTCTACTCCATGCATATTTACGTTATAGAAACGTGCCTTTTCCTCACGGTATACATTGTCGAACATATATTCGCGTTCGGCAGAAGGTAACATTTTCATGCGGGCATTGAATGTAACCGGCTTCAGTCCTTCGGATGAAGCATCCATTTTCTGCATAGTACCTCCGCCCAGGATAAAGATATTCTTACCTTCCTTATCCATTTCCATGTCAGCCCAGCTGGCATTCATCTTATGCAGCAACTTGGTTTCACGCTTGCGAAGATCCATCTTCCACATATCAAACCCGTCTTCGAATGCTGACAGGTAATACAATTTCTCCTCGTCTTTCGAGATAATGGCCGAAGCTAAGTCAGAAGAATTCGGAGTCAGACGGATGATACGGTCTTCGATACCTTCTGTTTCTACCACAATATCCTTCACCTTCTTTTCGTCCTTGGCATCCTTATCGTCCGATTTTTTGTCTTTCTTAGAAGCCTTATCATCCTTTTGGGCAGCTTTTTCCTGCTCCTTTTCCAGTTCCTTCTGCAATTCGTAATCCTCCTTGCTCAGGCGGAACTTATCATATGCATCCTGATTGAGGAAAGCTATCATCACATCGTTCAGCGAACCCCATGAAGCATGATTACGCATACCGTAACGCTCGGTAATGAACAAGATGACATTTCCACCCATCACCCAACGTGGAGAACCACTTGTATAGCCGCTGTTTGTCAGGTTAATGATCTGTCCCTTTCCGTCGGCACTGACCAAACCTATATCCGAATACGGATCGTGCTTGTTTCCGATAAACTCAAGTGTAAACCATTTGCCGTCGGGCGACCAGGAGTAATCAAATCCTCCGGAACGGGTATACCAGGTAGAACCATCCGTTACCTGACGAATCTTCTTCGTATCCAGGTTAACGACCATCAAGCGATTACGATCCTCTATAAAGGCAACTTCCTTACCATCGGGAGAGAACTGCGGATAATCACGTTCCAGCTTCTTATCATGTATCAGTGGCTCTTCCTCTATGAGAGTAGCATTCGGGAAGTTCAGATCTTCCTTACGGCTGATTTTGGCAATATACAAATCACGCTTACCGTTTCTTTCGCTGGAATATACCAACGAACGGTTGTCTGCTCCGAAAGAAAGTCCACGTTCTGCTTCCGGAGTATGAGTAACCTGTTTGGTAGTTCCATATTCAACAGAAGTCACAAATACCTCTCCACGTACAATAAACGCTACTTGCTTGCCATCGGGAGAAACAACCGCTTCCGAAGCTCCACGAGTGAAACTATAAGAAACAGGCAATTCTTCCTCATCACGAACCAGCGAAACAGCTACCTTTTTCGGTTTTCCATCCACCGGCTGTGTATAGATTTCCCCATCGTATGTATAACAAAGCGTTCCGTCATTTCCCATCGAGAGGAATCTCACCGGATTAGTCTTAAACGAGGTGACAGGCTGTATTTCTTTCGGATTATCCAACGGGAAACGATAGACATTAAACGATCCGCCATTACGTTCACTCAAGAAATAAACCTGTTTGCCGTCAGGACTCAATACCGGATTACGGTCCTCACCAGCTACTTCAGTCAGGTTAGTATGCTTGCCGGTCTTTGTATCGTACATCCATACATCGCGAGTAATGGACGATGTATGATGCTTACGCCATTCACTTTCTACTCCTTTCTGATCCTGATACAAGAAGAAATCGCCCGACGGAGCATAGCAAACCATTTCAGCCGGTGTACCAAGCATCTGTTGCGTACGTCCACCCGCTACCGGTACTTTATAAAGCTCAGTCATTCCCGATTTCGGGAAAAGCGCACTCGAAGCCGGATCCTGAATAGAAGCCGAGAACACAACGTATTTTCCGTCAGGAGTAAAAGTCGACGGTATTTCAGAAGCTGAATTCATAGTCAGTCGCTTGGCTGTGCCTCCGTCGGCAGGCATTATGAACAGATCAAAATTTCCGAAGCGGTCGCTGGCAAAAGCAATCTGCTTGCCATCGGGTGACCACACAGGGTTCGACTCATACGAATCTTGAGAAGTAAGACGCACAGCTTCCCCTCCGGCGGCTTTTACTTTATAAATATCCCCCTTATAACAAAAGACAATTTCTTTACCATCGGGAGAAATATTTACATCACGCAGCCAAAGCGGAGTGATTGCAAATGCTGAAAAAGAGCTAGCTCCCAAAGCTAAAGTTACTAACAGTTTTTTCATGAACATATATTTTATGGTTTTCGCAAAGATAAGGATTAAAGCATGAAGAGAAAAAAAAGTGAAAAATAATTTGGAATATATTAGATAAATCACTTATCTTTGCAGCGTTTTCGAGAGAAAACAAAGAAAGTTTGGACTATGGTGTAATGGTAGCACAACAGGTTTTGGTTCTGTTTGTCCAGGTTCGAATCCTGGTAGTCCAACGGAAAACAGCCACGAGGAGTCCCCGGAAGATTATTCTTTCGGGGATTTTCTTTTATATACCTCCCTTAAAAATATTTACGTATCTTTGCACCGATTTTACAACGTGATTATAAACAATAACTAAGAAGAAAGGATTAACCGTGGCTAAGGACAATGACGTGGTATTAACCCCCATGATGAAACAATATTTCGACTTAAAGGCAAAACATCCCGATGCAGTTATGCTGTTCAGGTGTGGCGACTTTTATGAAACGTATTCGGAAGATGCCGTAACAGCTTCCGAAATCCTGGGAATCACGCTGACCAAACGTGCCAACGGACAGGGTAAAACGGTGGAGATGGCAGGATTTCCGCACCATGCGCTCGCTCCTCGGCGATGCAGCTTTTATCGATGACGGCCACGCGGTCGCAGATCTGGTCGATGACCTTCATCTCGTGCGTGATGACGATGATGGTGACGCCGAGCGTCTTGTTGATCTCGCGCAGCAGCTCCAGGATCGAGCGCGTCGTGTTGGGGTCGAGCGCGCTTGTCGCCTCGTCGCAGAGCAGATACCGGGGATTGGTCGCCAGGGCTCTTGCGATGGCCACGCGCTGCTTCTGGCCGCCGGAGAGCTGCGAGGGGTAGCTTGCAGCCTTGTCGGAAAGGCCGACGACCCGCAGCAGCTCCTCCGCCCGCTTCTTCGCTTCCGCCTTCGGCGTGCCGGAGATCTCCAGCGGGAAGCAGATGTTGCGCAGGACCGTCCGCTGCTCGAGCAGGTTGAAGCCCTGGAAGATCATGCCGATCTGCCGCCGGACCTGCAGCAGTTCCTTCTGGCTGAGCGTCATGATGTTCTGCCCGTCCACCAGCACCTCGCCGGAGGTCGGCCGCTCAAGCAGGTTGATGCAGCGCACCAGCGTCGATTTGCCCGCGCCGGACAGGCCGATGATGCCAAAAATTTCGCCGTCTGCGATCGTGAGATTCACATCCTTCAGCGCTTCCACGCTGCCGGAGGCCGAGGAATAGATTTTGCCGAGGTGTTTCAGCTCGATCATGGGAAATCCCCTTCCACAGTGTTTTAATAGGTTTTCTGAGACAAATAAAAAGAGCCGGGAAACTCACATCGTTTCTCAGCTCCGGGATTGGCGGATTGTCTGCCAATATGGAAATTTATGAAACAAAGCGAGCCGATTTTTGGGTACGCGAAAACATGCACATGCAGCGCATGCACATGGGCATCATCATAGCAGTCGTAAACAGCTTTTTCATCGCGTGTCGGCTCCTTTCCTGATTTCTGGGGTCATTATATATGGCGGTTCAGAAAATGTCAATGGCAGATTCGCCCCAAAAATCCGCCTTTCTGCATCGATTTTTTGTCAGTCTGTCAAAAAGCAGCCGCTCTGCAGCAGAGTCAGGGTGCTCATTTTGCGCTCGGAAGCCGTATCGATTTCCTGCACCTCATAGCGCAGCTTGTAATTCGCGCCCACATCGGACTCGAAATCATCCAGATCCTCGCCCATAGATTCACAATAGTCCCTGACATCACGCACCGGCGCGGGCATGGCGATCCTGCCGTCGACGCTGCTCGGCATTCTGCCGGTCGGGTGCCTGCTCTCCATGCGCGGCACGCTGTCTGCTGAGACGTTCCTGTCGGTCATTGTGCTGTCCTTCGGCGTTATGCAGCCGCTCATCACCGCCTTTTCCCACACGGACGATATCGCGCAGGCCGGGCTGCAATATGGGAAGGACCAATATGACCGGGAGCGTTACGCGGAGCTGCGGCAGATCGCCGCCGAAATGCTCTCCGCGCGAACCGGTCTTCCAACCGAAAAGATCCATGACCTGTTCTGCAATGAGACAGGCTACCAGACGCCGAAGGTCGACACGCGGGCGGCTGTGTTTGCAGACGGCAGAATTCTTCTCGTTCACGAAAACAACGGGACCTGGGCTCTGCCCGGCGGCTGGTGCGATGTCGACCAGTCCATCGCGTCGAACACGGAAAAGGAAGTGCGGGAGGAAGCCGGATTCGAGGTAACGGCGGAACGGCTCATTGCCGTGCAGGACTGGCGGACTGTCAACGGGGCTGCCGCGAAACAGCCCCGTTTCTTGCTTCGAATGCGCTGCTTTACACAAACTTGATCGTCAGCGCGATAAAGATCTGCGCCATGTAGTACAGCACATGCAAAACCGCATTGCGGTAGGGACTGTCATTCTTCCCGAAGGAGAGCACAACCAGCATATTATCGCTCGCAGAAAAGCAGATACCGCCGACAAAAAACAGGAACAGCGCCCGGCTGGACTCGATGAATGCGCCTGTCGCCGCGCAGGCTGTCATAAACAGAACGCTGCCGATATAGACCACGCCGAGCGGCGTAATTCTGCCCGCGCGCACCTCCTTGGCATACGCGTAAAAACAGGCCGCGCCCAGCGCCACCACCGCGATGGGGATTGCATACAGCCACGCCGCCGGGCAGAGCGCCAGGATCGCGAGAATATACACGATATGGCCCAGAAAAAACGACACGGAGCCAGCAGCGAAGAACAGCCGGTGCAGCTTTTCCGACAAAAACCGCAGCGCCAGAAGCATATGTGCTTGCCGGAGTAATGATGTTTGAAGCGGCAGGG
>OHAQ01003463.1_pt1 | contig 10708 bp, 13 predicted proteins | sample 1577111 | NCBI WGS metagenome assembly OHAQ01 (sample SAMEA3541549, study PRJEB24748) | human gut metagenome | biome: human gut; feature: human-associated habitat; material: faeces | place: China | collected 2012 | reverse complement strand
TTTTCTCTTATTACGAACGGGTCTGCCTTAACGGCAATCGCGCCGATCTTCTTTGCGTATTTTTTCAGCTGAGTCGAGAATTCGCGCATTGCCTCTGCGTCGTCGAAATTGCCGACGGGACCGCGCGGGGAATATATGAGCTTTTTGCCCATCGGCAGATGCCTTATCAAAAGAAGTGCGCCTACTGCGGGCGCGCCGTCTTTGTAGAGCATGCATATGTCGTGATCCCAGTTGTCCTTGACCTCGGACCATTCGGGCAGCTGTGTGAAGCAATAGGCAGGGGAGACGTTGAGAAAGTCTCTGTATTCTCCGGCATCCACGCCCGTTTTGAAGTTGTATTCAGCCATTTGCGATTAACTCCTTGATGCTTTTAGTTTTCGGATAAACAAACATATTTTACCACAAGTCGCAGAAGTATGCAATAAATGTAGTATACATATAAAATAATTTACAAATCATATCACTGTTGACAACTTTTGAAGTATGGTTTATAATGACTGCATATTTTAAAAGCTGTGACGGGAAGAAGTAACCGCATCATGCCGGCAAAGAGAGTCTCCGGGCGCTGTGAGGGGACGCGGCATGGCGGCGAAATACATCTCCGAGCTGCGAGGCTGAACAATTGTAGTAGGTCGAGCCGCAGGCGTGCGTTATACGCTGAGCGCAATGCTCCTGAGACTCCGAAAGGAGTGAACAGAGGTGGTACCGCGGTAATTCGCCCTCTGCACGGTTCTCCGTGCGGAGGGTTTTTAATTTTATGAACAAAATGAAAGGAAAAATAACTATGGGAATTTACGAAGAACTCGTCGCGCGCGGACTTATCGCGCAGGTGACGAACGAACCGGAAATCAAAGAGATGGTCAACAACGGCAAGGCCACGTTTTATATCGGCTTTGACTGCACCGCAGACAGCCTCACGGCAGGTCATTTCATGGCTCTTACGCTAATGAAGAGACTGCAGATGGCTGGCAACAAGCCGATAGCTCTTATCGGCGGCGGCACCACAATGATAGGCGACCCCTCGGGACGCACCGACATGAGAAAGATGCTCACCCGCGAGGATATCAATCACAACGCCGAGTGCTTCAGACGCCAGATGGAGCGTTTTATTGACTTCGGTGAGGGCAAGGCTCAGATGGTGAACAACGCCGATTGGCTTCTCAACCTTAATTATATCGAACTTCTGCGCGAGGTCGGCGCCTGCTTCTCCGTCAACAATATGCTTCGTGCCGAGTGCTATAAGCAACGTATGGAAAAGGGTCTGAGCTTCTTTGAGTTCAACTATATGATAATGCAGAGCTACGATTTCTACTATCTGTTCAAGAACTACGGCTGCAACATGCAGTTCGGCGGCGACGATCAGTGGAGCAACATGCTCGGCGGAACCGAGCTCATACGCAAAAAGCTCGGCAAGGATGCTCACGCAATGACTATAACACTCCTTACCGACTCCCAGGGTCATAAGATGGGCAAGACCGCGGGCAACGCCGTTTGGCTCGATCCCAAGAAGACTTCGCCCTACGAGTTCTATCAGTATTGGAGAAATGTTGCAGACAGCGATGTTCTCAAGTGCATCCGTATGCTTACTTTCCTGCCTCTCGAGCAGATTGACGAGATGGACAAGTGGGAGGGCAGCCAGCTCAACCGCGCCAAGGAGATCCTTGCCTACGAGCTCACCGCGCTCGTCCACGGCGAGGAGGAGGCAAAGAAGGCGGAGAACGCGGCCAAGGCGCTCTTCGGCGCCGGCGGCGACAGCGCCAATATGCCGACCACCGTGCTCGCGGACGCCGACTTTGAAAACGGCGGCATCAACATCCTCTCGCTGCTTGTCGCCACGGGGCTGTGCCCGAGCCGCGGCGAGGCCCGCCGCCTCGTCCAGCAGGGCGGCATCGTTGTGGACGAGAAGAAGGTCGAGAGCATCGACGAGAGCATCCCGCAGGAGAAGTTCGCCGGTGACGGCATCATCATCCGCAAGGGCAAGAAGGTCTTCCACAAGGCCGTGACCAGGTAAGCACCATGCACGAAAGCCTCCGCAGCGCGGTCTGCGGAGGTTTTTTTGCCGCCGCGCCGCAAGGGCTTGCGTTTTGAACGCCTGTTTGATATAATATACCATACTGCGCAGATCGCGGATCGCTGCACGCCGCCGTGCATCGCTCCGCGCCGAGGGAGGGGAGCGCCATGCGGATACTCGGCATCGACCCGGGGCTTGCCATCGTCGGCTTCGGCCTGATCGAGGCGGAGACCGGGAAAACGCAGATGCTGCAATACGGCGCGGTCACCACGCCGGCAGGGCTTCCGCTCGCCGCGCGGCTCGTGCACCTTCGTGGCGCGCAGCTCCGGCCGGAGGCCATCGCAGTCGAGGAGCTGTTTTTCTCCAACAACATCACCACCGGCATCGCCGTCGCGCACGCGCGCGGCATCATCCTCTGCACCGCGGCGAAGAGCGGGATACCGCTCTTTGAGTACACGCCCATGCAGGTCAAGCAGGCGGTCGTTGGCTATGGCCTTGCCGAAAAGCGGCAGGTGATGGACATGGTCAGGCGGCTTTTGAAGCTCAAGGCCGTTCCGCGTCCCGATGACGCGGCGGACGCGCTCGCCCTGGCGATCTGCCACGCGCGCAGCGCGACCTCGCTGCTCGCGCGCGCACAAAATCCGGTCAAGCAAACCGTCTAAGGAGGACGCTCCATGTTCTATTATCTCGAGGGCAAGGTCGCGCACGTCGAGCCCTACCTCGCGGTCATCGACTGCGGCGGCGTGGGCTACGCCTGCCGCACAACGAACCACACCATCCGTCAGCTCAAGAAGGGTGAAGTCAAACGGCTTTACACCTACTTGAACGTGGGCGACGGCATTTTTGAGCTCTACGGCTTCGCCACCGAGCAGGAGCTCAATAGCTTCAAGCTGCTCATCGGCGTTTCCGGCGTGGGGCCGAAGGCGGCGCTTGCCATCCTCTCCGTCGGCACACCGGAGCATCTGACGATGGCGGTCATCACCGGCGACGAAAAGGCGCTGACCGCCGCGCCCGGCGTCGGGAAAAAGCTCGCCCAGCGCATTCTTCTGGAATTGAAGGACAAGATCGCCAAGGAAACGCAGGAGATCGGCCTGCCGGCCTCGGCCGGCGGTGCGGCGCTCGGCAGCGGGAGCAAGGCGGCGGAGGCCGCTGCGGCGCTCGCGGTGCTCGGCTACACGCAGCAGGACATTTCCGCGGCGCTCAAGGGCGTGGATGTGGAGACTCTGCCGCTCGAGGAGATCGTGCGCCAGAGCCTGAAAAAAATGGTGAAGTAAAGAAGGCGAACGAGGAATGAACGAAAACACAAAAAAAGCTGCTAAGAACGGCATTACCTTTGGAACCTGTCTTGCTATGGTTATTTCCTATACGTCATGGCACAGCGTTGGATGGGCGATTTTTCACGGATTGCTGAGCTGGCTGTATGTGATTTATTTTGTGGTCACGTACTGATGATTCTTCTGCAAAGCGTGAAAAGGAGTGTGAGCACTTGAGCATTGATTTCGGGACCGACATTTATGAAGAGCCCATCGTGGCCAAGACCTTCCTGAGCGAGGACGCGCAGGAGGGCTCGCTGCGCCCGAAAACGCTCCGCGAATACATCGGGCAGGAGAAGGCCAAGGGCAACCTCGCCGTCTTCATCGAGGCGGCAAAGCGGCGCAATGAGTCGCTCGACCACGTTCTGCTCCACGGCCCTCCGGGCCTCGGCAAAACGACGCTCGCGGGCATCATCGCCGCCGAGATGGGCGTCAACATCCGCATCACCTCCGGCCCCGCCATCGAAAAGGCGGGCGACCTCGCCGCGCTGCTCACAAATCTGAGCGAGAACGACATTCTTTTTGTCGATGAGATCCACCGCCTCAACCGCGCGGTGGAGGAGATCCTCTATCCCGCGATGGAGGACTACGCCATCGACATCATCATCGGCAAGGGCCCCAGCGCGAACTCCATCCGGCTCGACCTGCCGCACTTCACGCTCATCGGCGCGACGACCCGCGCCGGTCAGCTCTCCGCGCCGCTGCGCGACCGCTTCGGCGTCACTCTGCGTCTGGAGCTGTACACGCCCGAGGAGCTTGCGAAGATCGTCACGCGCTCGGCGGGCATCCTGAACGTTTCCATCGCCCCCGAGGGCGCGATGGAGATCGCGCGCCGCTCGCGCGGCACGCCGCGCATCGCCAACCGGATGCTCCGCCGCGTGCGCGATTTTGCCGAGGTCAGGGCCGACGGCGTCATCACGCGCGAGGTGGCGGACGAGGCGCTGCGCGCGTTGGAGATCGACCGGCTCGGCCTCGACCCCATCGACTACCGGATGCTGCGCGCCATCATTGAGAACTACGGCGGCGGCCCGGTCGGCATCGACACGCTCGCCGCGACCATCGGCGAGGAATCCGTCACGCTCTGGGACGTGTACGAGCCGTACCTCATGCAGCTCGGCTTCCTCACGCGCACGCCGCGCGGCCGCTGCGTGACGCGCAAGGCGTATGAGCATCTCGGCCTGAGCGTTCCCGCGTCCCTTGCGGACGAGGCGGAGCAGCTCAGCTTAAACTGAATCAATAAGGAGACTTTCATCTATGGGCAAGCTATTTGGCACCGACGGCATCCGCGGAATCGTGGGCGAGAATCTGACCGTCGAGCTGGCGTTCCACACCGGTCAGGCCATCGCCGCCGTTTTGAAGGAGGAGAAGGGGAGAGCGCCCCTCATCACCATCGGCAAGGACACGCGCATTTCCTCCGATATGCTCGAATCCGCGCTCATCTGCGGCATCTGCTCCGTCGGCGGCGACGTGATGCCCTTCGGCGTGCTGCCGACTCCGGCGGTCGCGTACCTGACGGTTCTCAAGGGCGCGGACGCGGGCATCGTCATCTCCGCGAGCCACAACCCCTTCGAGCACAACGGCATCAAGGTCTTTAATGAAATGGGCTACAAGCTGCCCGACGCGACGGAGGCGAAGATCGAGGAAAAGATCCTCTCCGGCGAGACCATTCCCGTCGCCACGCGCGGCGAGATCGGCGTGCTGCACCACGGTCTCAAGCAGTCGAAGCTCGAGTACATCCACCATCTCACCACCACCATCGACTCTGACCTCTCCGGTCTGCGCGTGCTGGTGGACTGCGCCAACGGCGCGGCGAGCGCCACCGCGCCCGAGCTGTTCGGACGCTTCAAGTGCTATGCCGATTTCATCCACCGCGAGCCGAACGGCACGAACATCAACGACCGCTGCGGCTCCACGCACCTCGAAAGCCTCGGCCAGCGCGTCGTGGCGGGGAAGTACGACGTGGGCGTGGCCTTCGACGGCGACGCCGACCGCTGCCTGATGGTCGACGAGCTGGGCCATGAGATCGACGGCGACAAGATCATGGCGGTCTGCGGAGCCTATATGAAGCGCAACGGCAGGCTCACCGGCAACACCATCGTGGCGACCGTCATGTCGAACCTCGGACTGCACGAGTTCTGCCGGAAGAACGGCATCGACCTCGTCTGCACCAACGTGGGCGACCGCAATGTGCTCGAAAAGATGGTGGAGTGCGGCTACAAGCTCGGCGGCGAGCAGTCGGGCCACATGATCTTCACCGACTACGCCACCACCGGCGACGGTCAGCTCTCCGCGCTCCAGTTCCTGCAGATCCTTGCGCTCTCCGGCAAGAGCGCGTCCGTGCTCACCGCCGACTGCCCGCAGTACCCGCAGGTGCTGCTGAACGTCGTCGTCAGCCACGACCGCGGCGTGAAGGAGGCCATTATGGCGAGCGATGCGCTCAAGACCGCCGTCGCGGACGAGGAGAAGTTCCTGCGCGGCGAGGGCCGCATCCTCGTGCGCCCCTCCGGCACCGAGGCGCTCATCCGCGTGATGGTCGAGGCCAAGACCGAAAGCGTCGCGCAGCTGGTCGCCGAGCGGCTGGTGAAGGTCATTCGATCGGTCTGATTCGTCGATTTGTCGGCGAGCGGGCGACAAATGAAACAGGAATTGTATCTTGTTGCCTGAATTTTATCTTTTTTTCAGTTTATTTTCGTAAATACTTGACAAAACCGTGCAAGTACAGGTATAATGCAGTATGGTAAATGTGGCAGAGGATAGAAATACCCCGATGGAGCCCTCGGACGAGGCGCTCTGCCGCCGCGCTGCCGACGGCAGCCGCGAGGCGGAGGAAGCGCTTGTCCGGCGCTATTCCGGTCTTGTGCGCTCGTGCGCGCGCCCGCTCTTTCTGGCGGGCGGCGACAGCGAGGACCTGATCCAGGAGGGGATGTTCGGGCTCATCCGGGCCATTCGCGAGTATGACGGCGCAAAGGCCGCGTCCTTCCGGACCTTTGCCGAGGTGTGCATCCGCAACCGTCTCATTTCCGCGCTTCGCGCGGCCTCGCGCGACAAGCATTCACCGCTCAACCAGTCCGTTCCCTTGGATACCCCTTTCTTTGATGGCAATTCCTATCCGTTCGGCGCTCTGCGCGCCTCCTCCGCCGATCCGGAGGAGCTTATCATCGACCGCGACCGCGTGGCCGAGGCGCTTGAGAGCACCCGAAAGCAGTTGTCCGAGTTCGAGGCGAAGATCTTAGGGTTGTATTTAGACGGGCTTTCCTGCCAGGAGATCGCAAAGGCGGTAGGGAAGTCCCCCAAGTCCGTGGACAACGCCGTGCAGCGCGTTAGGCGCAAGGCAGCGCGGCAGCTTTCATCCGGCGATATCAGCAAACGCTGAACGCATATATTTTTCTTTATTTCAAAGAGAGGGTAAAATCATGTACGAAGACAAGACTTTAGTTTGCAAAGAGTGCGGCAAAGAGTTCGTGTTCACTGCCGGTGAGCAGGAGTTCTACGCGGAGCGCGGCTTCCAGAACGAGCCCCAGCGCTGCAAGGCCTGCCGCGACGCTCGCAAGAACGCCGCTCGTGGCCCCCGTGAGTACTTCACCGCAGTCTGCGCAGCTTGCGGCGGCGAGGCCAAGGTTCCTTTCGAGCCCAAGTCCGACCGTCCGGTCTACTGCAGCGAGTGCTTCGCCAAGATGCGCGCTGAGCAGTAATTCTTGTAAACGTTTTGATCGAAAGACGTCCGCTAATGCGGGCGTCTTTCTTTTTTGGCTTTATGGCAGCTTCTTTTTTCATATTTCCTATTGAAAAAGTGCGAAAAATGGGATAAACTATTTTCAGCTATTTTCACGGAGGTGAATCAAACATGATCGAAATTAAGCGCGACACTATCATCGGTGACATTCTGGACGTTGCGCCGCAGACCGCGCCGATCTTCCTGTCGATCGGCATGCACTGCCTGGGCTGCCCCAGCTCCCGCGGTGAGACGGTGGAAGAGGCCTGCATGGTCCACGGGATCGACGTGGAGAAGCTGCTGGCTCTCGTGAACGAAGAGGCCAACAAGCCTGTCAAGGAATAAGAAAAGGACGCATACGGGTCTTCCGTATGCGTCTTGTTCGCTCAGCGAAAGGAGGGCGGCGGTGGAAAAGGAATTACAGCTTCAGCCGCGGCTGCAATGCATCGCAAGCCTTGTGCCGCAGGGCGCGAGACTGGCCGACGTCGGCACCGACCATGGGTATCTTCCCGTGTGGCTTTTGCAGCACGGGCGCATTGAAAGCGCCATTGCGTCTGACATCAACGCGCTGCCGCTTGACCACGCGCGCGCGACGGCGCGAGAATACGGCGTGACGGAGCGCATGGATTTTCGCCTCTGCCCGGGCCTTGCGAAGATCAAAGCAGAGGAGTGCGACGCCATCGCTATCGCCGGCATGGGCGGCGAGACGATTCTCGGTATTCTCGAGGCCGCGCCCTGGACGCATGAGGACGTGCATACGCTCATTTTGCAGCCGCAGACAAAGATCGACCTTCTGCGCTGCTGGCTCTGCGGGCACGGCTACCGCTTTTTGAGCGAGACGCTCGTGCGCGACAAGGAGCAGCTTTACGTCGTCTTCCGTGTGAGAGCGGGGATGGGGCAGGAGCTGAGCGAGGCCGATGCGCTGACGGGCATTCTCCTGCGGGGAGACCCGCTGTACGGCGAATACCTGTCGCAGCATCTTATAAAGCTCAATCGGGCGAGAGATGGCCTCGCCGTCTCGTCGCTCGCAGATAAGGAGGCGCGTATCGCGCATCTTGAAAATCTCATCGAAGAGATCGAGAGAAGAAAAGGGGAGTGGGAACATGGCAACGGTACATGAGATCGAACAGAGGCTTTTTTCCTGGGCGCCGCGCGAGAGCGCGATGGACTGGGACAATGTCGGCCACCTCGTCGGCGATCCCGAGCAGGAGGTCGAGCGCATTTTAGTCGCGCTCGATATTACCGAGCGCGTGGTGCAGGAGGCCATCGACTGCGGCGCGCAGCTCATCGTGTCCCACCATCCGGTGATGAACGTGCGCTGGCACGAGCGCGAGATGCAGACCCTTCGGCCCGACACGCGCCTCGGCGGCGTTTTGACCGCACTCGTCAAAAACAACATTTCCGCCATCTGCATGCACACGAATCTGGATGCTGCGGACGGCGGTGTGAACGACTGTCTGGCGAAAAAACTGGGCCTTAACGATGTTTTTTTGCTCAACGACGAAAAAATCGGGCGTATTGGCACACTTTCCTGCGAAAAAGGGCTTGAAGAGTTCCTGCGGGATGTGATAGAATTACTCGGCTGCGGCGGCTTGCGCTATTGCCGCGGCAGCGGGCGGGTGCACCGCGTAGCCGTCGGCGGCGGCGCGTGCGGCGAATACATCCCGCAGGCCATTGCGCAGGGCTGCGATACGTTCGTGACGAGCGATCTGCGCTACAACGATTTTCTGGATACGCGGGGACTCAACCTGATTGACGCAGGGCATTTTCCGACGGAGAACGTCGTCTGTCCGACGGTCAAGGCGTATTTGGAGGAGCATTTCCCCGAGGTGAAAACCGTAATATCGACGTCGCACAGAGACGTCATTCAATACTATCTGTAAGGAGAGATCACATCATGTCCGGACATTCCAAGTGGCACAATATTCAAAAGACGAAGGGCGCAGCTGACGCCAAGCGCAGCGCCGCCTTCACCAAGATCGCCAAGGAGATCATCGTCGCCGTCAAGCAGGGCGGCTCGGGCGATCCGAATAACAACTCCCGTCTCGCGACCGTCATCGCCAAGGCGAAGGCTGCCAACATGCCCAACGACAACATCAAACGCACCATCGACAAGGCGCTCGGCTCGGGCAACACCGACAACTACGAGTCCGTCACCTACGAGGGCTACGGCCCCGGCGGCGTGGCCGTCATCGTCGAGGCACTGACAGACAACCGCCAGCGCACCGCGCCGGAGGTTCGCCACTACTTCGATAAGTACGGCAAGGGTATGGGCGCGCAGGGCTGCGTCAGCTGGTCGTTCGACCGCAAGGGCGTCATCATCATCGACAACGAGGACGGAGACTACGACGAGGACGCCGTCATGATGGATGCGCTCGACGCCGGTGCCGACGATTTCAACGCCGAGGATAACGTCTTCGAGATCACGACCGACCCCGACGCGTTCAACGACGTGGTCAAGGCGCTCGAGGAGAAGAACTATGCCTTCGTCAGCGCGGACATCAGCCTCGTCCCGCAGACCTACGTCAAGCTCACGAGCGAGGAGGACGTCAAGAACATGGAAAAGCTGCTTGATATGCTCGAGGACAACGAGGACGTGCAGAACACCTACCACAACTGGGAGACCGAGGACTAAGCCTTATATAGCAAGGGTTTCCGCTGTTTTGAAACCGCTCAGTTGTGATATACAGGGCTCCATCTGCGATATGCATAACAACCTCTGCCGTGAAATAACCGGCGGGGGTTGTTTTTTTCTTTTCTGCGCCGCACGGCGCACCGCGCCGGAAGCGCCATCACTCTTACTATAGCAATAACTTTTACTCTTACTATCCCTGTTACTATCACTATAACGGCAATCCTGTTCATGCTTTCAAAGCATCGAGTCCTTTGTAAATTTAGAAAATTCTGAGAGCTTTTCTGCTTTTGTTGCACCAAAACCGGCATCAGAACGCGGTTTTTCCCTTACCGGCAAGGAGGAAAACCACATGACCGAGAAAAAAGGCTTTGTTCTTTACTTTGACGCCGCGTCCAGCCTTGCCGCGCTCTGTGCAGAGCAGCGCGGTGAGCTGCTCCTGGCGCTGTTCGACTACGCCGAACGGACGGCAAAGCAGTCTCTCACACCGGAGACTGCGCTCGCCTCCTACCCGGCGCTCGACGAACAGACGCGCATGGCGTTCCGCTTCATGGCAAACAGCATCGAGCGCGACACAAAGAAGTGGGAGCGCCAGCGCGAGCGCCGCAGTCAGGGCGCGGCGCAGCGCTACGCCCGCGCACGGGGCGAGGCGGAAGCCCCCGCGCCGTCTGCCGCGGGGCGAAACGACTGGATGAAGGACTACACCCTGTGAGCAAGGCGAAGGGGACGGCAGCGTGCCGTCCCCTTCCATATTTCATGCGAGCAAGACTGTAAGCCGGGTTCTGTATCTGGCAGTCATCTATCTACGCGCCGCGTTGCCGCGGCGCTCCAGCCACCCCGGGAGCGGTCGGGCCGACCCTGGGGCGCGAAGCCCCTGCTCCCATACCGGTGTTGCTCCGGATAGAGTTTACAGCGTCGGACAGTCTCCAGCCGACGGGTGCGCTCTTACCGCACCTTTCCACCTTTTCCCATATTGCTATGGGTAGTCTATTTCTGTTGCACTTTTCCTCAGATCGCTCTGGGCGGGCGTTACCCGTTAT
>OHAQ01003458.1_pt1 | contig 10716 bp, 10 predicted proteins | sample 1577111 | NCBI WGS metagenome assembly OHAQ01 (sample SAMEA3541549, study PRJEB24748) | human gut metagenome | biome: human gut; feature: human-associated habitat; material: faeces | place: China | collected 2012 | reverse complement strand
GGGCAGCACAAGCGTGGAGCGCGTCGCGGTGGATAAAGCTGGAGACAATGCGAAAGCACGAAACGGATTTGAACTGTTTTATTCGCAGGGTCGAAAGGCCCCGATACATTCCGCACCATGCCCGCGTAAGGAATCCAAAAACATTGATTTTGGCGGTGTTCTTTGGGCACCTTCTGTCGCTGGTGACAGAAGGTGCCCCACCGGAGGCATTTGCGCAACAAGAGGTGCGGATGACCTATTGAAATTCGTTTATACATTATATTTTTACATATAAAAGTCAGAAAGGAAGCACGATTTATGACTAAGATTGATATTGTGTCCGGCTTTTTGGGCGCAGGGAAAACCACGCTCATTAAGAAGATGTTGTCGGAGGCCTATCAGGGTGAGAAGCTGGTACTCATTGAAAATGAATTCGGGGAGATCAGCATCGATGGCGGTTTTTTGAAGGATGCCGGGGTGCAGATCAGCGAGATGTCCTCCGGGTGCATCTGCTGCTCCCTGGTGGGCGACTTTGGCCGGGCGCTGGTGGATGTGCAGAAGCAGTTCAGCCCGGATCGCATCCTCATTGAGCCCTCGGGCGTGGGGAAGCTGTCCGATGTGATCCTGGCGGTGGAAAACACCGTGAAGGATGTGCCGGAGATGAAGCTGAACAGCTTTGTCACCGTGGCGGATGCCTCTAAGGTAAAGGTATACATGAAGAACTTCGGTGAGTTTTACAACAACCAGATCGAGACCGCCGGAACCATCATTCTCAGCCGCACCCAAAAGGTCAGCCCCGAGAAGCTGGAGGCTGCCGTGGCCCTGCTGCGGGAGAAGAACCGGGATGCCGCCATCATCACCACCCCCTGGGACCAGCTGGACGGCAAGACCATTCTGGCCGCTATGGAGAAGGTGTCCCTGGCGGACGAGCTGATGGAGCGCATCCGGGCCGAGCATGAGGCCGAGGAGGAAGAGCACCACCATCATCACCATGACCATGATGACCACGAGGAGCACGAGCATCATCATGACCATGACCATCACGACCATGACGAGGACGGGGAGCACGAGCACCATCACCACGACCACGATGCATCCTGCCATGACCATGAACACGAGCATCATCACCATCATGACGGCGAGTGCGACGACCCGGAGTGTGCCTGCCACCACCATCACCACCACGCCGACGAGGTATTCACCAGCTGGGGCGCCGAGACACCCAAGGCATTTACCCAGGCGGACATTGACCGGATCCTTGCGGCCCTGGACGGCGGCGAATACGGTGCTATCCTGCGGGCCAAGGGTATCGTACCCTGCGAGGGCGGAAAGTGGCTGCACTTTGACTATGTGCCTCAGGAGCACGAGGTGCGCTTCGGCCCGGCGGACTATACCGGGCGGCTGTGCGTTATCGGCTCCAATCTGGACGAGGGGAAGCTTGCAGAGCTGTTCGGCCTGTAAGGGAGAAAAAATATGGACATTCCTGTATATCTCATTGCCGGGTTTCTGGATGCCGGCAAGACGAATTTCATAAACGGTATCCTCAAGGACGGCTTTGCCGCCGAGGATAAGACCCTGCTCATTTGCTGTGAGGAGGGGGAGGAGGAATACGATCCCCACGGGCTTTTCAATGTATTCACCTACACGGTGGAGGATCAGGCGGAGCTGACGCCGGAGCTTTTTAAGAAGCTGGAAAAGCAGTACCGCCCCAAGCAGGTCATCATCGAGTACAACGGCATGTGGATGATGGAGCCCCTGTACCGAGACGGGCTGCCGGGAAACTGGATCCTGTATCAGATCATCTGCCTGATGGACGCACGGACCTTTGAGCCATATCTGAAAAATATGGGACAGCTGGTGATGGAGAAGGTCTCCAACGCCGATATGCTTATTTTTAACCGCTGCAATGAGCAGCTCAGGACGCAACTGCGGTCTAAAAACCTGCGCATGGCCAACCGTCGGGCGGACATTTATCTGGAAAATGAGGACGGCACCAGCGAGGAGTATGTGACGGAGGATATGATGCCCTTTGATCTGTCCTCGGGACACCTGGAGGTGGCGGATGAGGACTACGGCATCTGGTATGTGGACCTGATGGATCATCCGGAGCGCTACGAGGGGATCAGCGTCACCTTTAAGGCACTGATGTGCCATTCCAAGAAGTTCAAGGGCGTAGATTGCCCGGGCCGCTTTGCCATGGTGTGCTGCGAGAACGACATGCAATTTTTGGCTCTGGTTTGCAAGGGTCAGGGCATGGACCGCTTCAAGAACCGGGATTGGGTGAAGATCCGTGCCACGGTGAAAAAGGAGCAGTGCGAGGCCTATCAGGGTGAGGGGCCGGTGCTGTATGTGGAGCGCATCAGCGCCTGCCAAAAGCCGGACCCGGAGACGGTGTCATTCTGACTGGCATAAAATACCTGCGGAATTTTATGCCAAGGGGATCGCAGCCCACTGCGCGCATAATTTTTGCGCCTGCGGGCGCAAACTCTGCGAGGCTTGTTGCTGCCCGGAGGATACCCGATGTAAGTCGCGGGTCTGAGTGGGTAAGCGATTACGGGGCGGCAAATAAAATATCCCACGCAAGGCACGGCCTTGCGTGGGGTATTTTTTTAGGGATCACAGGTCATGGATGTCTCGCAGCAGCTCATCCAGGGGAAGATGGCGGAGGGTATTCTCCAAGGCTGCATCCGGCGCAGGCTCGGAGGGGTCAGCACCGGCTTCCCCGGCTTCCGAGGTGGAGGCTTCAGCCGCCGGCTCCGGGTGGTGCGTAGACTCCGGGTCAGGGGTGCCGGCAGGAGACACCGGGGCATCGGCAGACAGGGACGGATCTTCCTGCGGGGAGGCAACGGGAAGCTGCTCAAGCTCGGGGGCAGCATCGGCCGCGGAAGTGGCATCGGTCGTAGCCTCCGGGGTGCCTTCATCCGCCGCGGGTTGGGACGCACCGGTATCGGCCAGAAGGCGCAGCTTTCTGCCGCGGCTGCCGGCTACCGAGGCAAAAACGATCAGCAGAATCAGCAGCACCAGCGCCGCACCGCCGGCAATATACACATACAGCATGGGGACGCGCAGGCTCTGGCCTGCGTCATCGGTGAAGACGGCGCCGCTGAAGCGCTGAAGCGTCTCCTCCCGGGAATCGTAGGTATAGTAGCCATAGCTCTCGGCATCATCCATGAGGTACAGCACACAGAAATCCTTTAGGGAGGTGTCATTGTAGGTCCAGCCGTTGAGGGTCTGACCGAAGGCCTTTACAGTGGCCGGGGTAAGGCCGGGAACGGAGGAGAGCTCCTTAGGAATGTCCGTGTAAATATAAGTAACGCTGCCGCAGAGGATGGGCAGATAGGGGGATTGCACGCCGGTGGTCTGGGAGAAGAGGTAGAAGCCCTGGGCGGAGGTTTTTTCGTCCATAAGATAGACCAGGGTGCGCTTGCCGGAGACATCCGTCCAGATGGGGAGGGTATCACCGCTATAGGTGATGGGCTCAGCAGGGGCAAAGCCTGCAGGCGGCGTGACCTGAGATACATCCTTCACTACGCCCAGCCTTTGACCGTTATAATCCAAAAACAGCGTGGGGGCCTGGGCCACCTTGGCGGTGACGGTATAGGTCTTGGTATCGCCGTTTTCGGCGGTGACCACCAGGGGAAGCGTATTCTCCCCCTCCTGAAGCGTCAGCTCCCCGTCACCCTGGACGGTGGCGTTGGAGTCGGAGGGAGTGGCGGTGAGCGTGAGCTTCTCGGTGCCCTGGACCTAATATTAGCAATAATGGTGAAATGACTTGTATACTCGGTCACAGCCGGGTCAAAGGCCGGGGCCAGGGTCCCGGCGCTGACGGTGAGAGTGGAGAGGGCGTTGTTGCCGCTCTTGCCCGGGGTAGCATTATCAAAATCGTCGTGGTGATAACCGTCAGAAGGAGAAGATGCTGAAACGACCTTAAATTGCACCGATGCCGAGGCGTTTGCCTCTACAAAATCTGTTGAAACTAACCCATTTTCCTTATACGCAGTTACCCAGGCATCGCCTTCTTCATTTGCTCTAAAAATCAGTGTATGAGTTCGACTATCTCCATACGCATCCGATCCAGAAACACTCGTACTACCAGACTCGAGGGTTAAATTACCAGAATAGGAGATTGTATAAATCCAGCGCATGGCGTCATCAGATGCCCTAAAAGTCACTGATATTGTACTCCCAACACTTACATTGCTTTGGCCAGCGTATGCTGAAATGTCCAGTGCCCAGCATATATGCAAACTAAGTATAGACAGCATAAGCGACAGGCATACACACAAAAATACATTTGTAACTTTCTTCATATAAAACCTCTTACTTTTGCATAATACTATTAGTTCCTAAGATATGGCGTTCAATTCTGAGAAGGCTTGCTGCTCCAATATGATTGCTGGAAATCATTGCCGCCCTTGCTGCCGCACCTGTCAGCGTAAGTTTTCCAAGAATATGTCTCTCAACATAAAGTAAATCCGCTGCTCCAATATGACCGTCACCATTGATATCGCCATACACCACGCAGGTGTAGGCGTAGGTGCCGGCGGCGTCCTGAATGGTCAGCAGCTGGCCGGTGGAGACAACGGCGGAATCGGAAACGGCCTTCCCGCTGCCGTCCGTCACCGTGACAGCGGCATCCGGATTGACAGCCTGAATCTGGGCGATGAGGGTTTTCACCGGCGTACCCAAGGAGAAGCCCGAAAGATAGGAATCCGAGAGGCGCAGCTGGAGCCTCCCAACATAATCATAGGTCGCCGCGGGATCGGGGTCAGGCTTGGGATCCGGGTCCGGCTTGGGATCAGGATCGGGATCGGGCTTCGGATCCGGCTTTGGCTGGTATTCATCCTCTTGGGCGGATGTGGGCAGCTTGGTCACGGCGGGCATATTCTCCAAAATGGGGACGGTGAAGGTCAGGGCCGTATTGGCCAGGCCGTTTTTGACATAGGACTCATAGGTAGACCAGCCGCCCTGATAGGCATAGGTGATGTCGGTGGCGTACTGGTAGGCATAGGTATACTGGGGGGTAAGGTTGAAGCGCTGAAGATACAGGGTATCCTGGCCATCCTCTATGTAATTGCGGAAGATAAACCACGCACCGCCCAACAGGGCCTTATAGCTGGTGTCCCAGCCCTTGCTCTGGGCATAGAGGATGCCGTTGTAGTTGGGATTGCTGCCTCCGTAGGCGCCGATGTTAAAGAAATTATAGTACTTTTTCCCATCGCTGAGGGGATAGCCGGTGGCGTTTTGAGTGGAGGAGGTGCCGATCTCACTCCGGGCCTTCACGGCCAGGTAAATGGGGCTGACACCGGTGACGGTGACTTTTTCCAGGCTGTTGGCGGCGTCGGTCTTGCCCTCGCTGCGCAGGCGCTCCAGGTCTATCTGCTTCTGCTTTTCCAGCTCCTCCTTGGACCCGGCCCTGATAAATTCATCGATAATGGCGTCAGTGGCCCAGGCACAATCGGCCAGCACCTTCTTCAGCTGTGCGTGGGTCACACCTTCGCCGCCGGAAAGCTGCTCGAAGGCGATGCAGGTGCCGTCCGTCAGGTAGCTGCGGGGATCCAGATAGTAGGCCACGGTTTGGCGGCTGGCGGCATACCAGTCGGGCTCGTACTGCTTCCACTCCCCGGTAGAGCTATCGTAAGCGCCGGGGGCCGTGGAACGCTGGGCCGGATCGTTGTTGCCATGAATAAGGCTCACACCCAGAGTAGACTCCATCTCCAGGGCCTTCTTCCAGCCCAGACCGGTCTTATAGGCCACAAAATTCCACTGGCCGCCGCTGGCGGCATGCAGTGCCCGGAGATAGGGCTGGTAGGTCTTGGGAAAGCCCTGCTCGGACAGATAGGCCTGATAAGCGCTGTCATCGCCGATTTGGGTGACGAAATCGCTGCGCATATAGCCCATTTTGGTATAGCCGTTGTAGGTAAATACGATCTGGTACCAGGTCGCGCCATCGGTGCCCTTTTCCGTGGCGATGACCCTTACATACTGGCCCCGGTAGAGCAGGATGGCCTTGCTTTTGCCAAACCGCACCGAGCTGTAGGAGGTGCCGGGGCCGGAGCGGACATTAATGGCATCGTCGTTGACGTAGGCATCCTCGCCGACGCTGCCCAGCACAGGGAGCACAAGGCTTATCAGCAAGAGCGCGGCCAAAAAAACGGAGAGAGCCCGCTTAATACGATTCGATTTTGCAGAGGAGTATGTCAAGAGAAAGCCCATCCTTTCTGCCCAGCGGCTACGATAGGGTGTCGTAGGGATACTTATTCAAAATAAAGATAACACACCCGGCTCACTTTGTCCACCCATATGAGAAAAAATGCGGAAAAAACTGGAAAATAGCCGCAGCGGGACGAAAGACGAAAACAGAACAGTATATAAACAAACTGTTAAAAATATTTAAAACGGAATGTAACATTTGCGTTTTGAATATTTTTATGCTATATTAAATAAAAACAACCGGGGAGGAACGGCTATGCAGAAAGAGATATGCTATAAAAAACTCTTTAAGCTGATGATCGACCGGAATATGAAGGGCCACGACCTGCGGGAAAAGGCGGGCATCAGCCAATCCACCTATTTTAAGCTCCAGCACGACCAGCCGGTGTCCACGCAGATGCTGGTGCGCATTTGCTGCGCGCTGGATTGTGAGCTGTGGGACATTACGGAGCTGGTGGACAAAACGGACGATGTATAATAATGAGGAGAATAGAACGGCTATGAAACTCTATCAATTATGGTCTGATCACACATATCGAGCATTTGAAACAAAAGAAAAAAATGGATATAAGGCTTTTTGCTTTAAAGGAGAACCCTTGAGCAACTGGACTGAAGTGGAATTATATCCGAGTTCGCATCAGACGGAAAAGGGCAAAAGCATTGGAGATGTCTATCCTGTAGAGGTAAGCGCTGTTGTTGTAAATGAGCGTTGCTTTAATATAATTAAGCCCTATATTCAAGATGCTGTTCAGGTTTTGAGCGCTAAAAGTAAAAAGCATAAATTGTTTGTGCTTAATGTTACAGCAGTAAGAGACTGTTTGGATTACGAGAATTCAAAATTAAAACGTTTTTCCAGTTCTGGACGGATTATGAGAATTGAAAAGTATGCTTTCCATCGGGAAATGCTTAGCAACGCTTTTATCTTTAAAATACCGGAAGAGGTTCATACTCACCCATATATAACAGATAGTTTTAAGAATCTTATGGAACAGAATGGAATTAAAGGTTTTAAATTTGTTCTTGTGTGGCAAGATGAATGATTTTCACAATCACAAAATTATATGATAGTCGTTTTATTATATATAAGGAAGGCGAGGAATCAAATTGTTGAGTAGATCCAAAGCAAAGCGAAAAGCGCATTTTGAAAAGACCCGCACGCTGCTAACGGAGAAAATACGGGAATCCATGATCTCGGTATTGCCTATCATTGCCATCGTCGCGGTGCTGTGCCTGTTTTTGGTGCCTATGCAGCCCACGCTGCTGCTGACCTTCTTGGTGGGGGCGCTGATGATCGTGGTGGGACTGGGCCTGTTTTCTCTGGGAGCCGAGCGGTCCATGACCATTATCGGCAGCAAGATCGGCACAGCTCTGACAAAAATCGGCAAGCTGCCGGTGATCCTGCTGGTGGCCTTTGCCCTGGGAGTGGCGGTGACCGTGGCGGAGCCGGACCTGCAGGTGCTGGCGGACACGGTGCCCAACATCGACAAAACCGTACTCCTGGCGGCAGTGGGCATCGGCGTTGGTTTTTTCATGGTAGTTTGTATGCTGCGTATTCTGTACGGCATCAACCTGCGGTGGGTGCTGGTGGCGTGCTACATAGCCGTATTTTTGCTGGCAGCATTTACGGACCGGGATTTCCTCGGCATCGCCTTTGACTCCGGCGGCGTGACCACGGGGCCCATGACCGTGCCGTTTATCCTGGCCCTGGGCGTTGGTATCTCCCACGTGCGAAGCGATAAGCGGGCGGAGGCGGACAGCTTCGGCCTGGTGGCCCTGTGCTCCATAGGACCCATTTTGTCGGTGCTGCTGCTGGGCTTTTTCGGTGACGGAGGCGGCAGCGCAGCGGAGATCACCCAGGTGAGCTTTGACAGCACCACCGGCATCGGCACGGCCTTTTTGCAGGCGCTGCCGGTATATATGAAGGAGATGGCCATGGCCATGCTGCCAATTGTGGCTATTTTTCTGATCTTCCAGGTATTTGTATTCAAGATGAACACAAGAAGCTTCGGAAAGATCGCCGTGGGTATCCTGTATACCTATGTGGGCTTGGTGCTGTTTCTGGCGGGAGTGAACGTGGGCTTTTCCAGCCTGGGGGCGGAGCTGGGGGCGGCCCTGGCTACCGGCGAAACGGAATGGCTGCTGATCCCGCTGGCGGCGCTGCTGGGCTGGTTCATCATCTCGGCGGAGCCTGCAGTGGCAGTGCTGGAAAAGCAGATCGAGGAGGTCAGCGCCGGCGCTATCCCCGGCGTGGCCATTAAGGTGAGCCTGTCCGTGGCTATCGCCCTGGCCATGGCTCTGGCTATGCTGCGGGTGGTGACGGGGATCTCGATTTTGTGGTTCCTGGTGCCGGGATACGCCATTGCGTTGGGGCTGTCGTTTTTCGTGCCGGATATTTACACGGCCATCGCCTTTGACTCCGGCGGCGTGGCCTCCGGCCCCATGACAGCTACCTTCATGCTGCAGTTCATGATGGGCGTGAGTATCGCCCGGGGCGGCAATGTGCTTACGGATGCCTTCGGCATCGTGGCCATGGTGGCGATGATGCCGCTGCTGTCCATCCAGACGGTGGGCGTGATCTACCAGCGCAAGGCCCAGCGGGCCGCCCAGGAGCTGGAGAGCTATGGCGATTGCGATATTATTGAGCTGTGGGAGGAAGCGGCATGAATTATGTGATCTCTATCGTTACGCCGGAGGCGCTGCCCCGGCTGGAGGAATTGACGGAGGAGCTGGGGCTGCCGCTGAACATGACGCTCCACGGCCATGGCACAGCCATACAGAGTATGCTGGACTTTTTGGGCATTGAGTCCAACGAAAAGCGGGTGATGCTCTCGGCTGCCACAGAGGATAAGACCAAGGCGCTCATCGCCGGCCAGCGGGAGCGGCTGCACCTGGGTGTTCCCGGCCACGGCATCGTCATTGCGGTGCCCATGAAAAGCGTAGGAGGAGGTAAAACCATGGAATTTTTGAAGGGGAACGAGGCCGGCACGGGGAAGTATACGCCGGAGCTGAATTTTGCCTATGAGTTGATCGTTATCATTGCCAGCGAGGGTCAGACGGACCTGGTGATGGACGCGGCCCGGGCAGCAGGTGCCCGGGGAGGTACGGTGCTCCACGGGACTGCTTCTCGATCGCCCGGATGAAATCCTTGCTGACGGCAGCGAAGAACAGGTTCGACTCCGTATAGAAACTCAGTGCGCCTTCGGGCAGAACAGCGGAGGTCTCGGCACTCGGAAATACCGATACGGCCTCGGCGAAAGTCGGCGAGAAGATCGTCGTCATGATGTCGGCTCCCTCCTCGACCACCACTTCATGGTACTTGGCTGCAAACAAGCCGTCGCTATGCAAATCGAGCTGAACCAGACCGCTGGACACGAATTGCGAACCGATGGCCGACACCAAATCCAAGATGGTATTGAACGGCATTATGAACGAACCGGCAGGCATATCCATGCTCGCAGAGAGATCGATACCGGGAATATTATCCGGATCCGTCCATGCAGCGGCTACTTCCAGATAAAACCTCGAGATCTTTTCGCTAAGTTTCAAAAAAAACAGTTTCATATATAATTCCACCGAATCTGTTTTATATAGATTTGATGAATAATTCTCGTAACTCATATTTTTTTATTATAAGTGAAAAACCATTCAAGTCACCTATTTTCATCACTTTATCAAATGGTATATCAAGAGCTTTAAAAAGCACGTTTCATCATCTGAAATGCTGAAATGGAACCGATCATTAGAAAATGTCGGCCATGAGCACGGTAGATCTGGGGTGTCCCCTGCTTAAAGAGAATAAATGAATCCGGTTCTGTAAAAACATCTTTTTCACCAAAAGTAAACACAGCAGGAGTTTTTAGCAGCAAAAGAAGATGATTGCCAGAGCCGGTTGGACGCTGTATCACAAGATCGGCATCATGGGTATGATTATATTGGTTCCGAAAAATAAACCGTGTAAACGCAATAATCGCCAAATTTCTGATATGATGCTAAAGCTTGAACGGTGATTTTATTTGTGATTTATATCCTTCATTGCTCAGGCTTTGGAGGATTTTTATTTTGTTTGAATTTTGTAAAAAAGATTACATTTGTAATGTTTCCTATATTCTTAAAGTAGTGATTTTAATCAACGAAAGGAGGTGAGGTTATGGATTCTGGAGCCCATTGTTATATTAATTTAAAAAATTTAATTAATTGGAGGTATGTGTATTATGAAAATGAAAAAAGAATTATTTATCAGACTTCTATCAGAACGTCGCTTCAAAGAATTAAAAGAAGATTTAATGACAATGAAAGCAGTAGACATTGCCTCACTGCTTTCACAGTTAGATGACAAAGAAATAGCAATTGTTTTCAGACTTGTTCCAAAAGATAAGGCTGCTGAAGTTTTTTCTAATATGAACAGCTCAATGCAGTCTACACTTGTGGAAATCTTTTCTGAAAAAGAATTACGTGAACTGTTAGACAACCTTTATATGGATGATACGGTTGATATGTTAGAGGAACTTCCTGCTAACCTTGTTA
>OHAQ01003456.1_pt1 | contig 10727 bp, 10 predicted proteins | sample 1577111 | NCBI WGS metagenome assembly OHAQ01 (sample SAMEA3541549, study PRJEB24748) | human gut metagenome | biome: human gut; feature: human-associated habitat; material: faeces | place: China | collected 2012 | reverse complement strand
ATTACTGCTATAGTAACTGCTATTGAGTACGATCCAAATAGAAGTGCACCATGCACCAATTGAGCGCTATCTCGTTTTTTCCAAGATCAACGAAACAGCCACTGTCGGAACCAGCACGGTTTCCTTTGAGACTTCCCAGCACTGTGCTTCCGGAAAAACGGTTTACGCAGAGGGACAGAAGTTTCTCACTTCCTTCATCTATGACGGAAGCGTGCACTACGCCTATGAGACAGACAATTTTTCCTTTAAAAAGCACATCACATTAAAAAGAAACGCCAATGTCTGCGCAGTCTCCTATGAACTGACCGCCGGGGACAACGACTGTACCTTTACGCTCACACCGCTTTTTAACTACCGCGAGCACAGTGAGAGCAGCACCCCGGACACCTTAAGATTTGAGACATTTACAGAAGACAGGGTCTTTTATCTTGTTCCGGAAAAAAATAAAGATATTGCCATTCGTTTTCAGACAAGCGAAGGAACTTTTTCCGAACGTGAAACTGTTTATGACATCGACATGCAGTTACAGATTGAAGTGGATCTTGAGACAGATGGACTTGACTGCCATTACTGCCCGGTTGACCTGTCCATTGCAGTTCCTGCCAACACAACCAAAAAAGTTTCCATCCTGTGCAGTATCGGTGACGTGAATGTGCGGCACGAGCTTGCCATGTATTGCAAGGTCGAGTATTTTTTGACGTAATTTCTTCGTATCCATTAATTGTTTTTTATAAATCTGCGATAAGTTTGTCGCATTTATGATTATTCCTTATTAGTATTTTCGGCATCCGGTTCGTATTCTTCAAACTCTTCTATCCACTCCTTTACTTTTGATTGCAGAAGAGCCTTGTCTGGTAGATAGAGTTCGTAGGCAGAGGCATAAATATTGGCATTTTGGGGAAGAGTTAAGTCTACTAATGCATCATTCTTCTTCTTACAAAGAAGAATTCCGATGGTTGGCTTTTCAAAATCCTGCTTTACATAACGATCGAAATAATTGACGTACATTTGCATTTGTCCGAGATCTTGATGGGTTAGCTTATCTTTCTTTAGATCTATAAGGCAATAACATTGCAACAGACGATTGTAGAATACCAAGTCCACATAGAAATGTTCTTCATCAAAAGTAAATCGCTTCTGCCGTGCTTCGAACAAGAATCCCTTACCCATTTCGAGCAGGAAATCACGCATCTTACTTATAATGGCACTTTCCAATTTTGTCTCACTGTATGAGTCATCTGCTTTTAGACCAAGAAATTCCAGTGTAAGCGGGTCTTTGATCACATCGTCTGGTTTTTCTACTGTTTGTCCCTCTTTCGCCAGACGCATTACTTCATCTTTATTACGGCTTAAAGCCAAACGCTCGTAAAGACTGGAAGCATATTGACGTTGCAACTGACGTACACTCCAATCTTGCTTTTGGCACTCAATCTCATAAAAGTTACGCTCTTCATCATTCTTTATACGCATAAGAACGAGATAATGAGACCAAGAAAGAGTGAATGGATGAATTTGGTCTACACTGTAGACCGATTTTAATTGATTTTGGGGGATACTCCCAGTTACAGGACTATATATTTGGAAGAATTTTCTACACTTCTTAAGGGTTTCTACTGACCATCCTTCACCATATTTATCAGTTAATTTTTCAGAAACTCTTTTCAGTACCGCTTTTCCGTATGCAGCACGCTGCTCTCCTTGCTGTTCATTCTCGACAATATAGCTGCCAACACCATAGTTTGTATAAACTATTGCTGTATTAATGGTGGTCTTTATTTTTCTGCGCGATTCATCTATTAGCTGAGATATACGTTCAAAGAGAATATCTTCTCTTTCCTGAATATTATTTTCTCCCATTATTCTTTGATGTTTGCTATTAGCTTCTGTAGTTCAGCTACAGCCTTGTTAATATTATCACTTTTCGTTTTGATTTCCTGCATCAGTTCGGCTAGAGATTTATTCTCCTCGTCTCCACCTTGTTTAATCCAGCTAATATCAAGACTTGTCTTGTCCCGTTCCAGAATTTCATTAATTGAGTATTTACGCCAACGACCATTCGGATTGGTTTCTGCATCGTAGGTTTCTTTACGGTTCGCTCTGTTGTCGGCTTGGTAGCATTCTACAAACTCGTCCAAATGTTGACGTTGCATTGGATTAGTAGCTAAGGTGTGTTTGATATCTGTACGATAATCAAAGAACCACACATCCTGAGTCGGAGTTCCTTTAGAGAAGAACAAAACATTAGCCTTTACTCCTTGCGCATAGAATATCCCGGTGGGTAGGCGGAGTATTGTATGCAGATTGAAGTTCTTCAGCAGTTCTTTGCGGATAATCTCACCTGCATTACCTTCAAACAGGACGTTGTCTGGCAGTACCACGGCAGCACGACCTCCATTTTTTAGCATTACCATGATGTGCTGTAAGAAATTAAGCTGGTTGTTCTTGGTCTCTACATAGAAATCCGAACGGTTGATATCCACCGATCCGGCAGGCCTTGTTCCGAAAGGAGGATTGGCAAGTATTACATCTACCAGTGTGTCCGGAGCTTTTTCTAAAGAATCCTGACAAACAACGGGACTCCGGTCTGTGCCAACACCATGTAGATAAAGATTCATGGATGCCAATGTAACTACAAGTGCTGTGTTGTCAAAACCGTGAAGAGCCTTGTCTTTAAGAAAACTGCGCTTGTCTTTATCTTGTGATTGCTCTTTCATATAGTCATATGCAGCCAAAAGGAAGCCACCTGTCCCACAAGCAGGGTCGCAAACAGTTTCAGTAATCTTCGGGCGAGTTACATCTACCATCGTCTGTATCAGAGAGCGAGGCGTAAAGTACTGTCCGGCACCACTTTTCTTGTCTTGTCCATTCTTCTCTAAAATGCTTTCATAGATTGCCCCTTTTACGTCTCCATCCATCAAGAGCCATTGATTCTCATTTATCAGCGAAATCACCTTTTTCAGATAAACAGGCTTATCTATCTTATTCTGCGCCTTGGTGAAAATTGTACCTATCAGGTTTTCTTCTTCACTTAACTTTTTGAGAGTGTCTTCATACTGTTTAGTCAGATCAAGTCCTTCAAGTGCTATTAGGTCATTCCAGCGATAACCTTCAGGAATGGCTGATTTTTCACCAAAAGTTTCCACATTTTCCTCATCCATCTTTAAAAAGAGGAGATAGGTCAATTGTGTGATATAGTCAGTAAATCCGATGCCTTGTCCGGCAAGGGTGGTGGCTAAAGTCCAGACTTTTTTGGTTAATGAGGCTTCTGTATTGATTGTTCTTTTTGCCATTATTATGCTATTTTTCTATAAATAATAAATTTAGAGAGTGACACCAAAGCTTCGTCAGCAGTAGCGACTCCGCCAAACGCACGAATCAGCTGGGCTGCACGAGTTTTGTCATCTTCCCGGATGTCTTTAATGCTGCAAGCTCCGTTTGAAGCTATATAGTTCACAACTTGCCGGATAATTTCAATCTGTTTCTCCGTTATATTTCGTTGTGTCTGCCCATACCAAAGGTTAAACCGTTGCTGGGCTACCGGATAAAGGCTTTCCAATTGGTCTATCTGATGGAAGGCGAAACGTACCAACTGAATAATATTAGTCAATGCATCCTTTTCTTCTTTGGTAGAACGGATCTTGACGTGCTTTGGATGAACGATGGTGTAGGAATTCCATAATTGTGATTGGCTGAATCTATTATTCGCCATCTTCAACCTGTTTTCCAAATCCTTTAGGAGCGAGTAGGTAATCGGGCTCCCATTATTGTTGTAAATAAGTCGCAAAGCTTCCACTTCGTCTTTATGTTCCTCGCAATATTGCTCAAAGGCAGAGGTGGTAATTTGAGCTTCTTCTATAGAAAAGCCTTTTGAAATCAAAGTATCCTCTCCCGGTTGTAGCGTATCCACGAAACCGGCATTGAGTATAAGCAGATATTCACGGGCTTCCGGATAGTTCGCAATATTGACTACCAATCCTTTTCGCTCGTTGTTAGGCTTGTTTATATCCACGTATGGAGGCAGTGAATCCTGTTCTATTGCAGTGTAAATATTGCCCGATATATCTTTCATATCTGCGTGAGCCAATTCGATGAACTTATTCCGCTGGGATTGGTCGCTTTTATTATAGAGACGTGAAAGCCGGGCAGCCAATAAGCGCAAATTGTCATCGGTTAAGTTGCCGTGAGTGATACGCTCCAGCAATTCTTTGAAAGTAATCAGTTTGGTCGTTGGGCCGTCTGACGGAGGAGTGATTTTTTTATCATGTTCCGTTACTCCAACTGCATCCACCAAGAAGAAGCAGTCTTTGCTAAAAGCATTAGGAGTGACATTGCGCAACTGTTCGTCACCGATAGTACGAACACCACGTCCTTTCATTTGAATGTAGAGAGGTTCGGAAGCCACATCGCGCATAAAGAGAAGCACTTCAAGCGGTTTTACGTCTGTACCTGTGGCAACCAACGTGCAAGTCACCGCAATGCGAAATTCTCTATTCACCCGAAACTGGCGTATCAACTCGTTGCTGTCTCCCGATGAATAGGTTATCTTCTGTACAAAAGTGTCATCGTTTTCATGTCCGAACACCTCTTTCGCAATACGCACGATGTTTGTCGCATGATTTTCGTTAAGAGCGAATATCAGCGTTTTGGGCAGATAGTTCATGTCTGGCTCTCGCTGGGGCTCATTAAACATTTCTGAATAGACCGCATCACGATATGTTTCAAGTACCAGCTTGATTTGAGCCGGATTGATGATGCTTCGGTTTAACTCTTCCTTCGTATAGTTTTTGGCCTCTTTATTGCTGATGTTTTCAACTTTACCTGTATAAACAGTGGCCCGTTTCAACTTGTCGCCCTCTAGGATGGCACCACCTTCTTCCGTTGCCCTCGTCTTGATGCGATAAACCCGGTAATCCACATTCACTCCATCCACGATGGAGTGTTCGAGCGTATAGTTCACAATGGTATTACTGTTGAAAAATGCTTTCGTTTCCGGAACTGGAGTGGCGGTAAGCCCCACCAACTTTGCCGTATTGAAGTAATCCAGAACTTTCTTCCAGTTCCCGTAAATGGAACGATGGCATTCGTCTATGATGATCATATCAAAGAATTCAGGAGGTAGATTCGGGTTCGTTGGAAATTCTATTTCTTTGGTGTCATCGTATTCTTCATCATTATCCGTATCTTCTATATCTTCTCCTTTCAAAAGTGAGAACAAGCGTTGGATGGTAGAAATTACTACATTGCTATCCTGTGGAACTTTAGAAGAACGTATTCTATTGACGGTAAAAATAGTATTGAAAGGGTCACCGTTCTCTGTAAGACGAAACCTGCCAAACTCTCCTTCGGCTTGTTTCCCCAAGTTATTTCTATCCACCAGAAACAGTATTCGTTTCATCGGAGTGTAGGCTAGGAATCGGTATGCTGCAAGACAAGCCGTGTAGGTTTTTCCTGCGCCTGTGGCCAACACCATTAAAGCTTTGTTTTGTCCTGTACGGAAACTTTTCTCTAATTCGGTAATGGCTTCGTATTGGCAATCGCGCAGTCCTTTTTTACGCAAGACGGGAAGTCCTGCATAGAAGTCTTTTATACCCAGCATCCTTACAATTTCTTTGGGGGTATGTATGCGGTTTAATTCCAGATAGTCGGAATCTGCGTTGCGATAATCCTTAAATTGCACAACGTTTCCATTCGATTGATAAATCAAAGGGAGTGGTTTCATATAGGCTTGGTAACAATTAGGAACACTACGTACATATAGTGCAGCCTGCTCGCATACAGTATTATTGGAGACATCCACTTCTTCTCGTTTGGCTTCTAATATACCGACTGCTTTTCCGTTGATAAACAGAAAATAATCAGCTTCCAAATTACCTTTTAGTAGACCTTCTTTGATCGCAACTGCTGTAATGTTTGGGGCATAATGATCACGATCAACAACAGCCCATCCTGCGTCAATAAACATTTGGTCTATTTTTATTCGTGCCTTCTCTTCTGGTTTCATGTTTCAATAGATGTAACTTCTGATAATTATATAATTATCAGAAGTTACAAAAGTAATGAAGAGAGTTGATATTCGGAAAAGATTTTGCAAAAATCTACTTTTACGTCTGAACTTTGAATGATCTTATGTGAGATTAAATTGCAACTAAAACAAAAATATTATCTTTGCAGCATGAGTGAAGATACCTACAAAACCATAAGCGCCCCTTCCGAAGGGATTTACACAGAGAAGCGCAGCAAGTTCATTGCTATCGCTTTGCCCGTGCGTACTGTCGATGAGGTAAAATCGCATCTGGAAGTTTATCAGAAGAAATATTATGATGCCCGCCACGTCTGCTACGCCTATATGCTGGGACCCGAACGTAAAGATTTCCGCGCCAATGATAACGGAGAGCCTTCCGGTACGGCAGGAAAGCCAATCCTGGGACAGATAAACTCCAATGAACTGACGGATATACTGATAATTGTTGTCCGCTATTTCGGTGGCATAAAGTTGGGAACAAGCGGACTGATTGTTGCTTATAAAGCTGCCGCTGCCGAGGCGATAGCTGTTGCCGAAGTGATAGAGAAAACGGTGGACGAAGCGGTGACCTTCTTGTTTGAATATCCCTTTATGAATGATGTAATGCGTATCGTAAAGGAAGAAGAACCGGAAATTCTGGAACAGTCGTATGATATGGATTGCCGTATGACACTTCGCATCCGGAAGTCGATGATGCCGAAGTTGAGGGCGCGTTTGGAAAAAGTAGAGACATTACGCTTCGAGGAAGTGTAATGTCTCCGGCTTCATGGTGATCCAGTACGTTTATTTCAAAGATAAATCATTATAGTGGATTTTCCGGTGTGTACCATCGCAAAAGGGTTGTTTATAGGACTTACCGCACCGGCATAAGGCAATTCTGCCTGTTCGTATTTCCGCTTTTCCTTCTCTGTCTATCAGTTTAAAATTGCCTTCCACAATGAAAGGCCCATTCGGTGTAGCTGTGATGGCTACTATATTCTTTTCATTTTCCATGCTATAGGGAGTTAAATGTTTGATGTTTTAAGTAGAACGCTTCTACATGGAAATAGTTTGTCCATTCACTTTCTTTTGGGGGGATTTCCTTATCTTTAAATAAAATAAGCTGCACTTCAGCATAACTTTTTCGTGCCAGCATGAAAGTTCTACCTTCGATTTGCATTATCTTTGCATACTTGTTAATTAGGAAAAAAAACAATTTATTATGGCATTCGAAGCTACAAAACGTGAGTTGGGCGAACTCTACACATTCTTTCGCCTCCTGGCAGACGGAAAGGTTTCACTGGGTACACCGCAAGCCCGGAAGGATGAAACGAAGTGTTGGCCTGTTGCGCTGATACAGAGGGAGGAACATGACGGTACGCGTCGTTATTATATAGAGCAGGGCAATGTCCGCATTGTCAGTGGTGTGATAGAGAAGGAGGGGGCATTTGTTGCAGCCGATAAGGAGGAACAAGTCATCCCCCGTGAAGATTTTGGCGGAGCGGCCGAGTTTATCCTTGAGTTACTGAAGACTACCAGTGGCACTGACGCCATTGAAGTTCCCGAAGGACTGGAGGCATTTCTGGATGCGGTCAATATCTACGACCTGGAAGCGAAGACGGAAGACCGTACGGATTTCTCAGTAGCTTTCTGGCATCCCGAGGCTCTGCTGACGGGATTCAATGTCCGTTGTCGGCTCAGTTCAATGAATCCGTTGCTTGATGGCGGACGTACGGCAAATCTGAAACTGGAACAGTCGGGCGTTAAATTTGCCACGCCTACGGTGAATAAGGTGAATGCTTTGCCGGAGTCTCCTACTGAGGTGGCTGAGCGTATGCTGATGATTGAACGTCTGGGCGGAGTACTGAAATATTCCGATGTAGCCGACCGCGTATTCCGTTGTAATTTGCTGATGATTGATTTGCATTTTCCTCGTATGCTGGCTGAAATGGTGCGTATGATGCATCTCGACGGTATAGCCCGTATCAGTGAACTGACGGAACGCATCAAAGAGATAAATCCCTTGAAGATTAAAGATGAGCTGATAAACAAGCATGGTTTCTACGAGTTTAAGATGAAGCAGTTCTTGTTGGCACTTGCCTTTGGTATGCGTCCGGCAAAGATTTATAACGGTACGGACTCTGCCGTAGAAGGTATTCTGCTGGTGGATGCAGAAGGAGAAGTGCTTTGCTATCATAAGTCGGAGCACCGGACATTTGCCGATTTCCTCTTCCTGAATACCCGTTTGGAGAAAGGCTCGGTAGACAAGGACAAGTACGGCTTTCTGGAAAAAGAGAACGGCGTGTATTATTTCAGACTGAATGTAAAGATTGGATTGACAAAAAAATAAAGAGTATGAATGAAGTTTTAAAAGCCATCAAGTCGCGTCGCAGTGTACGCGCCTATACGGAACAACAGATTTCACAAGAAGATCTGAATGCTATTTTGGAAGCGGCAACCTATGCTCCCAGTGGTATGAACTATCAGACGTGGCATTTCACAGCCATTCAGAATGCCGCGGTGCTGGAAGAACTGAATGAGAAGATCAAAGGCGCTTTTGCCAAGAGTGAAGAGCCCCGTTTGCAGGAGCGTGGACACAGCCAGACCTATTGCTGTTATTATCATGCGCCTACGCTTGTCATCGTATCCAATGAACCGACGCAGTGGTGGGCAGCTATGGATTGTGCCTGTGCCATGCAGAATATCTTCCTTGCTGCAAAATCTCTCGGAATAGGTTCCTGCTGGATCAATCAATTGGGGCAGACTTATGATGATCCTGAGGTACGTGCTTTCCTGACGAAGCTGGGTATTCCCGAAAATCATCGTGTGTACGGTTGCGCTGCTTTAGGTTATGCGGCAGCTGCCCCGGTTAAGGAAAGGCAGCTTGCAGAAGGCACTGTGACTATTATTAAGTAATACCGGACCTGCTTTTCAGGAGCTATCAACCTGATAAAATTCATCTCCATGTTCCCAGATTTGTTTCATGGCTTGGAACTCTCAGTTTCATGCCGTGAAACCAGTAGTTTCATGGCTTGAAACTGACAGTTTCACACCGAGAAACTGCTGGTTTCATCCTTTGAAACTGGAAATGAAGAATAAGGATGAAAAAGGGATCATGCGGAAGAAAGATTTTTCTTCCCGTTTATAAATAGAAAAAGTCCGCAGGGGAGGCGGCAGTCAGGTAATTAATGAATTATACATGAAGCAATTTTGTATAATCCGCCACCTCGCCCTTTGGACTTCCTCTTTTCACAAAGAGGGCTGAAATGAAATTATATCCGGATCTTTATCTCTGCATATCAATGATGCCACTGTCCGTATCACTATTGTTCAATCCCTTGTTTCCGGCTTTGTGCTTGCGGCCGAACTCGAAGGTATAGCCTATGCGGAGTATGAACATTTGCCCCGTCTCCTTCACAAAAGTTTCCGAACGGAAGGGAGCCACCTCACTGATACGTTCTTTTCCCACCTTATAATTATTGGTGAAAGGAAACAGAACACCAATCCCTGCCTGAAAGTTCTGCTTGGCGTACATTGCCATAAATGCCGTCTGATTTTCATTCTTCTTGATGGTCTCACCGAAGAAGTTGTTCTGCACCTTCCTGAATTGCCCGAGCAAAGAGAAGCCTTTGTATTGCAGTTGCGCCATCACACTGTAGTAAAATTCATCGTACGTGTGGCTGTATTCCAAGCCTTCCGACCAACTGCGAGTGTATCCTCCCGAAGCATAAAGAACCCCGATGTCGTCTCGTTTTATCGCGGATGAAAATACTTTGAGCGGAGAGTCGATTTCTTTTGGATATGAAACTCAAGCCAAGTGGTTGCATCGTATCGGGGCATCCTCGATGACTATTCGGGGGTATATGAATGATATCTTCCGGATTTCCACGGTAAAGAATGAACGGGGATTGGATTATCCTTTCGCACGTACCGTGGCTTTTTCTCTTGGGTTAACGTTTTAATGAATTAAAGAGTTTGTTTATGAATATAGTAAGAAATATAAAATCAGGTTTGATTGCTGGTGTGATGTTGTTGCTCGTGTCGTGCAATTCATGGTTGGAGGTTGATCCTGACGATAGAATAATGGATAATTCTTTGTTTAAAGACAGGGAAGGTTTTCTTGCGGCTTTGAATGGCGTGTACTCGGAAATGAATGATCCTAAATTGTATGGGGCTAATTTAACCATGGGAATGCTTGATGTGATGGCACAGTATTATAATTGCAGTTTTACGGATCATGATTATTCTGTCTATGCGAATTATTCATACACGGAAAAAGGGTTTAAAAGTACACTGGATAATATTTGGTCCGGGTTATATTCAATGATTGCAAATTGTAATGCTATACTTGTCCATTGTGGGGATGGGAATCCTGTTTTGTCTGATACCTATTATCGCCTTGTGAAAGGTGAGGTCCTAGGTTTGCGGGCAATGATGCATCTTGATCTTTTACGTATGTTCGGGCCTATTTATTCGGAAGAAAACAAGGGAATAAAATGTATCCCGTATATGACGAAAGCGGATCGGAGCGTGCAACCGTTGTTGCCTGCCGATAGTGTGATGTATTATGTTATCAAGGATTTGGAAATGGCGTCAAGTTTACTTTCAACAGTTGATCCCGTTATCACGGAAGGAGCCAGGAATTATGATTCGAAGCAAGGTGCGAATGATTTGTATTACAGACAATATCGTATGAATTATTTTGCCGTGAATGCATTGATGGCTA
>OHAQ01003452.1_pt1 | contig 10738 bp, 7 predicted proteins | sample 1577111 | NCBI WGS metagenome assembly OHAQ01 (sample SAMEA3541549, study PRJEB24748) | human gut metagenome | biome: human gut; feature: human-associated habitat; material: faeces | place: China | collected 2012 | reverse complement strand
TAATACTTGCTTCTACAGAGGAAAATGATTTAATATTAGATCCATTTAATGGAAGCGGTACAACAGGAATAGCGGCAAACAGTGCCATCTCCGGCAACCTTGGCGATTGCTCTTGCGTACACTTCATCTTTATCCTTGTTGTGTTCCATCAGACACACAATGTTAATATCCGACTCCTCAGATATAATATCAAGAATTTCCTGCTCCTCGTTGTCAGTAAGATTTCTTCCTTCAAGTGATAATGCAAGATTGGCTTTTTCAAAGAATTTGGCTGACGCCGCAAATTTGGTTCTTATTCTGTCTTTGAGCTCGTCAAATCCAAGATTATCATCGAGTTTAACAGTAATTCCATTCTTACTTCCCTTGATTACTACTGAGTTATCCAACTATCTTCACCCCTTATTTAATATTATTTATAACTATTCCATTCCATAATATATCTTATACACATCTGCTGTCAAATCCATAGATGTTGTTGATGAGTATCCGTGCTGGATACATACTGATACACATATCTGCGGATCATCGTATGGAGAATATGTTACAAGTAATGAATGGTCTGGTTCGTTAGTATTTTCCTGTGCAGTACCTGACTTAGCTGCAATCTTTAAACCAAGCTTGGCTATTGTTGAATATGAATTACCTGCGAGCATCATACCCTCGTGTACTGTACTCCATATATTACTGCTTAGTTCAACCTGATGATCAACATCAGCGTGATTATCTTCAATAAGATTACCATCAGAATCTGTAATCTTATCTACTAGTGTAAGATTATAGCAGGTTCCTGATGTAGCTATAGTTGTTACATATCTTGCAAGGTTTAATGTACTGTATTTGTGGTTACCCTGACCGATAGCTGAAGCAACTGAGTTAGTATTAGAAGCCATTGGCTCACTTTCCTCAATTTCAACACCTGCTTTAGTCGATAAACCCAAAAGGTCTGAGTATTTCTGTAATATAGTTGTTCCGTAAGTACTGTTATAATTGCCATTCTTACTGCACGCAAGATTATAACCTACATTATAGAAGAATACGTTACAGGAATCCCTTATCGCTGTTGCAGCTACTTCACCACCATGTCCTGATAATCTCCAGCATTTTGGTGATGGTGTTACTTTATCAAATGAACCAGAACAATAAAATGTAGTTCCAGATGATATTATTCCTGTATCCATACCTGCTATAGTTGTACAAGGCTTGTATGTTGAACCAGGTGCAGTAAATGACTGTGTTGCCCTGTTTAACATTGGACTTGCCTTATCATTAATAAGACTGTTGAAATACTTGGCATCAACGCTTCCTGACAGCTTGTTATTATCATAGCTTGGATAAGATACCATTGCTATTATATCACCATTCTTAGGATTAGTTATAACAGCAGATGCTGAACAAGGTTCTAATGCAAGCTGGGCAGGAGTGATTATTTTATTAGATATCGCATAAGTCATAAAATCATATGCTCCAAGGCTTCCTGCTGCTAATGCTGAATATCTTGAATTCTCAGAATTCATATCAAGCACTCCCTGTTCATACAAAAGCATACATACCTGTCTTCCTGATATAGAACCAGAATTAATCATATATTTATACATTTTCTTATAAAATGAAGTATCTTCCCTTAAATATCCATCAATATAATCAAGAAGTGCATCATATGATTCTTGTAAACTTGTGTACTGTTCAGTAGAGAAAACATTAAGATTAATCCAATTCTTAGCTATTCCGTGTGTCAGAAGTTCTTTAAGACTTGTTCCATCTGCCTGTGTCCAGTCCTTATATACATCATCTGTTGTATCGACATTAGATGTATTAAATACCCCTCTGTCTTTAAGGCTTGTATACACATACCATATATAAAGCTGCTGTTCTTCGCTGAGCTTTCCATAAGGTGTATCACCGTCAGCTAACTCACTTCGTATCCAGTCCATTGTACTGTCCTGTTTTGAAAGAAAAGCTGAATAAACCTGTGCCTCCGTGTCTGTACTCTGTTCAGCGATATGCTTTATTGACACAATATTGTTATCAATAAGTGCAAAATATACTTCTTTAGCAAGAATGTATACAGTATCTACACTTCCGTTAGAAGTATATGAATACTTGGTATCACCACTTGTCATATAAGTAAGAAGTATCTGTACAAGTCTGTCCTCAATTGCATTATATAGATTTTTCTGAAGATTAATATCGATTGTAAGGTACACATCATTGCCAGTCTCTGGGTCTGTCTCACCAAGTACCTCTGTAATTCGTCCTACTGTATCTACATAAACCTGTCGTTCACCCTTAGTACCTGAAAGCACTGATTCCATACTCTTCTCAATGCCACTCTTACCTACAGTATCGTTACTGTCGTACTTATCTCCAAGTGTTTCTAACTCGCTTGTAGATACTGTACCTGTGTATCCTAATATCTGTGAGCAGTATACACTGTCCACATATCTTCTTATATATTGTTCTTCTACTGTAACACCTGTCAGATCATCTGAACTCTCAAGTATTGCCGCAACAGTTTCATCTGATACCTCATTGGCAATTGTAAAAGAAATGTATCTGTTATATGAATTAGCAGACATATATCTTCTTAAATTAACAATCATAAGTGCATGGTCAACAGAAAAACCTGCTGCTTCTACCATATACCCCTGTGATTTAAGGAAACTAACTGTTGATGAAAGAACCGTTGCCTGATTTTTTGAACTATCAGACGCAACAACAACCTCATACTTTTCACATAACTGTCTGAAAAGCTCCTGGGTCTGTTTCTGGCGGGCTATTATGATTACTTTGATAAGCTCCGTTTGCAGATCATGGGTCTGGCAGAGATGAACTTTTTGTCCGGTCTGACGGCAGAAAAGCGCTACGAGGCGCTGGAACAGCTGTTCCGGCAGCAGCCCCCGGCGGTCATCGTCTGCCGCAGCGAGGAGCTGGAACCCTTCCCGGAGATGCAGGAGCTGGCGCAGAAGCACGCGGTTGCCCTGCTGCGTTCCAACGAGACTACCTGCACTTTGATGGGCAGCCTGATCAGCGTACTGAATCTGGAGCTTGCGCCCCGCATCACCCGGCACGGCGTGCTGGTGGAGGTGTACGGCGAAGGCATCCTGATCCTTGGCGACAGCGGCATCGGCAAAAGCGAGCTGGCCATTGAGTTGGTCAAGCGCGGCCACCGTCTGGTGGCAGATGATGCCGTGGAGCTGCGCAAGGTGTCCAACCGTCAGATCATGGGCACTGCCCCGGAAAATATCCGCCACTTCATCGAGCTGCGCGGCATCGGCATTGTCAACGTGGCTCGTGTGTATGGCGTGGGTGCCGTCAAGCTGAGCGAAAGTCTGGATCTGGTGGTGCAGCTGGAAGCGTGGGACCCCACCAAGAACTACCAGCGCACCGGTCTGGAAAGTGAATACTACGACATTCTGGGCGTCAGCATTCCCAGCACCAGCATCCCGGTCTCTCCCGGCCGTAATCTGGCTGTGGTGCTGGAGACTGCAGCCATCAATAACCGCCAGAAGAAGATGGGCTACAACGCAGCCAAGGAGCTGCTGATCCGGCTGGGACTGGATGACAAAATGGACTGATCTTCCCGATAAAAAAGGAGCCTGACCCTATGGAACAACTCAAGCAGCTGCTCACCGCAGCAGGCATTGCTTATAAAGAAAACGAGCCGCTGGCAGCGCACTGTACTTTTAAGATCGGCGGCCCGGCACGGCTGTTCGTGCAGCCGGCAGATCGGGCACAGCTTTGCCGTGCTGTTGCACTATGCAAAGCGCAGGGCGTCCGGTACTATTTGCTGGGCAACGGCAGCAATATTCTGTTTGCCGACGAGGGCTACAACGGCGTGGTGCTGGATATTTCCTCCATGCAGGACACTGTGGAGGTGCACGGCACACAACTCACCGCCGGGGCGGGCGTGCGGCTCTCGGCGCTGTGCAAAACGGCGCTGGAGCATAGCCTGACCGGGCTGGAATTTGCCTACGGCATCCCCGGTACGGTGGGCGGCGCAGTCTACATGAACGCCGGTGCTTACGGCGGCGAGATGAAGGATGTGCTGACCACGGTGCAGTACCTCACCGCCGAGGGCGAGGTGAAGGAGGCTGCGGCAGCGGAGCTTGACCTGCGCTACCGCCACAGCATTTTTGAAGAAAACGGCGGCTGTATCCTCTCGGCGCAGTTTGCTCTGACTCCGGGCGAACCGGAGGCTATTCGCGCAAAGATGGACGAACTGATGGCAAAACGGCTGGACAAGCAGCCGCTGGATAAGCCCAGCGCAGGCAGTACCTTCAAGCGCCCGGTGGGCGCTTTTGCCGCTGCCCTCATTGACCAGTGCGGTCTGCGGGGCTACCGACACGGCGGTGCCGCTGTCAGCGAGAAGCACTGCGGCTTTGTGGTGAACCTTGGCGGCGCCACCTGCGCAGACGTGCTGGCGCTGTGCGAAGAAGTACGCACCATCGTAAAGGAAAAGACCGGTTATGATCTGGAAAAAGAGATCCGCGTAGTCCGCTGAACTGCGCAAATAGAGGGAGTGTGGAACACAGATGGAGCTGTTGATCGTCAGCGGGCTTTCCGGCGCAGGAAAGTCTGTGGCTATGAATGCGCTGGAGGATATCGGGTTTTTCTGCATCGATAACGTCCCGGCGGGGCTGCTGCCCAGCATTACGGCGTTTTCCAAGGCGGGCGACAACCAGCTGGAGCGGGTGGCGCTTTCCATGGACGTGCGCGGCTGCCGCAGCAGGGAACAGATCGAGACTGCCCTGCAGCAGCTGGACGAGCAGAAAACACCCTATAAGATCCTGTTTCTGGATGCGCCGGACGATGTGCTGATGCGCCGCTACAGCGAGACCCGCCGCCGCCACCCCATCAGCATTGCAGAGGGCATCTCTACCAGGGATGCCTTTTTGAAGGAGCGGCAGATCTTACAGCCCTTAAAGGAACGCGCAAACTATACCATCAATACCGGTCTGCTTTCTACCTCTCAGAATAAAGAGCGTATCTGCGATTTGTTCATGAAAAACGGCGGGGCAAAAAATGCCATGCGTCTCACCATTATGTCCTTCGGGTTCAAGTTTGGTTTGCCGCCGGAGGCCGACCTTGTGCTGGATGTGCGCTGCCTGCCAAACCCCTTCTATGTGCCGGAACTGAAGCACAAGACCGGACTGGATCAGGAAGTGGTAGATTTTGTCATGGGCTACCCCGAAGCACAGGAGCTGCTGCGCCGGTACGAGAACTTTTTGCAGTACGCCCTGCCGCTCTATGTCAAGGAAGGCAAAAGCCAGCTGACCATTGCGGTGGGCTGCACAGGCGGCAAGCACCGCTCCATCACATTCGCACGCAAGCTTGCGGAATACTGCACCTCTCTGGGCTACGAGCCCGGGGTGCAGCACCGGGATGCCGTGCGCTGAAAACAGAGGAAATACTATGAGTTTTGCATCCAGTGCGCGGGAGGAAATCGCGCAGCGCAGCCCCACCAAGGAATGCTGTGTGCGTGCAGCTGCCTATGGCATTGCCTGCTTTGCCAAATACTTTGATGCCCGCGGCCTTGTGCTGCAAACCGAGCAACCCCATACGGTGCAGCTGGCGCAGCAGCTGTTTGCCCGCTGCGGCATCCGGGGCGAGATCCTGGAAAAGCCCCGCGTCAGCGGTGTGCTGTACGAGTTCAATATCCGCGATGCGGAGCAGGTCACCCGCCTGCACGAGCTGTTCGGCACAACCGGCAGGGAGACCAGCTTGCAGATCGACCCCGGGCTCATCCGTTGCCAGACCTGCGTCAGCGCCTATATCGCCATGGCCTTTTTGTGCAGTGGCACGGTCACCGACCCGCAAAAGGAATATAACCTGGAATTTCTCACCTCCCGGACGAACCTCGCCCGGGATTTTGAAGCGCTGCTGGCTGAGCACGAGTTTGCGCCCCACCGCACCCGCCGCAACGGCGTGAACCTGATCTACGTCAAGACCGGTGCCAATGTGGAGCGGCTGCTCCGCTTTATGGGCGCTGCGGATGCCGCGACCCAGATCAGTGTGCTCAAGGCGTTCAAGCAGGTACGCAACCAGACCAACCGGCAGACCAACTGCGATACCGCAAACCTTGGCAAAACGGCGCGGGCGAACGCTCAGACCCTGAAGGCTATCCGCTATTTGCAGGAACAGCACGCACTGGAGACCTTGCCGGAGGTGCTGCAGCAGGCAGCAGCCAAGCGGCTGCAATACCCGGATCTTTCGCTTACCGCGCTGTGCGGCTGCTTTGATCCGGCTGTGAGCAAATCTGGCCTATCACACCGGATGAAAAAGCTGGAGGCGCTGGCGGAAAATCTGCGCCAGCGTCAGCAGGAGGGACAGGAGGCAGTACAATGAGTGAACCCACCGCAAATACCCGTTCCTTTGCCCATTTGCATATCCATACGGAATACAGCCTTCTGGACGGTGCCTGCCGCATCGACCAGCTGATGGAGCGGGTGAAGGAGTGCGGACAGACCGCCATTGCCTGCACCGACCACGGCGTGATGTACGGCTGTGTGCAGTTTTATAAAGCCGCCAAAAAGGCGGGCGTCAAGCCCATCATCGGGTGCGAAGTGTATGTTGCCACCCGCACCCGCTTTGATAAGGTAAATAAAATAGACGGCAATAACCACCTGATTTTACTGTGCAAAAACGAGACCGGCTATAAGAACCTGATCAAAATGGTCTCTGCCGGCTTTGTGGAGGGCTTTTACTCCAAGCCCCGTGTGGATAAGCAGCTTTTGGAGCAATACCACGAGGGACTGATCTGCCTTTCGGCCTGTCTGGCGGGCGAGATCCCGCAGGCCATTCTGGCAGGGGACTACGAGCGCGCAAAGGCGACTGCGCTGTGGTACCGGGATCTGTTCGGTGCAGAGAATTACTACATCGAATTACAGGATCACGGCCTGAAGGAGGATTCCACTGTTCTGCCGCAGCTCATCAAGCTTTCCCGGGAGACGGGCATCCCCATGGCAGCCACCAACGACGCCCATTATCTGCGCAAAGAGGACGCCAAGATGCAAAGCATCCTGCTGTGCATCCAGACCGGCAAGACCATTCAGGATGCCGACCGCATGGAGTTCCAGACTGATGAATTCTACGTCAAGACCACAGACGAGATGTACGAGCTGTTCTCCATGGTACCGGAGGCCTGCGCCAATACGGCAAAGATCGCCGAGCGGTGCAATTTTGACTTTGAGTTCGGTCACACCAAGATTCCCTACTACAAAGCCCCGGACGGCATGGATAATCAGGCCTACTTTGAAAAGCTCTGCTGGGACGGCTTGGAACGCCGCTACGGCCCGGACGTGCCGCAGGCCAACATCGACCGCCTGAAATACGAGATCAGCGTGGTTAAGACGATGGGTTATACCAACTACTACCTCATCGTATGGGACTATATCAATTTTGCAAAAAGTCAGGGCATCCCGGTGGGGCCGGGACGCGGCTCCGGTGCAGGCAGTATTGCCGCTTACTGCGTGGGCATCACGGATATCGACCCCATCCGCTATAACCTGATCTTCGAGCGCTTTTTGAACCCTGAGCGCGTCAGCATGCCGGATTTCGACGTGGACTTCTGCTACGAGCGACGGCAGGAGGTCATCGACTATGTGAACCGCAAATACGGTGCGGATCATGTGGCGCAGATCGTTACCTTTGGTACGATGGCAGCCCGCAACGCCATCCGGGATGTGGGCCGCGTGATGGGTATTCCATACCAGCAGGTGGACGTGGTAGCAAAGCTTGTGCCCATGGAACTGAAGATGACCCTCAAGCGGGCATTGGAGGTTTCCAGCGAGCTGAAAAAGCTCTACGATACCGACCCGCAGGTGACCGAGCTCATCGACACCGCACTGAAGGTGGAGGGTATGCCCCGGCACGCCTCCACCCACGCAGCAGGCGTGGTCATTACGCCGGAACCCACCGATTACTATCTGCCGCTGGCAACAAATGACGGCCTGCCTGTGACCCAGTTCAACATGACCGAGATCGAAGAGCTGGGTCTTTTGAAGATGGACTTTCTGGGTCTGCGCACCCTGACCGTGATCCGGGATGCAGAGGTTGCGGTACAAAAGCAGCACCCGGAGTTCTCCATCCGTGATCTGGACTATGACGACCCGGATACCTACAAAATGCTGGGGCAGGGCGATACCGAGGGTGTGTTCCAGCTGGAATCCTCCGGCATGAAGCAGGTGCTTGTGGGCTTGCAGCCCCAGAACCTTGAAGATGTCATCGCTCTGATCAGTCTGTACCGCCCGGGCCCCATGGACTCCATTCCCACCTATCTGCGCAACCGGCACGAACCGGATAAGATCAGTTACAAGACCCCGCAGCTGGCGCACATTCTGGATGTGACCAACGGCTGCATCGTCTATCAGGAGCAGGTCATGCAGATCTTCCGGGAGCTGGCAGGCTTCTCCTTCGGGCAGGCAGATAACGTCCGCCGCGCCATGAGCAAAAAGAAGCACGCCGTCATGGAAGCCGAGCGGGAACATTTTGTGCACGGCTGCACCGAGCCCGGCCACGAATGTCCGGGCTGCGTTGCCAACGGTATCCCGGAGCAGGTGGCAAACCAGATCTACGACGAAATGTCCAGCTTTGCGTCCTACGCCTTCAACAAGAGCCATGCGGCCTGCTACGCCTATGTGGCTTTCCAGACGGCTTACCTCAAGTGCCATTACCCCAGCCAGTTCATGGCAGCACTGCTGACCAGTGTGCTGGATAATACGGATAAGGTCATTGAGTATTCTGGCGAGTGCGCCCGTCTGGGCATAAAAGTCCTGCCGCCGGATGTGAACATCTCCAACGGCGGCTTTACCGCCGATGATAATGGTCAGATCCGTTTTGGCCTGAACGCGGTGAAAAACGTAGGCCGCAACCTTATCGAGAACGCAGTCACTGAGCGCAGGGAAAAGCCCTACACCAGTCTTTACGATTTCTGCAAGCGGATGCACGGCAGCGAGCTAAACCGCCGCGCAGTGGAAAGCCTGATCAAAGCCGGTGCCTTTGACTGCTTCGGCTCCAACCGCCACAGCATGGTGGAGGCGGTAGAGGGCATCCTCAAGAGCATCGAGACCGACTCCCGCCGCAATCTGGAGGGACAGCTAGATCTGTTCTCCGTGATGAGCGGGGAAGTGCAGCAAAGCCCGCAGGAGGACGTCTACGAGATCCGCCCCTTGGCTGAGTACACCCCCACCGAGCTGCTGCAACAGGAAAAAGAGGTCAGTGGTCTGTATCTGTCCGGTCATCCGCTGGACGCTTACCGGGAAAAATCTGCCCGCATCGGCTCCCACACCATCAAAGACCTCACCGGCGAGGATGCCCATGTGCAGGACGGCGAAAAGGTGCGCATTGTGTGTGCAGTAGTCAAAAACCGCATGATGACGACCAAATCCAACAGCATGATGGCCTTTACCAGCGTGGAAGATCTGACCGGCACTATGGAAGTGATCGTGTTCCCCAAGGTGCTGGACAGGTTCCGGGATGCCATTCAGGAAAACGCTGTTGTGGTCATCGACGGTCGGCTTTCCGTGCGGGAAGATGAAGCCTCCAAGCTGCTGGCAGACAGCATTCTGCCCATCGACAGCTACGACCCGACCCGCTTGGATAAAGGCCGCCCGGACCCTGTCAAAACAGCTGCCCGGCGGGTATTCATCCGTCTGCCGTCTCGCAGTTGCCCCCAGTACGATAAAGTGGTGAACCTGCTGGAGATTTTTGATGGCGATATCCCGGTAATCCTGTATCTGGAGGATACCAAGCAGAAGCTGGCCGCACCGCGCCGACTGTACACTTCCGGTCATCCGCTCTTCTTCAAAGAGCTGGAGCGGCTGCTGGGCGCGGAAAACGTTGCAACAAAATGACATATTTGTGCACGAATGGCACCGCATGAGGCAATTTCAATTTTTCCAAGTGGTACAAATCGCAAAAACAATGCGATATGCCGTCATTATTTTGTACCACATGGAATTGCATAAAGTCTCAAAACCCTATTGAAATTTGTCTGGATGGTGTGCTATAATCATTAAAGGCGAATCAAAGCTGTTGCAAAGCAACTGGCCTGTTTCTGGAAGAAGAGGGTACAGGCAAAAGGGTAAATGAAGAACTGAACTGTAAATTGGAGGGAATCTCTCGTATGGAAAAGCAAATCAAAACGATTGGCGTGCTTACAAGCGGTGGTGATGCTCCCGGCATGAACGCTGCTGTGCGCGCTGTGGTACGCACCGGCCTGCATAAGGGCTTCCGTATGATCGGCATTCAGCGCGGCTATAACGGCCTGCTGAACGGCGAGTGCTTTGAAATGAACCTGCGCAGCGTTTCCAATATCATCTCTGCCGGTGGCACCATCCTGTATACGGCCCGCTGCCTGGAGTTCAAGACCAAGGAGGGTCAGGACAAGGGCGCTGCAAAGTGCCGTGAGCTGGGCATTGACGCACTGGTGGTCATCGGCGGCGACGGCTCCTACCGTGGCGCCCGTGAGCTGGCACACCGCGGCATTCCGATGATCGGTCTGCCCGGCACCATCGATAATGATATCGCCTGCACCGATTACACCATCGGCTACGATACCGCAATGAACACCGCCCTGGAAATGATCGACAAGCTGCGCGATACCACCCAGAGCCATGACCGCTGCAGCGTGGTCGAGGTCATGGGCCGCAATGCGGGTTACATCGCTCTGAACGTTGCCATTGCCTCCGGTGCCATGGCTGTGCTGCTGCCCGAGAAGGAATTCGATATGCAGCACGAT
>OHAQ01003450.1_pt1 | contig 10739 bp, 9 predicted proteins | sample 1577111 | NCBI WGS metagenome assembly OHAQ01 (sample SAMEA3541549, study PRJEB24748) | human gut metagenome | biome: human gut; feature: human-associated habitat; material: faeces | place: China | collected 2012 | reverse complement strand
TTAAATGTCTAATACATGGTTTAGATTAAGGAGAGGATTTTTCCTCTCCTTTTTTTCCTTCCGATACGCCCCATTATGAGAATGTGCCGTTTGAGCTGCCGAATTCGTGGGTATGGTGTAGATTGGAAGATATAGCTTATGTTGCATCTGGAAGTACACCAGATAAAACATGCTTTGTAGAGAATGGTGTTCCTTACATTAAGATGTACAATCTCAGGAATCAAAAAATAGATTTTGCCTATCATCCACAATATATTACAGAAGAAGTGCATAATGGAAAGCTCCAGCGTTCGCGCACAGAAGTAGGAGACCTTATTATGAATATTGTTGGACCACCTCTTGGTAAACTTGCAATTATTCCTACAACATTGCCACAAGCAAATTTTAATCAGGCCGCTGTACTAATACGCCCTTACAAATTTAAAGAGGTGTTGGTATCATATCTAAAAGTCTACTTAGAGGAAATGTCAGAAATAAATTCTATTGCCACACGAGGTTCTGCCGGACAGGTTAATATATCACTGACACAATCTCAAAATATGCGAATACCAATACCGCCTTTAAATGAAGTTAGAAGGATAATTGAAGAGGTGTCTAAGTATGATATTTTGATTGATTCGCTCAAACAAAATATTACTGACATTCAAAATCTTATAGCCTATACCAAATCCAAAATCCTTGATCTTGCCATTCACGGTAAACTAGTACCGCAAGATCCGAATGACGAGCCAGCCATTGAACTGTTGAAGCGCATAAATCCCGACTTCACACCTTGTGATAACGGGCATTATGAGAACTTGCCATCAGGATGGGCTATGTGCAAGTTATCTGATTTGTGTAGAATTGAGAATGGTTTTGCTTTCAGCAGCAATGATTATAAGACACAAGGAATACCATTAGTTCGTATATCAAATATCATTCATAATACGATAGATATAACTGACTGTGCTTATATTGAGGGTGTTACGGACAATAAGTTTAAGATTTCAAAAGGAGATTTGCTTATTGCTATGTCGGGCGCAACAACTGGGAAAATGGGGGTATATCCGTTTGATGAAACAGCATACCTAAATCAACGTGTAGGAAATATCAAAATCTTAAACAAGTCCTTATTGTCTCCTGATTATCGAAATACTTATATGCAATCAAAAGTTGATGAAATACTAAAAATTGCATATGGAGGAGCACAACCTAATATCAGTGCTTCTGTTATTGGAAATTTTGATTTTCCCTTACCACCATATAAAGAGCAAATACGGATTGTAGAAACTGTTCAAAGAATTTTTGGTCAATTAGATGTAATTACGGAGAGCCTATAAACTCTCCGTGATTGCATCCAGCTGTTTAAAAGTTAGATTTACTGCCTTCACAATCCTTTTCTGCTCACTATAAGGAGGTATTGGCACTTCAATCGCTTTGAATAGTTTCTTATTCAAGTGAGGAATGGCAGATCCTATCTTGTTTTCTCGCAATATTTTACGATGTAAATTGATGACTTGTAGAACATAATCAGTATTCACATGGCTATTTATAGTCAACTGTTTGAATGTACTGCCTTGATATCCTTCGATTGGCGTTCGGAACACTTCGCCAGAATTTTCACCATCTACCAATATTAAAAGTGAATTAGCAGCAATGAATTTCCCGGCACTCAACATCTTGGCATCGCGTTCTCCACGCAAATATTTGACATCAAGATTTATTCTCTCTATATTTTTCTGTTTTTCACCATCGTTTAAAGAACATAGTGTTTGCATTGGAGCAACACACCAAGAATCCGGCAACTGCGGATAATGCCCGATACGTTCCATTATATTATTACCATATTCATTCTAATTCAATGTAATATGGTAACGAAATTCAAAAATCATTTGGCAAAGACTAACCTTGCCAAGAACACCGTCACCTCATATGTGTGGACGGTGCAGTATTTCCTCAATCACTATGGGGACGTGAACAAAAAGAACCTATTAGCCTACAAGGGGTATTTGGTTGAGAACTTCAAACCACAGACAGTAAATCTTCGATTGCAAGGTATCAACAAGTACCTTGAATTTACGAAACAAGAGAAACTGAAGGTAAAGTTTGTCAAAGTGCAGCAGAAAAACTTTTTGGAGAATGTAATCAGCGATGCAGACTACAAGTTTCTCAAAACGCACCTAAAAGCTGACGGTTATGATGAGTGGTATTTTGTCGTATGGTTTATGGCTGCTACCGGTGCTCGTGTCAGCGAACTGCTCCATATCAAAGCAGAGCATGTACAAATTGGATATCTTGATCTTTACAGCAAGGGTGGGAAAATACGCCGTCTGTATATTCCGAAAAACTTACGCATAGAAGCCATGAAATGGCTGAAAGATAAAGGGGTTACTTCCGGATATATATTTCTGAACAGATTCGGAGACCGAATTACGACACGTGGCATAGCCCAACAACTGAAACACTTTGCAGAAAAATACGGAATGAATAAGGAGGTAGTTTATCCTCATTCATTCCGTCATCGTTTTGCCAAAAATTTCCTTGACCGATTCAATGACCTTGCATTGCTTGCCGACCTAATGGGGCATGAAAGCATAGAAACCACTCGTATCTATCTTCGCAGAACTGCCAGTGAACAGCAGAAAATTGTTGATAAGGTAGTGAACTGGTAAAGTCACAGCAGTCCTTAGAAGTGTATTTGACTACACTTCTAAGGCATTTTGTATGTTGTCAAGAGCAGAGAATAGTTCTTCTATTTTTTGAACGATTCGTTGTTGCTCGGCTAATGGAGGAACAAAAATTTCCATTTGTTCTAATACACCAATATATAGTTCCTTTTGATTAGTGCTACCAGCAAGATTATCTTCTATATATTGTTGTATTTTATTGGATGAAATATAGGCATATAAATATTGGGGGATAATTCCAGTTTTTGCTCTTACAACAGAAATATGTGAATCAGGAAGAACAAATGGATATTGTCCCAAATAACTTTCATTGAACAAACGGGTTCTTCCGACAGTCCCTGTACCTGTAGAATTAACAAGAATGTCTCCAGTTTGCAATTTATAAACTTCACTCCATTTGCAAATTGTGGAAGGGTCTAAAAATCGTGCTTGTTCGAGAGAAATACCGCCTTCTTTTAAATTACATTTCTGTGCAAATACAGGTATCGTTTTGTCATTATCCGAATATTTTGGTGATTTTCCTCTTGATAAAAAAGAACATAACTCTTTTAGCCTAGATAAACACCAACTTTGAGGTAACTTCTCACTATGCCCGTTATCACAAGGTGTATAGTCGGGATTTATGCGCTTCAAGAGTTCAATGGCTGGCTCATCATTTAGGTCTTGAGATATAAGTTTGCCATGAATGGCGAGGTCGAGGATTTTGCTCTTGGTTTGTTTGATTGTAGTCTGCAAATCAGATTTTCCATTTTCAATGATGTCAATCAAAGAAAACCACTTTTCAATTTCAGCTACGATGCGGTGTTGTTCGGCAAGAGGAGGTAAAGGTATCATTCCTTTGCACGCATCATTTGTACTTAATCTAGGCATTTTTACACCATAACCACATTGCTGTGTATAATCAAGAAAATATGCAGAGCGCAGCACATGGCACAAGTAATGTGTTGAAATGCCACAATATGAATTAAATGGAATAATTTCAGTTGTGCAATACCCAATTTGAGGAGCGACCAATACCTTATTTAAATATGTACGCAATTTGGAATATAGTACATCACCTTTTTTGAATTTATGACGTACACCTTTGATGCTTCTTTCTTTTTTCGATAATATCTGAATAATGGAAGCTGTATCTTTTTCCAAATCTTCAAGTTCTAGTATCCATTCATCATCTGCAATATCTGTGACAGAAACATTATTGCTGTCGCCATAATTGCTTATTTCCCCTAAAGTTGTCCACACCCAATTATTGGGTATTTCAAACGGCACATTCTCATAATGGGGCGTATCGGAAGACTTTGCAGACTTCTTACTCCGTTTAATTTTGCCTTCTTTTATCAGTCGTTCTTTTTCAGCCTTGATTCGTTCGAGCAGAACTGATGCTGGTTCATCGTTGGGATCTTGGGGTACAAGTTTTCCATGTATCGCAAGGTCGAGTATCTTTTGACGTAACGCTTTTGTATCCATCGTTATATTTCTGTTTGTAATTGTGCAGTTTTGGCTGCACAATTACTATTCATGTTCTTCCAGTTTCTTTAATTCCTCATTTTCTTCAAACTCTTCAATCCATTCCTTCACCTTAGCTTGCAATAAAGCCTTGTTGGGGAGATAGAGTTGATAAGCAGAAGCATAGATGTTAGCATCCTTAGGCAAGGTAAGTTCCACTAGTGCATCGTTCTTCTCCTTACACAGTAGAATACCAATTGTCGGCTTTTCAAAGTCTTGTTTGACATAGCGGTCGTAATAGTTGACATACATCTGCATCTGCCCAAGGTCTTGGTGAGTTAGTTTGTCTATCTTCAAATCTATAAGCACATAGCATTGTAGTAAACGATTGTAAAACACCAAGTCAACAAAGAAATGCTGCTCATCAAATGTGAACCTTTTCTGCCTTGCTTCAAATAGAAATCCTTTGCCAAGTTCTAATAGGAATTGCTGCATCTTGTTGATAATGGCATTCTCTAATTTAGACTCTGAATAAACTGCATCGGGTTTTAGACCAAGAAATTCTAATGTGATGGGATTCTTGATAATGTCTGATGGTTTCCCAATAGATTGTCCTTCCTTAGCCAACCGCATTACTTCATCTTTGTTACGGCTCAAAGCCAATCTCTCATAAAGACAGCTTCCTACTTGACGGCTGAGTTGTCTTTTAGACCATTGTTGTTGAGTACATTCTATTTCATAGAAACTGCGGGCATCCGGATTTTCCACCCTCATCAGTATAAGATAATGAGACCATGAGAGAGCGAATGTCGGCTCAGAGATACATTCCTCTGACTTCGGATAATCGGCTAACCACTGGTTAGCCTTTTGACTCGGCTTTGGACAACCACTGGTTAGCCCTTTAGAAAAAACAATATAAAACTGCCGTATATTCTTAAGCGTTGAATATGACCATCCATCTCCCAACCTATCAGTCAGACGTTTGGAGAGTTCTTTCAGCACCGCCTTTCCATATTCGGCTCTTGTTTCCCCCTTTTGCTCATATTCTACTATATATTGTCCGATATGGAACTTAGTATAAACCTCAGCTATATTGACGGCTGTTGCCACACGTTCCCTTGCCTGCGTAACAAGGTTAACAACCTTCAAGAACAGGTCGTTTATATCTTTATCATTTGTGAAAACCTCTTTTCCCATAACTCAATTTTCTTCAATATTCGCAAGTAGCTTTTCAAGTTCAACCACAGCAGCACTTATCGTTTGGCTTTTATCCTTTATATCAGCCATCAGCTCTGCCAATGAACGGTTGTCCACCTCACCACCTTGCTTTATCCAAGTAATGTCAAGACTTGTTTTGTCTCTGGTAAGAATTTCATCTACAGGGTATTTACGCCAACGACCTTGCGGAGTATTTTCTGCATCGTATGTCTCTACTCGATTATTATAGCAAGAAACAAAATCATCCAAATGATGCCGTTCCAGTTTATTGGTGGCAAGCGTATGCTTTATATCTGTACGGTAGTCGTAAAACCATATTTCCTTGGTCGGTTGTCCTTTGCTGAAAAACAACACGTTGGCTTTTACGCCTTGGGCATAGAAAATACCTGTAGGTAAACGCAAGATAGTATGCAAATTAAAATCCTGCAATAAGCGTTTACGAATAGTCTCACCTGCTCCAGCCTCAAAGAGAACATTATCAGGAAGTACAACTGCTGCACGTCCTCCCGTTTTGAGCATAAGCATCATGTGCTGGAGGAAATTTAACTGGTTATTCTTGGTCTCTACATAAAAATCCGGGCGGTTAATATCCACCGATCCAGCCGGACGAGTTCCAAAAGGAGGATTGGCAAGAATCACATCTACAAGAGTTGACGGTTCTTTTTCCAAAGAATCCTCACAAACAATCGGACTACGGTCTGTACCAATACCATGCAAATAAAGATTCATGGAAGCAAGCGTCACCACTAAAGGCGTATTATCCACACCATGCAAAGCTTTGTCACGCAAGAAATCACGTTTTTCTTTACTTGCTGACTGACCTTTCATATAATCGTAAGCTGTAAGCAAGAATCCACCCGTTCCACAAGCCGGGTCACAAACCGTTTCCCCCATTTGCGGATTGATACAATCTACCACTGCCTGAATAAGTGGACGAGGAGTAAAATACTGTCCTGCCCCGCTTTTCTTGTCTTGTCCGTTCTTTTCAAGAATGCTTTCGTAGATAGCTCCTTTCACATCACCGTCCATAATGAGCCATTGCTCCTCATCAATCATGGTGATGACCTTTTTCAGATAAACAGGCTTGTCTATCTTGTTTTGCGCCTTCGTATAAATCGTACCTATCAGATTATCCTGCTCACTAAGCAATTTAAGGGTCTCTTCATATTGTTTTACCAAATCCAAGCCATCAAGTACTATCAAATCTGCCCACTGATAACCAGTTGGAATAGCCGACTCTTCTCCAAACATTTCTACATTTTCGGCATCCATCTTCAAGAATAAAAGATAGGTCAGTTGGGTAATATAATCAGTAAATCCAATTCCTTGTCCGGCAAGAGTGGTTGCCAGATTCCATACTTTTTTGGTGAGCGATTGCTCTGTTGTATTATTTGTTGCCATTTCTTTATGCTGCTTTTCTTAAAACTACAAATGTGTAAAGTGAATGAAGTGCCTCGTCTGCCTTCTGCATATTGCCAAACGCTCTAATCATTTGGGCTGCATGGGTAGCATCATCTTCACGAATATCTCTGATAGTACAAGCTCCGTTAGAAGCGATGTAATCCACAATACGACTGATAACCTCTCGCTGTTTGTCAGTTATTTCACGCTGGTTTTGCCCTAACCAAAGATTGAAAAACTGTTTAGAGGTAGTAACTACGCTATCCAATCGTTCGATTTGGTGGAAAGCAAAGCGCACAAGTTGTATGATATTGGTCAATGCATCGCTTTCTTCTTTGGTAATGGAACGCCTTACCACTTTAGGGTTAACTATGGCATAAGAGTTCCAGAGTTGTTTGGATGTAAAATGATTGTTTGCCATTTTAAGTCTGTTCTCCAAATCCTTTAGCATCGAATAGGTTATAGGCTCTCCCTCATTGTTGTAAATGATGCGCAGTGCCTCTATTTCGTCATAGTACTTTTTACAAAAATCTTCAAAAGCCTCTGTCGTATTTTTTGCTTCCTCAATGGAAAACCCTTTGGAGATAAGCGTATCTTCACCCGGCATCAATGTATTGACGAATCCGGCTGCAAGTATAAGAAGGTATTTCCGAGCATCTGCATGATTGGCAAGCGGAGCGACTAGCCCCTTACGTTCATTGTTAGGCTCATCAGTGCTTACAAACGGTGGAAGAATGCCTTTCTCCAGTGCATCGTATATTCTGGCAGAAAGTTCCTTCATGTCATCATGAGACAAACGGACAAACTCTTTCCGTTGCGGATCATCCGCCTTGTTGTATATTCGGGCAAGCGTTGCAGCAAGCCGTTTGAGATACTCGTCAGGAATATAGCCATGACTAATACGTTCTAATAGCTCCTTTAGAGTAATCGTCTTTGTTGTAGGAGCATCATCTATAGGTGCCACTGTTTGCGCATGTTCCGTCACGCCTACCGCATCAACCAAATAAAAACAATCCTTGCTGAATGCGTTCGGGGTAACATTGCGAAGTTGCTCATCACCAATAGTACGTACTCCACGCCCTTTCATCTGAATATACAAAGGCAATGACTCCACATCACGCATGAACATCACTACTTCCAGCGGCTTTACATCTGTTCCGGTGGCAACCAACGTACAGGTGACAGCAATACGGAAATCCTTGTCGTTACGGAATTGGCGTATCAGTTCGTTACTGTCGCCTGCCGAATAGGTAATTTTCTGAACAAAGCGGTCATCAGTCCGTCCAAACACCTCTTTAGCTATTTGTACGATATTTGTAGCATGAGCTTCATTGAGAGCAAAAATCAATGTTTTGGGCAAAAAGTCCATATTTGGTTCACGTTGCGGGTCATTAAACAATTCCGTATAAACCACATCCCGATAGGTCGAAAGGACTAACTTTATCTGTGCCGGATTGATAATACTCCGATTAAGTTCTTTATTTGTATAGATTTTGGTTTCCTTACTACTTACAATCTTAACCTCACCTGTATATCTTGTTTCTTCTTTAAATTTCTCACCCTCTAATATAGCCCCACCCGTTTCTGTGACTTGCGTTTTTATTCTATATACCCGACAATCCACATTCACGCCATCAACAATACTCTTTTCCAATGTGTAGTTAACAATGCAGTTATTATTGAAGAATGCCATTGTTTCAGGGATAGGAGTTGCGGTCAGACCAACCAATCTTGCCGTATCGAAATACTCCAGCACCTTGCGCCAGTTCCCATAAATGGAGCGATGGCACTCGTCTATGATAATCATATCAAAGTAGTCGTGCGGTAAGTTGGGATTAGGAGGCAAGGTTACTTCCTCTATAGGTTCATTCTCGTCATCATCATTATCCTCAATAGTTTCTCCTTTCAAGAATGAGAATAGACGTTGTATTGTAGAAATAACGACATTGCTATCAGAAGGAATAGAAGACGAGCGAAGGCGATTGACCGTAAAGATAGTATTGAAAGCCTCCCCGTTCTCTGTCAGACGGAAAGTTCCAAATTCTCCTTCTGCTTGTTTTCCAAGATTATTTCGGTCTACAAGAAACAACACTCTACGCATTGGTGTATAAGAAAGCATCCGGTAGGCAGCAAGACAAGCAGTATATGTTTTACCCACACCGGTGGCAAGAACCATCAACGCCCGATTTTGCCCGGCACGGAAACTCTTTTCAAGTTCTGTTACCGCCTCATATTGGCAATCACGCAGCCCTTTCTTTTTCAATGTAGGGAGTCCGGCAAATGCATCTTCAATTCCCAGCCTCTTTACCAATTCATGTGGTGTAGGGATATTCATGATCTGCCTGAAACAAGAATCTTGTTCACGAAAATCACAGCAATATAGTTCCTTACCATTCGAAGTGAAGATAAAAGGCAATGGCTTTTGATATGCCTGATAGATATTCGGAACACTTCTTGCATATAAGGCTGCTTGCTCGCATACCTCTGAAGCAAAAGCATCCGTTTCTTCACGCTTAGCTTCAAGTACCCCTACTGCTTTTCCATTAATGAAAAGGAAATAATCTGCCTCAAGATTTCCTTTCAATAAACCTTCTCTTATGGCTACAGCCGTACAAGTAGGTTCATAATCCTCCCTGTTGACTACTTTCCAACCAGCATCGGCAAACCACTGGTCTATCTTTATTCTTGCTTTTTCTTCAGGAGTCATGTTCTTGATATTGTAAATTATCGGAAGCTTATGTCAAAAAACAAATTGATATTCAAAGCTATAACTTTACTCTTTCAATAATTGATTCACTCTAAGGAAATTCACAAACGAATCAATAATTTTAGAATTACGATTAATAATATCAGTTTCAGTAAAATCACTATATGAATTACTTATCTCTGCCAATTCTACAATTTGAGAGCCATTCTTTTCCTGACCATTAGCAGTGGTAAAACCTTTATAATATTTTACTTTATCTACAAAGCGATAGTCGGAAGCTCTGATATTCAATCTTTTCTCAAGAAGAACTTTATTCCCAAGTATTTCTACATTCTGAGGATTTGATAAGCTTTTTTCTTTATCCCGTCTGTTTCGTGCATATATATGTTCTATATCGAATCTAGTTTCCAAGTAGCTAGTAGTTGGGCCAACTGAACCAATAGGTTCGTTAGGCTTTGCAGGAGCAGGGCCAGCAAAGTAAATAGTCTGGTCTTTTAAATCTACAGGGAGGGCAATACCCTTGTGAAGATTTTCTAACATTCTTTTGTGAGCTGCATCTCTTGCTGTATAAATAACACCAGTTATTTTAACCATATCTCCGGCTTTAAGACTTTTTGCCTTTTCACGAGATATAGGAGTTGTAATATTGATTTCCATTTTAAAACCTCCCTTAGTCATTTAATGGTTTAGCATCTTTTTTGGCATATATTGTTACAAAATCAGTTTCGTCTAAGACCTTGTAACCCTCAGATAAAATATCTTCTTCTACATCGTCAAAGTTATCTATGTAACTAGGCTGTAAAATATAGTAATCTGGCATATCGCCGTCATCATAAGGATATACATACATATCCTTTACCTGTGGTAAGTGTGCTGTAAGAAAATCACTAGCAATAACAGTTACATCACTAGGAACTTTTTTCAGCATTAATTCTGTTTCGTCAAATGTTTTTCATTTTAGGATTCATACTTCTTTATCAATAGATGATAATCTGATTCTTCTCATCATCCTGCATATAGTTAAATTTAACGTACTTCTGCAGTACCTTCATCACGTGTTCAATACCTTCTTTCTGCCGGAACTTACCTGTACACGGACGGGAAGCTATCTCTTGATTATTGTTGATAATCTTCACTTCATAATATTGCTCCAATTTCCTGAAGACAGTTTCCAGCGGTTCATCCTTGAAAGAATAGATACCCATTCTCCACAAGAAATCATTGTCCGATGAGAAAGTCTCCTTATAGAGTTTGCCATCTTTAACTTCTACCTTTTCATGACCCATTGAGAAGAAGTTCTG